>Ga0074044_10000070_pt1 | contig 99804 bp, 73 predicted proteins | sample BogForMeECP23OM1_FD_94443 | JGI IMG/M metagenome (GOLD analysis project Ga0074044, IMG submission 94443) | Bog forest soil microbial communities from Calvert Island, British Columbia, Canada - Bog Forest MetaG ECP23OM1 | ecosystem: Environmental > Terrestrial > Soil > Wetlands ...
TGCAAGGCCATCCATCAGCCTCACTCACGGCCATATGACACGACGGCTGACGCCAAGGCCACGCTATTGCGGCTTGGTGTACCGGGAGATGTTGCGGATGCTTATCTCGCTCAAGTGCAGAGCGGCGAGTGGCTTGATGTTGGCGAGTATGAGACTCAGGAAAGCACACTCAAAGAAATCGGATTCACCGCCGTCGGATAACACGGCTATGGAGTTAGTGCAACGTGCTAGTGTACTTGCTGACAAACGCACGTGGGCTAAGTGATTGATAATCAAGGCTCCTGCACATGGAGGTAGCAAATACCTCCTTATGCAACGAAAGGAAATGATGAGCCGTCCTTACCTCAAGACGATTGCCTTGATTGTGGGAGGAATCGCACTGTCCGTTCTACTGACCGCGCTGGTAGAGGCCCGAACGGATCTGGGCACTCCGGGCACATACGTCGTGCATTATTTTTTCCCCCCGGGCGCACCCGAGCCGTATGACCTGGGTACGGTGCTCGTAGTGCACTTGGGTACGGACTTTGTTTTGTGCTTTGGAGTGTTGTGGGGGCTCTACGCGCTGTTTAACGGGCTGTCGGCTGGGAGGAAACGATGATCCAATCCATAACGATGATCCGAGGTAGATCGTAGCCAGCTTTTGCAGGACCGCAAATACCTCCTTATGCAACAGCATAGCATTGCGCTGTGCTAAGTCAAGAAATGGAGGGCCGAAAATGAGAGTTCCTTGGCTGCTTTTAGGTGGAACCACCCCGCTTGAGGTTGTGTTCCTTTGCGCTATTTCGTTGGCGCAATATTCACAATCCGCGAAAATTCACACCGAGGTTAGTATCGAAGTTGCAGGCGAAACTCTGCGCTTGGGCATGACAAAACCTCAGGTCGCAGAGAAGCTCATAGGCAGGCAGGTCAAGAAAGTAGGCGATGACAATTGGGAAATCGTCCATTCGGAAGATTGGCTTCAGTTCACAAATGGGTTACTCAGCTACGCTGAACGGCATTGGACAGACTCCTCATCCGAGAACACAGAAAGGGGTATCGCCGGGGATTTGTTTTACGCTGTACAGTCCTTAAACCAGAATGACAGGAAGTCGCAATGCACGATAACGACAGGAATGGATGACAGCCCAAGCCTGACGAAGAAGTGGGTCAAGATAAACTGCGGACAAAAGAACATCATCGTATTTAAGAGAACTTTCGGCGGACACACCTACGACAGCGTAGAAGAACAAATCGGCGACCTGCACTAATCTGCTAGGTTGCACGCTTCGTTGCACGTAAAATGAAAAACCCCTATATAGGGGTTTGCGTGCGGTTGCACTTAGCTAATAGTGCAGATCGCTCTGAGTCCAAGAGCCATTGACTTTCCCCTATTCCCTACGCCCAAACCTGCTCCTATTGAGCAGAGGCACGCTTCTCTCTACGTTCCCGTCTAGCTTCTTCTGGATCATAGCGGTCTGGCATTCGTTCTAGCGCAGCTTGACCCTCTTCGTCTGTCCCTAAGTCGACAATGCGAATGTACCGGCTGTTTGGATCTGCGACGCTTCGCTCTGCCTCAGTTCGGGTAGTGAACAAGTAGGCGCCCAACGGCGTTCTGAGACACCAGCGCCCGTTGCCGGATAGCACCGGACAAGTCGGTCCGAGCAGTCGCTTCGCTCGTTCGAGATGGTTGACGCTGTTCACTTTACGGGACTGCTCCCTACTATCGCGATTCCCGTGACCCCTACTTTAAGAAGTCTTCTATGCTCATTTCGCTAGCTCGACGACGAGCATCGCGCTGCGCGATTATTTCTTGCGTCTGGCGCTCAATGCTTTCATCTATCTGCTTCTGATACTCTTCTGGATGTTCTTTACGGAACCGGGCTCGCGCTTGCTCTTGTAGCTCTTCTGGAGTGACTTTTACAAGCCAGCCCTCAACATTCTCTAAGAACGCCGTCCATTTGCAGTTCAGTTTCGAGCTTGGATCTTGCAGTTCCCAGTAGCGTTTTAGGGCAGCCAAAAACTTAGCGCCTCCGTGCTCTGAAATCAAAGCGTCAATCTGTGCTCTTTCACCTTTTCGTTTTTGCGCCGCTTTCATATCATCAGGCAGCCAGATTGTTATTTGGCTGTAAGAGCTAAGATTCTCGCGCTCGCTTGTGAGGGTGTTGAGTGTGCTTGTGGTGGATCTTGGTGTTGGGTCATCCAGGTGACCCGGTTTACGCTCTAGGTGACCCGGTTTAGCTAACTCAGTGACCCGGTTTACGCTCTTTGGCGGCCGGTTTTTTGGTTTAACCGGGTCATCCAGGTGACCCGGTTTTTCTGTCAATAGCTCGCCGTTAAGAGATGTTTCCGGGTAATACGGACTCTCCCAACAGATCCGATAAACGGACGCCGTTGTGCGCCCATTACCTCGCTCTGTTCTCTCGATTAGTCCGCGCTCGATATTCTTGGCTAAGTGGCGCTTCATAGTACTCATTGAAACAGAAGCTGCTTCAGCCAAACTGAAGTTTCCCGGGCGCGCGTTCTTGCCTGTATTGAAGTCTCCATTCACTACGAGATATCCAAGCAGCGCTTTATCTACGGAATCGAGATCCGGATGCGTGCAGTGAAAAGCTGCTAGAAGTGACGCTCGATGCGTTGCTGGTTTCATTGGAGTGGACCAGCTTTCTCCGCCCGAAGGACACACTCAAGGGCAAGCGGCTTTACTTCGACGGCACACTCTTCGACCATCAACTCAGGGTCGGTCCATTCAGTATGCGGGCGCTTGGTAAAACGCAAGACGATGAACCACTCCAACATTTCGACGACTTCAGCACGCACTAGTCCGTTGTGGAATAAGCTGTGGCGTGCTGCGTCGACCATCGCGCTTTTGAACTGGCGTAGTTGTTCTACGGATTTGAACGCAGGCTTATCAGCGGTAGGTTTTCTGGGCATGACGGATCTCCGTATCGGTGTCTAACTTTTCTTGTTGTAGTTTACGAAGGAAAACTGGTTCGCCGGCTCGAAACTCGATTTCGATTGTTCCGAACATCCTCTGGCGTTCCACATCATCCAACGCTGCTTCGATCTTTTTCAGCAGTGCATTCTTTGTCATCTGCTTCTCCCTAGTTCATTTTGCGGATTTCAGCGGGCAGCGGCTAGTTACGCTCGTGCTGGCATTTTCTGAGAGACTGCGAACGCATCGAGGTCCTGCCTGTCGAAGGCATACTTGTTGCCGAATTTCACGTAGGGAATTCTGCGCGACCAGACCAGCTCTCGCATGAACCAAACTGTGGCCGATAGATAGAGAGCAGCATCCTTGATGTTGAGCATGCGAGGCTCTATGACGATTGTGTTTTTCTTGGAAGTACTAGCCATGTGGAAAAATCCTGATTTGGATTGGCTAGTTCTGCCCTTCGGCTGGCCGGTTGGAACGGCCCGGAATGACGCATCCTGCTCGCGATTCAGAGAGGGAACAGACTGCCGGAGCAGTCACTCTCAGCAGACACAGCCTAGTGTCTGAGTGATCTAAGTCTATCAAAAACCCGCACAGAAGGGCAATAGTAATCTTTCAGCGGTTACCTTTGGGCTATGGCACTGTTTCACCACAGGTTATAAGATTCTTGGTGAAACGGGAGGGCACGATGCCAAAAAAGAGAGCGCATGGCGAGGGTGGCCTGATTCAGATTTTCCACAAGAAAGACCCAGTAACGGGAGAGAAGAAACTCAGGAGTCCTTTCTGGTACGCCGTTTTCTATGATCTCAACGGCAAGCAAGTGCGCGTGAACACGGAGCGCACTGTCAAAGCAGAAGCTCTCAGCGAACTACGGCGCCTGATGCACGACAGAGACAGGGGCGCGCCTGATCCGAATGAAGCTCGCAACACCAAGTACGGTGATCTGCGCGCTGGGCTGCTAGCATCGTATCTCGAACGCGGCAACCGCTCGTTGACTACCAGAGCCAACGGTGAAGAGACCGTAGTGGGGCTGAAGCAGCTAGACGACTTCTTCAGCTACAGCGAGAACAATGCCGGACCTGCTGTCGCTGACATCACCGTAGATACAGCGCGGGATTTCGTGAAGAAGCGGAGAGCCGAGGGCGCTGGCAATGCTGTAATCAATCGGTCGCTGGCTTGCCTGCGCCGTATGCTGAAGATCGCTTTTGAAGATCGGAAGATCCAGAACGTTCCCGTCATCAGGCTGCAAAAAGAACCACCAGCCCGTCGTGGCTTCGTCACTGATGAGCAGTTCGGCGCTCTGCTGAAACTCTTGCCGACACATCTGCGCCCACTGATTGCATTCCTCTTCTTCTGCGGAGTCCGGCATGGTGAAGCGCTAGCTGTGGAATGGAGTCAAGTTGATCTTGTGGCTGGACTCATCCGCTTGCACGAGACGAAGAACGACGAGCCACGAGTCGTACCGTTGCCTTCGATACTACGCATGATGCTGACAGCGATTAAGCCGAAGGTCGGCAAGGTGTTCGACGCAACGAATCTGCGCAAAGAGTGGATGACAGCTTGCGCCGCTTGTGGGCTGGGCACTAAAATTGAAGTCGAGGGCAAGCCCTATGATCCGCTTTATGAAGGGCTCACCATCCACGATCTGCGGCGCTCAGCAGTTCGCAACTTGGTGCGCTCTGGTGTGCCGGAGACAATCGCCATGAGAATCAGCGGACACAAAACGCGCAGTGTGTTTGATCGCTACGCAATCGCGTCTGAGGGTGATCTGAGGAAGGCGATGCAGAGAGTTGAAACAGCCGGACTTGGTGAAACATTGGTGAAACTAGCACTCCCGGCCAAGCAGCGAAAATCAAGCAAGCAGTTTTACCTTCAACAGATGGCGCTATCGTCTAGGGGTTAGGACGGAAGATTCTCAATCTTCAAACCCGGGTTCGATTCCCGGTAGCGCTACCAGCTCTCTCGTGCTATCACCTTATAATTCCTGCACTCGCCGCTGACCCACGAAATCCTCGAAAACACGTTGTATGCCGGCACCCCATCATCAGGAAGAGCTAAGGGCGGCGTTCAACCCCAGCGATGGAATGGAATGTCGTCACCATCGAACCGGACCGCATTCGGACGAGCTACCACGGCGACGGTGCACCGGTTGGTTCGCGACAATCTCAGTCTGTGCGCAGCGCCTTCATTGGATCCGTCGAAGCGGCTCGAAGTGCAGGGAGAATACTGGCGGCCGCGGCGCAAACCCCGAGCGCAAGAATTGAAAACCCGAATACCTGCGGGTCCCAGCTGCGTATCTCGAATAGCTGCGCGGCCATGAGGCGTCCCGCGCCGATGGCCAGAGGAATTCCAATCAATAAACCGATCGCCAACAGCAGAAATGCTCCCCGCAGGACCAGCCGCACAATGTTCAGCCGGTCGGCTCCGAGAGCCATGCGCACTCCGATCTCGCCGGTTCGGCAGGCAACCAAGTAGGCCATCAGACCATAGAGGCCGATGGCCGCCAGCAGCATGGCGATGACGCCGAATGTGCCGGCCAACTGCGCGACCATGCGTTGCTGATCAAAATTTGAGGCCACCTGCTGGCTCATGCTTTGCACTGTAATGATAGTAAGGTTGGGATCGATATCGGCGAGGGCCTTACGAAGCTGCGGCTCGAGATTGCGCGTATCGCCGCGGACCAGCAGCTGGATAGTGCCTACGAAATGCGTTTGTATTTCGTTACGCTGTATTTCAGCGTCGGGATAATGGACCCTCTGCTCCAGCGGCAGGAAAAACATGGGCACTGCGGGCTGGTCTGGATCGTTGTACTTGGCGTCACGCGCCACGCCGACGATCTCAAACGTGCCCGAATATCGGGAGTTGTCCATGCCAAAGTGTTTGCCGATGGGATCTTCGTTGGGGAAATATTTCCTGACCTGCGATTCATTCACGATCGCCACGGGACGCGAGGTGCCGGAATCACTCTCCGCGAAATCGCGCCCGCGCACGATGCGCTGTCCGACTATCGAAAAATACTGGCGGCTCACCCGGTCCCAGGACACAATCTCCGCCTGCGTAGCCGCTGGATCGCCCCTCCCTTCTATGGCGATGAATTCACCCCAGTTATTGCCACCGAGCGGACTGTAGCCCGCCAGGCTTGCGCTCTGCACATTCGGCAACCGCATCAGTCCATCTTCGATTGCGCGATAAAGCGCGTCGAGGTGTTCGGGCGTGTAACTGTCCAGCGGCGGATTGATCTGAATACTTATGCGATTTTGGACGGCAAAACCAAAGTCCTGACTCTCCAGATTGCGCAAGCTCACCGTCAGCAATCCGGCGCAGGCCAGCAGAGCCAGCGAAAGTGCCACCTGGCTCACCACCAGTGTCCGTTGCGGCAACGATGCTCCGGCGCGAGTGCCGCGGCCTGCTCCGTGCAGGGCCCTGCCGGATCGGAGCGCGAGGCCAGCCACGCCGGCACTACGCCAAACAGCACACCGGTCAAGAGTGAAAGCGCAAACGCAAATCCCAGAACCGGCAGCGAAGGTGCGGCACTGATGGGTGTAAAGGTAGCGCTGTGAAATGCCAGGGCGACCATCAGACGTGCTCCCGCGTAAGCAACCCCTAATCCTGCGATGCCACCTAGCACCGACAGCAGCATTGCCTGCGTCAACTGTTGGCAAATCAGTCTGCTTCGCGAGGCCCCGAGAGCCAGGCGTACCGCGGTCTGGGCTCGGCGGGCGGCTCCGCGCGCCAGCAGAAGATTGGCGAGGTTGGCGCAGGCGATGAGCAGTAATGTTCCGCAAACCATCAGGAGAATACGCAGACTCGCGCCATAGTTTTCCCTTAAGGAGGTGACACCCCCTCCGGCCGGAGCCAGCCGGATGAATTTTTGGGGAATCGTGGGTTCAATCTGCGGCTTAAATTCGGCAGGCATCGCATCTTCGTCACGGAGCCACCGTTGCAGCACCGGCGTCAGCCGGGCGGGAAGTGCTTGCACGCTGGCGCCCGGCTTCAACCTGCCAATGGCATACAGCCACTGGGGGCCATTCGTTCTCATTCGCGCATTCTGGCCGTCGAACAAAATCTCCTGTTGCAGAGGCAGCCAAAAGTCCGGCGGATCGCTACGCAGTGTCTCGCCAAAAAATCCCGGAGGCGTAATCAATCAATGTGACCGGCTGCCCTTGCACGAAAAATGTGGACCCGACAATCCCCGGGTCTGAGCCATAAGCCTGCTGCCATGTGTGATAGCTGATCATCGCCACTGGTGGGGCCGACCGTTGATCGTCCGAGTTGCCGATCACCCGTCCGGCAAAGGCTCCGAGGCCAAAAACATGGAAGTAACTCCCGCTCACGTACTCGGCCCGCAGGGGGCGTGCCTCGCGGTCTTTGGCTTCCTGCCGAATGCTGTAGATCCCAGGCGCAGCCTGAAAAGCGGTGGTTTCCTCGAACTCGGGCGCCGCCGCCGCGAGACGCTGGTAGAGCTGATAAGAGAACAGGCTCCAGTCATCGTCCTCCCAACCCTCGACACAACACTCCCCGGTATCGCCAATGCGATATAACTGGGCGGGATCGGCGACCGGCAACGACTTCAGCATGATGGAGTGCGTCAGGGTGAAGATCGCGGTGGTCGCACCGATGCCGATGGCCAGGGTAAGTAATGCTGTCGACGTAAATGCAAGAGCATGGCGCATCTGCCGGAGAGCGTAGCGGATGTCTTGTCGAAGGGTTTGCACGCGGGTATCCTCCGGCGGATTATACGTCGACCCAAACACGTTGGTTCCACGAGGTAAACCCATGAATTCTCGACTGGCACCACTGTTGGCGTAACATCGCCATTGCACTCGTTGACCGCTCCGCGAGGGTTTTTCAGCGTTATCGCCTCTGACCAAAGAAAGTATGTCTAGTCCGCGCGGCCAAGAGTTACTGTCCTGCACCCGTGGAGTGGAGGAATTCGGTGGGGGTAACCCTTCTCCATTGGCGGGTGCCGGGAAGTGGCGGCAGGTAGTATTGCTGGGCGGACCAGCGAGAGTCGTCGGCAAAGTAGAAGGTTGTGAGCGTGAGCGAGGCCTGGTGGATGGTCTGGCCAGCGAGCTTGGCCTGGGTGGCCTCGCCACAAGAGGAAAAGGTCAGGTGGAGGTCGGCTCCGGGGGCGAGTTGGACCGGCTTCTGGAGGCCGTAGCCGAGGGGCAGGTGATAGCCGTCGTGAGCGAGGTAGACGATCTTGGGCACCTGGCCCTGCTGCGACCAACAGGCCTCGAAGGGATGGGCAGCGCTGCCGTCGCCCGACTCGGGGAAGACGAGGTTGATGCCGCCTTGAACGATGGTTTTAGTCGAGACATTGCGCAGGGTAACGGTGACGGTACGGAGCCAGGAGCCCTGCACGTGCACGGGGCGATCGAAGCGGATGGGCTTGCCATCGATGGCAATCTCGCGGACCGCGACGGGCCAGGTGGCGATGTGGTCGGCGTCGTCGGAGGACGAAGGTGATGACCGTCTCGAAGTTCCCGACAAAACGATCCAACGAATCTTGCGGCATTCCAATGTAGCGGTCACGCAGAGCTGCTACATCAATTCGGGCGGATAGCGCAAACGGCACTAGCGACTGGTCCGCTGGCCTATGTGGTGAAATCTGCGGTCTCGACCGACTCGGCGGAGTGCCACGCAGCCGGATCGCCTTGGAGACCGGACACTTTCGTAATCTCGACGTTCCCGCGCGACGAGAGCATGCTAATTCTAATTCCAATCACAAGGAACCGGCGACGGACCCCAAGCGAGACCCTGTGAGCGCTGTCCCGCGAGTTGGGTAAAAGGCGTGGCCCCCGGAAGGCAAAAAGATTCATGCCAAATTTGCCTCGCCTTGCACTGCAGCTTCGAAGAGCGGGCAACGAGCGGTCAGTTTCAGGAGCCTTTCATGCGGGCTTTGATTACACGTTGTTCTGTACTGCTTCTTATTCTGGCGGGCGCAACCTTCGTCGCCGCGCAGGGCGGCTACAAAGTCATCCCCGTTCCTGATGGTGGAACCATCTCGGGCACGGTTAAATGGTCAGGACCGGTGCCCAAAGAATTGGACTTTCCCGTCACCAAGGATCCCCAAATCTGTGCCCCGGATGGGAATAAAGCCGTTAGCCTCGAACGCTTGATCGTCGGACCCGAGGGCGGCGTGGCCAACACCATCGTCTACCTCAAGAACATCGCCGCTGGAAAAGCTATGGATCTACCCGAGCAGAGGCGCCACCTCGACCAGCGCCGTTGCCACTATATCCCTCATATCCTTCTCGTGCCCCAGGACGCGGAGTTGCAGATGCAGAGTTCCGACGCTACCCTACACACCATCCACATGGATGGAGCTGCTACCTACAATCTGCCATTTCCGTTTCCTAATCGAATCAGCGCGCGCACCATGCCAACCCCCGGCTTGGTCAACCTTCGCTGCAACGGCGGCCACGTCTGGATGAACGCCGAGATGATGGTCGTCCCTCATCCTTATTACGCTGTCACCGATGAGAGCGGTCGTTTTGAATTCACTGGCGTCCCACCCGGCACATATCAGATCGTCGCCTGGCATGAAGGCTGGGGTCTGGCCGGAAAAGAGCAGGCCTACGACGTCCTCACCGAGCGCGCTGTTCAGCGTCCTGTCTTCACCGAACCAAGAACTTGGGAAAAGCCAGTCGAGGTCAGCGCGCATCAGCCCAGCACAATAAATTTCATGATCGGAAACAAGTAAAGGGATTCAATGTGGGTCGGACACTCCTGTCCGACTACTGCACGCAGCACATAAGATTCAGAGGATACAGCACGATCTCGATCGCCAAGGGTCTTAAGCATCAGGCCGCCGGTGTCTTCCATTCGCGTTCGCGGTCCGAATCGTCGCCATTATCGCGAGTTTGATTGCGTTTGCGATAGCAGACGTAGATCATGCCGATGGTCATGAGGGTCGGCGGAGCGACGAGGATCAAAATGCCGCTGCGCAGCGCCTGAATCATTCGCGAGCCCGCGGACGCGGCCTGCGTATAGCAAAGTGCACAACTCTGGGCAAAGGCCGGAACCGGTGCCAGCAGCATGATCAGCCCCACCAGCGCAATCACGGGAATTCCGACTTGTCTCCACAGCTTCATGAAGTTACTTCGCCCATGGTACGCCGTTCACCAATCGGAAACTGTCGGTCCATCCGTACTGCAGCCCCAGAATCACGGCCACCGTGAAAACCAAGACAAACCATCTCAGCCCGCGATTGTCCCACAAGTGCATGAACAACAGAAGCGCCAGCGCAGCCTCAACGATAGCGACGATCATCATGCGAACAAACATCTGGGACGCACTGATATCCTGATACGCGATAACGAACTGAATCCCTGCCAGCACCAGTATGCAAGCGTAGACGATCAGGTTCCTTCTCATCCCAACGTTCGTATTTCCTACGGCGGTAGTCATCATCATCGACTCCTGCTTCTCTCCATCTTAGTGAGCCAAATTCAAAAGATAGACTAGCGGCACCACGAACATCCAAACCAGGTCCACGAAATGCCAATAGAGTCCGGTAACCTCGAGGTCGTCGGCTTTGTAGCGTCCACTCTGATACTTCAGACCCACGGCTATCAGCGCAATGACGCCTCCGGTTACGTGCAGCAGATGTAAGCCCGTGATGCTGAAGAACAACGAACCGAACAGAGGCGTGCCCCAGGGATTGTGGAACAGCGTCGCTCCCTCTCCGATCATTCCCGACCATTCCCGAATGTGCAGCACTGCGAAAAGGATTCCGAGACCTGCTGTGATCATGGTCCAGAGGAACGCTTTGGCTTTGTCGCCTAGGTCGGCCGAGCGCACACCAATAAGCATGGTCAAGCTGCTGGTCAGCAGAATCAAAGTCATGGTTGCGACGTTGGTGATGCTGTGAAAAGGTCTGGGCCAATCGGGAGTGGCGTTGCGTATAAATCCGTAGGCGACCAGACATCCGGCAAAGGTGGCGCTGTCGGCGATGATAAACAGCCACATCGCCATCTTCTTGGCCGGCACCGAGAATGCCGGCTCGGCCATCTCGGCCGAATGTCCGTGCACCGGTAAATCGGCTTGGCTCACGTTGCCTCCTAGCATTGACCCGATTTGGAGCTTGACCGGATTAGAGCTTCGTCCAAAGCAGCAAAAGCAGATACACCCACAGCGCGCCCATGAAATGCCAGTAGCGCGCGGTGGCGTCCAAAGTACTCCGTCGCAGGGCGGTGTTATGCAGTTTCCGCGTTACGCGGACTAGGCCGCCGAGCCCACCGAATACGTGCAGGGCATGAGCCACCGTCAGCACGTAGAAAAACGAGTAGCTCACGTTGCTGGCGAGTCCGAATCCCTGGGACCTGAGTTGTATCCAGGCAAGAGTCTGCCCGGCGACAAAGAGCAGTCCCAGGAACAGAGTCACATAAAGCCATCGCGTCGGACTTGCGCTGTGATCCTTATCTCGCAATCCTTCCATAAAGGTCGCGATCCGTCGGCGCGCGATTTCCAGAGTGAAGCTGCTGCCGATGATCACCAGCGTGTTAAGGTAAAGCACCGGGGGCAGCGTGATGGGCTGCAAGGGCGCAGTCCCCTGCCGCACAACCAGAGCGCTGGTGAAGGCAGCAAAGCTCATGGTGATGGACGCCATGATCACCCAGATGCCTGTACTCGCCGGCGGAGGAGAGTATGGCTGAATCCTTCGCAAGTCTCCGTCGCCGGGCACCAGATTCCGCCAGCCTCCGTTGCCCGATCCCTGGTTCGGTAAGCGTTCGGGCTCGATCTTCGGCGGTTCGTGGACCGTAGTCGCCATAGTGCTGACTCTCCATTTCAAAACACTCGTGGCTTGCTCGAAGATTAATTTTCTTCGCTCACCAGATTACTTCTCGTCGGGCGCGTTCTTAAGATCCTCCGGCGAGGTCTGCATCACATAGTCGGTGCTCGCCCCCTCCACGCTGTACTGATACGGATCGTGGTACACCACCGGCATCTTGTCGCCAAAGTTGTTATGCGGCGGCGGCGTCGCCGTGCTCCATTCGAGCGATGTGCCTTCCCACGGATTGTCGTTCGGCGGAATCGCACCCCAGAACCGGCTGTGGATCAGGTTGTAAAGAAAAATCAGCTGGGCAAAGCCCGTAAACAACGCGGCAATCGTTATGAACTTGTGCACCGGGATCAGGTGGATCAGGTAATCGTCCGTGAAAGCCTGGTAGCGGCGCACATTCCCCGCGATGCCGAGATAGTGGAACGGCATAAAGATGCAGTAGGCGCCCACAAAGCTCAGCCAGAAATGAACCTTGCCTAAAGTCTCGTTCATCATGCGTCCGGCCATCTTCGGAAACCAGAAATAAGTTCCGGCGAAAATGCCGAACATGGCCGCCACCCCCATCACCAGGTGAAAGTGCCCAACCACAAAATACGTGGCGTGCAGCATGATATCGATCGAGGGCTGCGCCAGGAAAAATCCACTCACCCCGCCGCTGATGAACATCGAAATAAAGCCCAGCGCGAACAGCGACGCCGCGTTGATCCGCAGCCTGGCGCCATACAAACTGCCCAGCCAAATCAGCACGACGATCGTGGACGGAATCGTGATGATCAGCGTGGGAAACGAAAACGCCAGCGACGAGACAGGATTCATCCCGCTAACGAACATATGGTGCCCGTAAACCATGTAGCTGAGCACGGCCAGCGCTCCCATCGAGTAGATGAGCACCCGGTGGCTCAACATCGGCTTGCGCATGTTGGTGATCAGGACGTGGGAAACGATGCCCATGCCAGGCACGATTGCGATGTAAACCTCGGGATGCCCGAAGAACCAGAACAGGTGCTGCCACAAAAGCGTCGACCCGCCAGTGTGCGGCAGGACCTGATCATTAATCACGGAATTTGAAGGCACAAAGAAACTGGTTCCGGCGACGTGGTCAAGGATCAGCAGGATGCACGCCGGCATCAGCACCGCGAATGCCGTCAGGCCCATGACCGAGGTGATGAACCAGGCCCAGGCGCTGAGCGGCAGCCGCATTAACGACATGCCCCTGGTACGCATGTCGAGAGTGGTGGTAATAAAGTTCAACGAACCCAGCAACTGGCCCACGCAGAAAATAGCAATCGAAGTCGCCCACAGGACCACGCCCAGGCCCTCGCCCGGGCCGCCAACAGCACCGATCGCGCTTAGCGGAGCATACTGGGTCCACCCTCCCAGAGTTGGCCCGTCGCCCACAAAGAACGACGCCACCAGCACCAGAAAGCCCACGAACGTCACCCAGAACGACATCATGTTGAAATGGGGAAACGGCATATCCTCCGCGCCCACCTGAATCGGCAGAAAGAAATTGCCGAATGCGGCGAACGGCGCGGTGGTCAGAACAAAGAAGACCATGATGGTTCCATGCATGGTCATCAATTGCAGGTAATACTCCGGCGTCATCACGTCGCCGGGCGCACCGTTCTTCGAGAGCAGATGCAATCCGGGAATTGCAAAACTGCCCCATCCCAGGTGGATGCGCATGATCCAGGAAAGGACCATTCCGACCAGTGCGGCGAGCAAGGCCAGCGCGTAATACTGTTTGCCGATGACTTTGTGATCAAGGCTGAAAACATGCTTCCGAATAAAGCTGGTCGGAGCTCCGTGCACCGCGTGTGCGGTATCGTGCATTGCATTCACCTCGTATGAATTGCGCAGAGACCGCCGCCTCGGCTGTCCGGCAAGCGGAGCGAGCCGCAGCAACACTGCCGCCGGGGCAGCGCTACTGCAGCGCTGCCTGCTGCTTAATCCATTTGTCGTAATCTTCCTGCGACATTACTTCCAGGTACGCCTTCATGTTGTAATGCCCCAGCCCGCAAAGCTGCGTACAGACAATTTCGTACTTGCCAATTTTCGTGGCCGTGAAGTGAAGCGTCACATCCAGTCCAGGAACAAAATCCTGCTGCACGCGCAATTCCGGCACGTAGAAGGAATGGCTCACGTCCTCAGCATGCATCAGCAAATGAATTTCGCGATTCACCGGAATCGCCATCTCCGCGGTTACGATATCGTCTTTGGAATCCTGGTCGTGCGTGGTATCGAGCCCGAAGAAATTCGCGTTGGCCTGGCTGATCTGGTCGGGGTGCAGCGGACCAAACTTTCCATCCGGGCCCGGATAGCGGAAATAAAACGCAAACTGCCCAGCCTGCACCTGAACCGGCATTGCGTCCGCCGCGGGCGGAGTCAAATACACGCTGGCCCACGCCTTCACGCCGAACACACCGAGCGCCAGGCACTCTGTGCCCACCAGCAGAAAAGCTGCGATCACCAGTCCCGCGGCGCCTCCGGGAAAATTCTTAATCTTGGTACCCGGCGCGGGATTGGAGAATTTCCAGATAAAAAAACCCAGCAAAAACTGCGAAGCCAGGAAAGAAATCCCGGCTTCCCACATCGTATCGGTATATTGCTCATCGATCAGGTGCCCGTGCGTCGAGATGTCCTGTGGCATGGGCCAGGTGTGCATCACAATGGGAATCGCCGACGCAATTGCGATTACAATGATCGTCACCGAGAATAGCTTCGCCATGTCGTCCCGCCTTTAGCCGGAGTTGGTTCGGCTTTTTTTCAGTGATTCGACAAATAACGATTCGATAAGTACAGATGCTGTCATCCGGGCTCCGGTTACAGACAGAGCCCGAATCCTTTACTGCCGGACCTTCCCGCGCCATTTTATTGCGATTTCCGGCTTTACCCTGTGTACCCCGTGCCCTCGCTGGTTTATGACTCGAGGGCACCGCTCACGCTAGCAATTCCATTCCTCACTTCGCTTTAAAAGTGAAATCAGCAGTTGCCGCCGCGCCTGCAGCCACCGTCACCTTCTGCGCAGTCGTCCCGTAAGTTTCCTGCCACGCCGTCACCGTGTAAGTTCCAGGGGGCACGCCGTTGATGGTGTAGGAGCCATTGCCGTCTGTGGTCGCGTAAGGGCCCTTCACCACAACGAAATAGCCGTGCATCCAGGGATGGATGTTGCACTGCACCGGAATGACTTCCGCAGCCTTCCAACTTTTCTCCACCGGTGCTGCTCCCGGAGGTTGCGATTGATTCCACGGGATATTGCCGGTCATCGGATTCGGCAGCGGGTGAATATTGTGGGTCGTCGGATCGCTAGTGGTTACTTTGAACGTCTGGCCCACATCCATCGCCAGCACGTGAGGCGTGTACATACAATTCTTCTGATCGAATACCGGCACAGTCGTCGATACGGTCGCGGGTCCGCTCCAGTCGGAGATGGAGAGAACCACATTCTCCAATCCTCCGTTGGCACCTGCCACTACCGTTTCCAGGTGGCCGGGATCAGTCGCGTGGGCCTTGACGCAGACCGGGTCTTTCGACATGTCAATGCCCTTCATGTGGGGAGCCACGCCATCGAGCTTGACCGTCCCGGTGATCTTGCCCTCACCAGCGGCCTTTACGTTTTGACTCAAAATCAACGCCGCGCAGCCCATGATCACTACGGCCAGAGGTAGAGCAACCGAGTTGTTTCGATTCATATGAGGTCTCCTTGAGTCCGAATCTCTTGTCTAACTCGAATGTTTTAGCTCGAAAAATTCTGTTAAGTCGAAAACGGCGGCCACTCTGCGCGCTTGCCGCACGCACCTCGTTATTTGCGACGGACCGCGCCGGTCATAGCCCAGGTTCAGACGGAAGCAATCAAAATCGTACATGGATGAACAAATTGTCATCTTGCGGAAAGCGAGCGGTAATGCTCCGGCCGTGCCGCAATCGCCCGTCCGCGCGCCCCGCCCTCGCCGAACCTGCTCGTCGCCCTGATCCCCTACTGCGTCGGGGCCGGGGCGTTGGGATCAACCGGCTTCAGCGCGAGCTGTTTCGCCAGCACCTTTTCCTTGCTCTTCTGCTGCATGAACGTCCGCAGATAGAACACCAGGTCCCACGCCTCTTCGGGCTTGATGTTGTCGGCAAACGACGGCATGGGAGTGCCGTCCAAGCCAGTCATGAAGATCCGATATATATCCTGATCGGTATCGCCGCATTTTGGCCGGGACCCGTCGGTAAAGTTGAAAGCCGCGATCGGACGCCCGAGATCATCCTGAAGTGTCGAGGCCGACGGCCCGTTCGCCATGCCCTGCACGCCGTGACACTTCCAGCACTGCACCTTGGCAAACACTTCGCGCCCTGCCTTGATGCGCTCGGCAGTGACTTCCGGCTCGGGAGGAATCTGAATCGGCGTTCCCGGTTTCTCGCTCACCCAGCGCGGAGAGAAGTGCTTCACCCAGGCGACGAGGTCGGCGCGTTCCTGCTTGCTTAAAGTGTTCCATTGCGGCATGTTCGAGCGGTCGAAACCGCGAGTGATGGAGTCGTAAAGATCCTGGTCGGTCGGCAAGGTTCCCGTCGGAGTCGAGCGGCATTTGAATACGCCCAATTGGAAGTCGCGTGGCTGTTGGAACATAGGGGGCTGCATGTAAGGAGCGTTTTCGCCATTTCCATCTCCCAGAGGGCCATGGCAGCCCACACAAAACCGGCGATACGGGAGCGCCGCATCTTTGGCATGACCCGTAGTATTTCCGATATGACTCTCCGCGGCCAGGCGCGCATTTATGTCATACTGCGTCAACTGCCCCCACAAAGACATCGGGAGCGCCAAAACCGCAGTTGCGCCCAATAGAAGCGACCACCTCTGCAATCTTGTCCGCATGTCTATCCCTTTCTAGAAATCGAAATCGAGTCCCATCAGCACTTCGCTCGTGTTGATATTGGCGTAGGGCAGCCCAAGCGCCGGGCCCGTGCCATCCTGGTGCAGCCAGTTGTATTCGTTGTGCCAGGCTAACCCGGCCCGGCTGGTCATGAATGGGTTGTAACGGAAGCCGATGGTGTAGGTCGAGATGTTGCCTAAATTGGACGCCGACTGCCCCCCACCCAAGCCACCCGTGCAAGCCACGCACGCCGCCCCGTTGGCCTGTTGCGACATCTTTTCCACCTCATATCGGCCGATAAAGATCAGCTGCGGACTGTAGACGTAGTGTCCCTCGAAGGTGGCGCCGTTCCAGGTAGGCGTCTGTGCGCCCACCGGAAGAACCGTTCCCGGCACATTATTGAAAGGGCAGCCGGGCATCGGACTCGAGCACGTTGCGGTTGTGCCTCCATTCCCGTCGGAGAGGATTGCGTTGCCATAACCCTGCCCAAACCATGCGTTGTCCGATCCATGCTGCGTCACCACCGTAAGATCAACGTGGGGACCGAAGTAGAACTGCCCGACAAACCCCTCGCGGCTGAACCCCTTATTCGCCACTCCCGAACCACCCAGCGGAACGCCGCCCTGAGTCAGGTAGTAGGTCGCCGCTTTTCCGGCCATGGCATAGAACCCAATCCGCTGCACTCCCAGCTTGCCCGTGTCAAAAGCCTGGCTCCCAGTAAAGAAGCCGGTATAGGAGTTGGCTCCGGTACTGAGGTTCACATTCCCGTCACTCGAGCTTATGAGGGCAGCGGAAACGCGCGTCCGGTCGTTCGCCGAATGGCCCATGTACTCCAGGCCGAGCTGGTTATCTCCAATCTGCCCGAAGATGTTTCCATCCCCCACCGGGATGAAGTGATACGTCTGGTAAATCCCGCCGTTGCCGGTCAGCGTCAAAATGCGCTTCTCGGAAAGCAGATTGTCGAGCTCGAATCTGCCGAGTTTGACGTTGAACCAGGGGCTGTGAAAAATGTTATCCAGGCGCACAAAGACCTGCTCAAAGTGAAAAGCCCCGGTTGAATCGGAAGATGGAAGCAGATAGAAGGAGATGTTTTTCTCCAGGGTTCCAGCGGTGTGGAAGTCGAGCCCGCTCAGGTCGAAGCCGGAACTGGTGACCCGCTGGACCTTGGAACCCGTAGGGTTCCCGTCCGCGTAGGTGTCAACCTCGACCTTGCCCGTGCTCACCCGATGCCAGATCGGCGTGATGCGGAAGGTGACCGGCCAATAGCCCGGGTTCTGCCAGATCGGAGCATCGCGATCGTTCATGAGCTGATAGCCGTTGTCTTTGAACTTTTGTCCAAAGTAGTTCAGCATCGGCCAGGACTCGTGACAGGCCGAGCAACGCAGCCCGTACTTTCGCGCGAACGCCGGCAACGCATTCGCGGGCTGGCTGCAGGTGAGGACTTACGACACGAGAACCGGAGCGACAGCCGCAAAGGAGGTCGCAAACCGAAACACATTGCGGAGATGGAAACGACTAAAAACGCGCATGGCCGTACTCCTCGGCAACGTCGAATCTAATGTCTGGTTTGTGAAACGGAACTCTCTGAAAGGTGAACTGACGGAACAGTGGTGGTCCTAGCACCAAACCACTCGTGAATCTAATGCTGTCAAATGACGAACGTCAAGAGTTTTTTTAAAATCTTCTCTTGCCTAAGTTCGCGAAGAGTACAAAAGTTTACAATTTTTTAACAATGTCAAAGAAAATCTGCTCTAGAAAGCCCTATCAGCGCCCAACCTTGCCAGCCCCGGTTGACAGCCTTGCCTCCGAAGTAAGAGACTCTGTGGAGTCTTGAACGGGAATATGGGGAATTGCCGGAAGTACGTTAGAGGCCGCGATCAGCTGGTGGGCCTGCTGAGTGCGAGCGCCCCGGTCATCGTCGCCCTGCTGCTTCTCACATCCGCGCTTCCACTCGCAGCCCGCAAAAAGGATACCCTGGCCTACGGCGAAGGACTCATCGTCAACGTCCCGCTGCCGGCGGGCGAAGTAGAGCAAGTCGTCGCCGATATCACGCAGAACGGCATCATCCGGGGAACCAAGGAGTACAACAAAGACGAGTTCGTCAGCGGAGCCAAACCCGCCTCCTCCTGCCATGCCTTTCCCGCATTCACCGAATCCGGCAAGGTCTTCTACAAGATTCGCGAGCACGCCCTTGACCCGCGTAACTTCAAGGATAGCGCCGACGTCGGAACACTGGCCGTGCGCTATGGGGTGCAGCCTCAAGGCGAGAAGAACACGGTCCTGCGCATCGACGCGGTCTTCGAAGAAGACTTCCGCCATACTATTCATCCCTCCAACGGATCCGTCGAAAGCCACGAGTACAAGGACATTCAGGAGCACCTTGAAGCCATCGAGATAATAAAGAAGCAGACTCTCGAGGCTGAAAGCGAGCGCCAGGAACAGCTCGCGAGGAAACACGATTCAGCCGTACAAACCCCCGCCCCCACCGAGACCGCGCAGCAATCCGCATCTCCGGCCTTCCCCCAAACCACCGAGACTGCGAGCGATCCCGTTTCGCAGGTCGCCCCAGCGCGCTCCCAGGGCCAGCCCTCACAAGTTGAGGTGTCTCCGAGTCAACCCGTGCCCAGCCCCGCCCCACCCGATCAAACGCCGCCGGGCCAAACGCTGCCTGGTCAAACACTCGAAGAGCACGTCAAGGATCTTCGCCAGCAAGTCGAGCGTCGGGTGAAATCACCGGGCGCAGCGCTCAAATCCGCGCCCTTCCACACCGCGAACACGCTGCAAACCCTGAGCGCTGGCGCAGAAGTCCTCATCCTGATTTCCACGCCCTACTGGTACGGCATTGAGACCCACGAAGGGCAGCACGGGTGGATCATGCGTGACCAGTTGGAACTGCCATGACCTACGCTCCCTCGAGATTCCTCGCGGCAGGATTCTACAAATTTCCCCTGCTCGTGCTGCTGGCGGCAGCGGCGATAGTTTCTTGCGGCGCGCAACGCGCATACCCTCAAAGCGACGGATTCGAACGTGCTTTCCCGCAGTCCAAGGCCGCGATAGAAAAAGCTCTAAATGAAATGCACCCCGCCACCGCCGGACGCCTTCCCGTGCTCGAGGGCTTTGCGACTTCCACTCCCGATCATCCGCTGGCCCGCTATCAGCACGGCTATTATCAGTCCGAGTTCCAGGTCACTGCAGCCCCTTCCGGAGGATCGATCGTGCGCGTCACCGTGCAGGTTACGGCTTGGTACGCCGATCCGGACGTCGCCCGGTCTGGATATCAACTCCTGTCCTCGAATGGCCGCGTCGAAGCGGATCTGCTCGATCAACTGAAGGATCAACTCGCAGGCAAGGCGCCGCAAGGTGACGCGAATTCTTCGGCAACCGCTGTACGCAAGCCTTTTCCCTCGGAAAAATCTGATCGTGAAGCGCGTCGTTCGCAGCCGTCTTCTTCGCCGCCGCAATCATCCCCTCAGGAATCTTCCCCGACGGAAACCGTCAAAACGCCGGACGCGGCCGAGCCCGTCATCTCAGCGCCGGTTCCACAACTCCCCAAAAACGGGAACAACCTCTCGCCTTCTCTCGCTCAGAGTTTGGCCGAGCAAGAAAAGACCGGCCTGCAAACCGGCCAGAAAAAACCAGCCGGCGAAGACCCTGCTCTGCGTGCCGAAGCCGAGAGCCTCGAAGATATCTTGAAGAACCAGGCTCATCCCCAAAATTTGGTCGCGGTAAAAAAGTCCGGCACCCCCGTGGTTGCGACCGAGAGTTTGACCGCCAAGACCTTGTTCCTGGCCAGCGCCCACGATGAGTTTGAAATGCTCGATTTCAATCGGGATTGGGTTCACGTGCGCATCTCCGGCCTCTCCCGCGGTTGGATCTGGCGCACCAGCCTCGAAATGCCCGACAACATCCCCTATAACGAATCTCCGGCAAGCACAGCGCCGGGTCCCGTCGCCGCCGATTTGTTTCACATCACTCGCGAAGAAACGGCGCCTTTCCCGGGAAGTTGGGCCCCGCTCCGCGGAAAAAACGTAAAGATCGTTTCCGTGGAAAAAATAAACGAAGCCCAAGATAAAGATGCGGCCCCGCAGCTCAGACTGGAGTTCGCCAAGTCCGTGCTCGACAGGGATTATCCCGAACTCGCCCAGAAGCCGCAGGGACTGGGAGGAATCGTCTTGATCTTCGATTCCGTCGACGGAGGCATGATTGCCGCCACCTTCCAGACCCTCCAGCAATGGAAGGCCGGCAAAATGTCGGACGCCGCCCTCTGGCATCAGTGCTTCTTCGATCCCCCGGAAACCTTCAACGAATCCGGAATTTCGGCAAACCAATAGCGCAACCGGCAGCTGCTTCGCGAGTTCGGCCGCCGATGCTAATTCCCCGGCGGGATGACCTGAAGAGTCGGGCTGCATCAAGGGCGTTTATAACTCGACGATCGCGAAATTGTTGCTCACGTCAAAACACGGCTACGCTGAACCGACAAAACACACAGGGCCGAATGGAACCCGCTGCTTGATGAAGTAAAGACCCATCACGTGCAATCGTGGCTGAAGTAAATTGCGCGAATGCCCAAGATCTCCAAGACTACGCTGAAGCTCAACAGTTACTCCGCTAGCCGCCAAAGGTACCGGAAAACCTCGTGTGGCCCGTCTCTCGAGAATTAACTGACTCTTCGCGGTCTGTCTGATGGGATGCCGTGGGGAACGACGGCCGCGCTGTTCGAAATGGAGTGACGAATCGAGATGCTTCTCGCTATCCACAATTGTTCTTGCGGCGTCCAACGCTCGCTTCCAACCAACGAGGCGCTCACGATTCCTGACCTCAGTGCGATCCGCCCGTGCCTTGGGCCACCGACGTTTCATTGCGGACGAATCCTCTCACCGGCTCGCCACCGTCTCTGAAGATCACGTACTGATCCGGAGACAAATCCAGCTTTTGCGCCTTCACCGTGCTGAGAGCATCGTTTCCCGCCGCCACAAGGACCATGTGAGTGGCATCGAGCGGATTCTGTGCAGTAAAAATCAGCCCCTCACGTTCCGACGCGTGCACTTTACCGTTGATTGTGAATGCGCCCCCCGGATAGTTCAACCCAATTTTTTCAGCCCAGCGCGCCAATGCTGAATTGGATTCCGGCCGGCCGATGAAGACGACATCGCGATGCCGTAACAGGTCATCGGTAACCTCGAAATCCTTATAGATCGGTATTTGGCTTTCGTAATAATCGAGAAAATGGTTCTGCATCTGCTCGGCAACGTAACGATTCGCGCCTGCCTCGCGCATTGTGCCGTAGACGATGACAGAAGACGAGAGTTGCCTCCACAGATCGGTGGCGACATATGCAGGCCCATCCGGCGTCGGATCGTTGGCATCGATCTTTGCCGCTACGTTCACGAGGCCGGCCTTTTCCAAACCAGCCTTCTCAAGGAACGAGTGCACCGTCACGGTTTTGGTCGTGTTCGCCGCGTAATAATCGTTCATCAGCTTCAGGAAAGCCGCGTCGCCCATCCTGCGTCGCAGAGAATCGAGATACAGAACTCCCCGCGCTCGCTCTCGCTGAAAAACACTCGCCGGCGTCTCGGGAACTAGCCCCAGCCGGAGCCGGCGCCACGCCGCGCGCTGGCTTTCCAGCGCCGCTTCCATCCGGGGCGATTGCAGCACGTTTTTGTAAGCCGCGGAACCGGCGACAAACCAGACGTCTGCATCCGAGGCCGGCAGCAGCCAGCCCTTCCACAGCTGCCCCGCATACGCTGGATCGCTCGATGAAGAAACGCTCGATGAAGGAGCACCTGGAGGATCGCCAGATGGAGCATCCGCCTCTCCCGACGGGGCACTCTTCGGGCCTTTCGCCAATGTCATCAGGCGGTCCTTTTCATTTTGCTCGATCGCTGCGCGAAGGCTCGCCGACGGCTCCTGTGTGAACAGGTAATATCCCGACGGGTAGAGCCCGTCATCTTTGGCAGAATCCCACTTACTCGGCAGCCACTCTCGCTGATTAGGCTTGCCGATCGCGGCCCATACCATCAGGTGGGAAGCCATATCTGACGTGACCACTTTCGCATCCATGGTGGAGCTGCTGACCAGCGGCGGGGTGCGAAACGCGAGGAACCCAAACTGCTCGTCTATCTGGCCGCGATACTTGCGATACAGATTCTGCCAGGCCAAGTCGCGAGGGCCAGGAACGTACGGAATGTAACCGGCGTCTTCCTGCGGATCGGGATAGTCCTCCACACGAACGTCCAGATCCTTGGCGTTGTTGTCGCCCCAGTAGAATCCCGCGGTGTTGCCGAACCATTCGTTCTTCGAGCTGCGCCAGAGTCGCGTGTGCTTGGTACCCAGATCATAGATGGCGATTTCATTGGTCTTCGCATCGCCGATGATCCACTCATTGGTGTAGAGGCCGTTATTGCGGGTGCCGAGATGCTCCACTACTTCGTCAATGGTGCTGCTGTACTGGATCGCCTGGCGCGCGCGGAAAGCCACGGGCGTGCCTTGGACGTTGAACGGAGTCTGCTGAATCGTTGTCTCTGTAAGCACGACGCCGGCATCATTCTGGTACCAGTCTGTGCCGCTTTCAATGCCGGCCGGATAACTTTGAATCAGCATGCGATGTCCGGATGTGGGCTGGATGTCGAGCATGACATTCGTCTGCTCGGCCAGCGTCAGCGGCCACCAGGTCACATGTCCAATCACCATCTTGCCGTCGCGCGTTGCTGGCCCGGTAGCCGCAAACGCGCTGCAATGGTCGGTGACCGAATCACGTCCGCCTTCCGCATACGGAGGCTTGTCGAGGGACAGGCCCTCCAGCCCCGTAGCCGTCGACCGGAGTGCCCCGGCCAGCTCACCCAGTTCCACCGTAGTATTGGCCACGGCCACATCGATGAGATCGATCCGCCGGTTCTCCCACCGCGCTCCAGCATCGGAGGCGCCGTCGGCGATTCCGCGCATCTCCTCCAGAATCTCCTGGTCGAAGCCACGGAGGAACAGTGCGTTCACGGTGGTTCGATAGTCGTGCCAATGCTCTTTGTCGCCCAGATCGGCGGCGCATCGCTCGAAATACTCTGGAATCTCCCGCGCCATCAGGTGGCCGTGCTGGTATCCGCGCTCGTAAGGCTTGCCCTCGATGTGCAGATAGATCCAGCCCGCTGCGGGGTACCGATAGGCGGGACCAAAGGTCTGAACCGCCTCTCGCGCCGGCCATTCTGAATCGGATCCTGCCTCGTCGATCCGGATGCCTTCAAACCAACTCTTGCCGCTGAACGCGCCGCCATTTCCGACGGTGAGCAATATCGCATCCTGCGTGCGGCTGGCGACGAAATCGAGCGTCACCCGAGTCCACGGCTGAGTTCCGCCCAGCGAAACCGAGTGCACGTCGAAAGGCATCGACGCCATTGTCAGCGTCGCGCCCACCGCGATCGGCGATCGATCGAGGTCGCGCACTTCCAGGCCCTCGGTGCGAATCCAGCCGCTCAGCTCATAACGCTTGCCGAGAACCAGCGTGATCGCAGCCAGCCGGACGCAGGCATCCTGCGCAGCCGCGTCCCGCTCCACACGAAGCGACGGGCCTTTCTCGTGCACCACTGAAGCATCGATCGTGGCGGTACCGCGGTCGGCAGTCCAATCAGGTGTGCGATTCTGAAATGACGCCTGGAAGAGAGGGTTGCTGGCTTGGGCAATCGACGCGATCAGCAGACAGCAGGCAATTTGAATGATTCGCGACCCGACGCGGAACCTGCACTGCGAAACGCGGATCCCGAAGGTTGGTGCGTTGAAAGAAACTCGCATGGGAACCTCGCGACGGGGGGAATTTTATCACTAACAACGCGGAAAATCTGGGCGGCTCCACTCGAATGTCGAGCACAATTTTGCTTCGCGATCAACCAAGTGCACTCAAAACCGGGTCGCGGGGTCAATGACTGTCCGCCCCAGGAGAACTTAACGCTATCAGCGATTACACTCATTGACCCGGACGGGAACGGCCAGAACCCTCAAGAGTGAAATGGCGATATTACGTCAACCATCATCCACGCTAGATGGCATAATCCTCTCATGGTGTCGATTGCTCAAGTTCCGACGCAGAGTGTCCTGCAGCGGATTCAGCGGATTCAAACGATCACTATCGCTTGGATGAGCGTCGAAGCTGCCTTATCGTTGTGGGCGGCGTGGACGGCACGCAGCCCTGCTTTGGCTGCCTTCGGGGGAGACAGTGCCGTCGAATTGATGTCAGCGGCGGTTGTACTGTGGCGCTTTCGCGCTCATGCATCAGAACACGCGGAACAGCGCGCTGCGCGTATCGCGGGCGGTTTGCTATTCGCGTTGATTGCATACGTAGTGTTGGCTTCGGCGCTGTCACTACTCGGGTACAGCGAAACAAGAACGAGCTACTTGGGGATGGTCGTATTGGTTGGAGCAGCGATTATCATGCCCGTGCTCGCCAAGGAGAAACGGCGTTTATCAACCCTAACCGGAAGCGTCGCTCTGCGGGCCGACGCTGCCGAGAGTGCTTTGTGCGCTTACCTCTCAATCATCGCTCTCATAGGCCTTTTGGTTCATGCAGTCTGGCACATTGCGTGGGCGGACCCGGTGGCAGCTTTGGCGATTATGCCGCTTATTGCGTTTGAGGCCCGTGAGGCTTGGCGTGGAAAGCCTTGCGGTTGCTGTTAGGCAAACACTTAACTGTTCAGAACTGCTGTACAAAGGCGAACGCCACCGCATTTCTGCCGTGGCGTGGCGCGCCCGGGAAAATTAGCCGAGATAGCTATTGCGGTTCCCCCGACGCTAGCACACATGCGACGGACATGACCCCTGAAATCGAGGATCGCCTCATCCAAAATCAGTGACAGGGCGCTCTTACTCCGGAGCCGCGACCAGGACTACGAATGATCCAGGTTTCATCTTGCCGCGCCGCTCTCTCGGAGCCGGCGGATCGAACTCCGCCGCTGGAAGGAAGATCTTGTGCGTCTTCAAATCGAGCCCCATGGTCCGGGCAGATTTTTTCGTTGGAAGGTTCATAACCACGGTGTACTTGTCGGGCGAGTCTTCGTGCGCGATGGTGACGTACCCATCTCCAGTGGAGGCGAAAGCAAGATTCGTTCCAGGATCGAAGCCGTTCGCGTCCACTCCGTCTCCGATGGGTACAGTTGTCACGACTTTGCCTGAGTCAGCATCGATCACTGCCATGATCTTGTTGTCACAGCCGGCAAAGATACGATGTGACTTCCAGTCCGCCGCCAACCCCGAGGGTTCCTGACAGGGAGCCATCGGCCAGCGATTCAGCACAACCAACTTCTGTGCATCGAAGTGAACAAGTTCTGACTTATCTTCGATGTTCACATAAATCGATCCTTTGCCGTCGGCCACGGCAAACTCCGGTTTGCCACCGAGAGCGAGCGTCCCGGCCACGCTGCCGTCACCGACATTGATGGCGGTTGTATCGCCGCTTCGGCCGTTCATAGTGAAGACGCGCTTTGTGCCAGCTTCGTAAACAATCGCGTCCGGATTCTCCCCGGCCTTCACCGTACCGAGAGGTTTGAAAGTGTTCAAATCGAAAATCGTTACCGTGCCAGCCCGCCCGTTACTGGTAAAACCTCGGCCGCCATCCCGCGCTATGGCGATGCCGTGAACTCCCTGCGTGTCGGGAATATCGCCGACAACGGAATAGTTGTCAGCGTCGAGCACGACGACGTGGCTGCCGTGCGACACGAAGACGTGGCGACCGACGCTGTCAGCGGCTACGTAATCCCATCCTTCCTCGCCGGCGACGGGAATCGTCTTTACCAGATGGTACTTTCCCGTCTGCGCTTCAGCAGTGCGATTCGCAGCAGAGAGAGCGAAGACACCGGCGAGGATCAAGACTGAGGGGACTGACAGGGTGAGCCTGAACATCTGGATTGCTCCTTAATTGTCTGCGAATCAACCTCACAAGTCTCTACGCGCTTTAAGATAAACAGAGCATAAATTCAAGGCACAAATTTGGCCCGCCTCGTTGGATCTCGTTTATGTTTGCAACACCCGCCGGCCTTATGATCTCTCCATGCGAGTTTTGCTAGTCGAAGACGACACCAGAATTGCGCGCTTTGTCGCGAAGGGTCTGCGGGAGCAATCCTATGCAGTCGACGTCGCGAGCTCAGGTGAACAAGCTCTGTATCAGTCGGCCATCAATGGCTACGACCTCGTGATCTTGGATGTGATGATTCCTGCTCCCGATGGCTTCGAAGTTTGCCGAGAGTTGCGAAAAGCGGGTCAACTCATGCCGGTTCTGATGCTCACGGCCCGCGATGCCGTAGAGGATCGAATCACGGGGCTGGATCAAGGAGCCGACGACTACCTCACAAAGCCCTTCGAGTTTCGAGAACTGCTGGCGCGCCTCCGCGCGTTGCTTCGCAGGCCGAGCAGTTTGCAGCCTGCGCAGCTAGTCGTCGGGGATTTGCTGGTCGACACGGCCGGCCAGACCGTGCAGCGGCACGGCAAGACGATTATTTTGACTACTAAGGAATACGCATTGATCGAGTATCTGGCGCGGAACGCCGGTCGCGTGATCGGACGCGCAGAAATTGCCGAGCATGTATGGGATGAGGAATTCGATCCCTTTTCGAATCTCATCGAGGTCTACATGAATCGGCTGCGGCGGAAGATTGATGCCGGAGCCGCGACGCCTTTGCTGCACACCAGGCGAGGCGCGGGCTATGTACTCTCTGCGAACAGCGATACGACAGATACGGCGCGGGAAGGGACGCATCGTGAAGCTTAACTCAGTGCGTATTCGACTGACGCTCTGGTACACGGGCGCGATGACAGCAGTGTTGGTAGTGCTGGCCTTCGCGACATATGTAGTACTCAAGCAGAATGTGATACGGCGTGCCGACGCCGCCGCAGTTGAGCTCGCCGATTCTTTCCTCACCACAGTGAAGGCGGAGTCGACCGAACTGCCGCAACCTGGGAGTGGCCGGGCCGCGATTGCTGCCGCCATCTCCGAGCATAGCTTTCAGGATGTAATTTTCGTTGTTCTCGACTCGCAGGGATCTCTGTTGGGCATGTCGGAGGGCCGTCAAGACGCTGACAGGACACCTGACTCGAGTAGCGATTTACTATCGCGCCTGCCGCGTGCTGCCGCGCCGAGCGAATCTCCGTTTCGCTCGGTTCACTTCGGCAGGCGGACCTACCGCAGCTACGTTCGTGACTTTTCAGTCGCGCAACAACCAGCCACATTGATCGTTCTGCAATCGCTCCACCGGCAGAACGAGTTTCTCGAAACTTTAACTGCGAGCTTCGCGATCGCAATCCCTCTTAGTCTTATGTTGGCCGGATTCGGTGGCTACTTGCTCGCGCGAAGAAGCCTCTCGCCTGTTGTCAGCATGAGCGTTCAAGCCAGCCGCATCGGTGCGGAAAACCTGGATGGCCGGCTCCAGGTGAAAAATCCGCATGACGAACTCGGGAAGCTCGCGCTTTCTTTCAACAATCTCCTCGATCGTTTGAGCGCATCGTTCAATCGACAGAGGCGTTTCATGGCAGATGCTTCTCACGAGCTTCGAACTCCCGTAGCGATTCTTTGCGGAGAAGCAGACGTCACCCTCTCCAAGACAGACCGGAGCCCACAGGAGTATCGCGAGTCTCTGCAAATATTAGGAAAAGAGGCGAAACGGCTAAAACACATCGTCGAAGATCTTTTCACGCTGGCCCGAGCAGACGCGGGCCAGCATCCTCTAACCGTCCAGGACTTCTACCTCGACGAACTCGCATCTGAAAGCTGCAGAAACGTCAGAACTCTAGCGTCCGCGAAACAGATTTCCCTTCTGTGTGAGGCGGAGGGCGAGTTGCCGATCCACGCCGATGAAACACTGGTACGTCGAATGCTTCTCAATCTTCTCGATAATGCGATCAAGTACACGCCCTCCGGTGGCTCGGTGAACATCTCCTGCGGAACTCAGGATGGGCAATACCGTATGTGCGTCAAAGATTCAGGTGCGGGAATTCTGCCCGAGCTTCAGCCGCGGATCTTCGAGCGATTTTTTCGTGCGGACACAGCTCGCTCTCACGCCGAAAGCGATGGCGGCGCCGGTCTTGGACTTGCGATCGCAGCGTGGATTGCCGAGGTGCACGGAGGGAAGCTGCAACTTCTTCGCTCCGACAGTAGCGGAAGCACATTCGAGGTGTCACTGCCAAAGTTATGTACAGGACGTTAATCCTGCATTTATCTCCCGCAAGTTAGCGTCATCTTACCTGCGGCTCAACGGCCGCCCGCGGGATTATGCGCTGGGTTCAATTCTTTAGTCGTTTCGTTTTCCGTTATCTCCTGCTGGTGACGCTGGCATCGGTATCGGCGAAGGCGCAGCAGAATGCTGCTCCTCCTTTCGGAACTCCGCTTCTCCGGCTGACGCTGCAGGAGGCTCTGGATCGAGCTCGCCACAACAACGTCGCTTATCTGGCGGCGGCAACCGAGGCCGAGATCGCTCATCAAGACAAAAAGCAGGCCGTGGCTGCCTTGCTGCCCAGCGTCAGCTACGACAATGCGGCGATTTACACCGAAGGTATTGGTGCGGGCAACAACTCGGTGAGATTCATTGCGAATAACGCCGTCCACGAATACATCAGTCAGGGCAATGTGCATCAGGCGCTCGATGTCGCCGCGTTTGGAGAAGCGCGACGCGCCGCTGCGCTGGCCGCGGCAGCCCGAGCCCGTGCCGAAATTGCAGCTCGAGGTTTGGTAGTGACGGTGGTTCAGGATTACTTTGCCGCCGCCGCGGCCCGCGCGAAGGTCGAAGCGGCGCAGCGCGCGGCAGGCGAGGGAGAGAGATTTCTAAGGTTGACCCAACAACTCGAACACGGCGGCGAGGTGGCGCATTCGGATGTTATCAAGGCAGAGCTACAAGCCAATGATCGAAGCCGCCAACTGCAAGAAGCGAAGCTCACTCTGTTGAATGCCCGGCTGGATCTCTCCGTGCTGATTTTCCGGGACTTCACCGACAATTTCGATCTAGCAGAAGATTTGCATGCCAGTGTTGCGTTGCCCACTCTCGCCGAATTTCAGACGCAAACTGCAACGCGGAATCCCGAGGTCCGTGCCGCGCTCGAGGCCGCCAGAGCTGCAGGGGAAAGCGTTCTCGCCGCCCGTGCCGCATATCTTCCAGCGCTCAGTTTCGACTATTTCTACGGAATCGACGCAACGCACTTCGCGACGAAGACCGACGGGATTTCGAATCTTGGATCGTCCGTTGTGGCGACGCTTAATATTCCGATCTGGAACTGGGGGACGACGCAAAGCAAGATCAAACAAGCCGGATTGCAGCGCGATCAGGCCAAACGAGAGCTGTCGCTGGCCCAGAGAAAGCTGATTGCGGAAATCCGTTCGCTCTACGCGGAAGCCCAGTCCGCGTTTGATGAGCTAACCAGCCTTCAGCGCTCGTCCGAATTGAGCGCCGAAAGCCTGCGCCTTACGACCTTGCGCTATAAGAACGGCGAATCAACGGTGCTCGAAGTTGTCGACGCGCAGAATACGGCAACGCAATCGGATGCCGTCTACCAGGACGGCGCTGTCCGTTACCGCGTTGCTCTTGCGAACTTGCAAACCCTGACGGGGACACTGACGACGCCATGAATCACTCTTCCTATATCAAGGCCATACTTCTTGCAGCGTCCCTCGCCGCCGCTGCAGGCTGTACTTCGTCAGAGAAAGAAAAGGAACCGGTTGTCAGTGTGCAAATCACGCCGGCTGAGGAGACGTCCCTCTCTCAGATCGTCAGCGCCGAAGCGGTAATTTACGCCAGGCAGCAGGCCACCGTTGCGCCGAAGATTTCTTCCACGATCGCTGAATTCAAGGTGCAGCGCGGCAGTCATGTAAGAAAAGGCCAGCTTCTTGCAATTCTTGAGAACAAAGATCTGGCGGCGCAGGCTGAGGCCAGTCACGGCGATTTCGATCAAGCTAACGCCAACTACGAGATCACTCTCCAGTCGGGCCTTCCGCAGCAATTCCAAAAGGCGAAGCTTGACGCGGCCGCGGCTCAGTCAGCCTTTGACGCGGCCCAGAAGGTCTATGACAGCCGGAAAGATTTGTTCGAACAGGGCGCCATCCCGCGGCGTGATCTGGACTCTGCCAACGTCGCGCTCGCGCAAGCCAGAAGTCAGAACGAGCAGGCGCAAAAGCAACTTGCGGATCTTCAGCGCATGGGCCAGGAACAGCTGACCAAAGCGGCGCAAGGCACAAAAGAGTCCGCGGAGGGTCACTACCTGGCGGCCAACGCTGAATTGAGCTATTCGGAAATCCGTAGCCCGATCGACGGAGTTGTGACCGATCGTCCGTTATACGTCGGTGACCTCGCCACTGCGAACCAGCCGATCCTGACTGTGATGGACACTTCCATTCTTGTGGCCAAGGCTCATATTCCGCAGCCTGAGGCAGTGCTGCTCAAGGTTGGCGACGCCGCAGATCTTAAAGTACCGAACGTCGATGAGCCGGTGAAGGGACGTGTAACTCTGGTAAGCCCCGCACTCGATACTGGCAGCACGACGATGGAAGTCTGGGTCGAAATCCAGAAGCCTGGTTCCGTCGTCAAGCCGGGGATGACGGCGACGCTGGAGATCGTTGCGAAGACAGTAAAAGATGCCGTCGCTGTTCCGTCAGGCGCCGTGTTTAAGAATGCTGATGGCGCTTATTACGTGCTGCTCGCGGGCAGCGACAACAAGGCCCATCAAAACCTGGTGCAAGTCGGCGTGAAGAATGCCGATCTCACCCAGATCGCTAGCGGCATCAAAGCTGGCGCGCCGGTGATCACCACCGGCGGCTTCGCGATTCCTGATGGCACGGCCATCCGCGTCGAAAGGCCAAAGGAAAAAGACGAGGACAAATCAACGAATGAGCCGGGTGATTCGAAGGACGAGAAGGCTTCGCCGCAGAAACCCGACGACAACATTAAGACAGACAAGGACAAGGAGTAGGTGCGCGTGCCTGCCCCGTCCAAATCGCAGGCCGTTCCGCCCTGGTTTGAGAAATTCTCTCGTCCCGTTCTGTTCCTGACCATCAGCGTTGCCTTGATCGGAGCCTATCTCGCACTGTCCATTCCTGTGTCAGTATTTCCGAATACTGACTTTCCGCGAATTGTCATCGGAGTTGACAACGGCGTCATGCCGATCGACCAGATGCTCGTGACAATCACTCGGCCGAATCGAAGAAGCCGTCAACAGCGTGCCTGGGTTGCAGAAGGTCACTTCTGTCACCAGCCGCGGCTCAGCGGAAGTCGATCCGTATTTCGACTGGAATTCCGACATGATTCTGACCCTGCAGCGCATCGACGCGGTCGTCGCGCGGCTGCAGTCGGAATTGCCTCCGACCGCAAAAGTAGACACGCATCGTCTCACGTTCGCTGTATTTCCCATCCTCGGGTACAGTCTGACTTCCGACACGGTCTCACAAAGCAAGCTCTGGGAAATCGCGAATTACGATCTCAAGCCTAGAATCAATCGCCTTGATGGCGTTGCGACCGTGGTGATCCAGGGCGGCCGTGTTCCAGAATTTCAGGTCACTCCCGATCCGGCACGGCTCTTAACAGCGGGCATCACCGTGCAGGACGTCCTTGATGCGATTCGCCGCACCAACCTGATCGATTCGCCTGGGTTGATCGAGCACGAGCATCAACTGGTTCTCGCTCTTGTGAGCGGACAAGTTCGGACTCCTGATCAGATCGCACAGATTGTCGTGAAGACTTCGGCGGCCGGAGTCCCGATCCGACTGGGCGACATCGCAAGTGTTTCGCCCTCAGTTGCGCCGGTCTATACCGTGGTTACGTCGAATGGAAAACCGGCAGTTCTGCTCAACATCGATCGCCAACCGGAGAGCAACACGCTCCAGGTGGCGAATGAAGTACACAGTCTCATCAGCGAACTTGCGCCTGCACTTCCTCCTGGAGTTCATCTGGAGTCCTTTTACGATCAGTCGACGATCGTTCACGATTCCATTGCCAGGGTGAGAGACGCAGTTCTTCTCGGCATCGTCCTCTCATCAGTCATTTTGGTTTTGTTCCTGTGCGACTGGGGAACGTCTCTGGTGGCAGGCCTTGTGATTCCGGTCACGTTGTTCGTGACATTCATAGTGCTCAAGGCGACTGGAGAGAGCTTCAATCTGATGACTCTCGGCGGCCTCGCCGCTGCCGTTGGCCTAGTAATTGATGATGCGATTGTCGTGCTGGAGAATATCGTCCTGCATCGCGACGCCGGCCAGAATCGACTGCAGGCAACGCAAAGCGCACTGCAGGAACTCACCATTCCCCTAATCGGTTCGACAATCACGCCGATCGTCGTCTTTGTGCCGCTAATCAGCATCACCGGCGTCACGGGAAGTTTCTTTCGAGCGCTCGCCGTGACCATGACGGTCGCACTCTTCACTTCCCTGATCCTCGCTCTCTCCTGGACTCCAACGCTCAGCCTGTATCTGGTCCGGCGCAAGAAAGAGGAACCGGGCGCGCATCGATTGTCGGAAGATCTAGCGGCCGGAAATGGCCCCTCCGACAATCAGGCCAGCGACAATATCGATGCCGCTACACTTCTCGCAGCCGAAGAGTCGCATCTGTCGGGTTTCTTCGGGAAGGTTGTCGACTTCTACAGTCGAGTCATGCACGCCGTGCTCAAGCGGCCATGGACTTTAATTGCAGGATCGCTTGCAATTGTCGGGTTCGCTGTCATCAGCTATGAGTCGCTCGATTCCGATTTGTTGCCGAGCATGGATGAAGGCGGATTTGTCCTCGATTACTTTACGCCGCCAGGCAGTTCGCTGGCGGAATCGAATCGCATCCTGAATCACATCGAAGAGATTCTGCGCTCCACACCTGAGGTTGAAACCACATCCCGCCGCACCGGCCTACAACTCGGACTCGCTGCCGTGACCGAAGCCAATAATGGCGATTTCACGGTCAAACTAAAGAGTAAGCGCGATAGAGATGTGGAACAGGTCATCGAAGAGATTCGCGGAAAGATTGAGGAAGAGGAACCGGCGGCCAAGGTCGAATTCGTGCAACTTCTGCAGGACATGATCGGAGACCTGACCAGCCAGCCGGAGCCCATTGTGATCAAGCTCTTCGCGCAGGACGGAAAGTTGCTGAATGCGACAGCTCCCCGCGTGGCAGAGGCGATTGGGAAGGTTCCAGGAGTTGTGGACGTACTCGACGGAGTAGAGAACACTGTAAGCGGACCCGCGGTTACGTATCAAATCAACTCTTCGGTGGCTGCGCGGGCTGGCTTCACGCCGGATGAGATCGCAATCGACGCGTCTGCTCTCCTCGAAGGCGAGCCGGCAGCAACGCCTGTCATCCTGGGTGATCGCGAATATCCCATTAGGGTTCGCTTCCCCGATCAGACGCGTTCCTCCCTCGAGCAGATGAGCAACACGCTGCTGACCAGCGCCACCGGGCGCACGGCTACGCTCGGCTCGCTGGGCGAGATCGTGAACGATCCTGGCGAAACCGAAATTCGGCGAGAAAACCTTCAGCGTGTCGTGGAGATCACCGGACGATTTGAAGGCGTCGGCCTGGGAAAAGGAATGAGCGCCGTGCAAAGAGCAGTAAGCGCTTTGGGCCTGTCGAAATCCATTCGCGTGGAATACGGCGGCCAATATGAAGAACAGCAAAAATCATTCAAGGACCTGCTTTTTGTACTGCTGTTGGCGCTGCTGCTCTTGTTCATTGTTCTTTTATTCGAGTTTCAATCGTTCTCTGCCCCGGCCTCGATTCTGGCTTCGGCATTACTGTCGACCTTCGGCGGGCTGCTCGCCCTGCTGGTAACTCGAAACACATTTAATGTTGCCTCGTTTATGGGGATGATCATGGTCATCGGAATCGTGGCCAAGAATGGCATTCTGCTCCTCGATGCTGAGCATCGTTTTCGCGATCTCGGTTTTTCTGCGGAGGATGCAATGATCCAGGCCGGACGCCGGCGCCTACGGCCCATCTCGATGACCGCGCTCGCAACCATTGCAGGAATGTTGCCGCTGGCGTTCGCCATCGGCGCTGGTTCGCAGATGCTTCAGCCGCTGGCGATCACTGTCGTGGGAGGCTTGCTCAGTTCGATGGTCCTATCTTTGATCTTGACTCCGGCAATTCACTACTACCTGCAGAGTAGGGCAAATTCCGACGAGTCCTCTAGCATCGAATTACGTCAGGAGAACGTGTTATGAAAGCTGCAGTGATTCCGACTATCGGCAGCGCGTGTCGGTGGACCTGACGGCCTTAACCTGAGGATGGACCGCCAACGGTGACGCTCGCGGCCGGGGTTGGCACCCGGGTGGCGATCACGGGCAGCTTCACTCGGAAGATGGCACCCTGTCCGGGACGGCTCTCAACTGCGACTGATCCTTGATGCTGGGCAACGATCCAGCGCGCAATGGACAACCCGAGACCGGCTCCGCCCTGAGACCGACTCCGGGACTGGTCTACGCGATAGAAGCGTTCGAAAATCCTGCCCTGGTCATGCTCGGCAATTCCAATTCCTGAATCCTGCACCGAGATCACGGCAGCCTCGCCCCGCTTTTCAAGTGACAACTGGACCGAACCCGGCGACGGTGTGTACTTGAGGGCGTTGTCGAGCAGAATGTCGGCCAGCCTTCGCAGCCATACTTCATCTCCCGTAACAAAAACATCAGAAGCATCGATGCGCGCAGAAAATTGCAGGTTGCGAATCGTGGCGACCTGCTGCCAGCCATCGACGACGCCGCGCAGCGTCTGTCGAAGATCGACAGGCTGCAAATGGAGAGTCTCGCGTCCCGAGTCGGCGCGTGCCATCGACAACAACTGTTCAATCAGCGCGGTGGTGCGCTCCGATTCCAATAGGATGTGGCGCAGCGACTCTTTGTATTCGGCCTCTCCACGCGAACGGCGCAGCGCCAGTTCAGCTTCGGTGCGGATGAGGGAAATGGGAGTCCTCAATTCATGGGACGCGTCGGCGGTAAATTGGGTGATGCGCAGAAATGCGGATTCAATTCGGTCCAGCATTTCGTTCAGCGTATCTGACAGACGCTGCAGTTCATCTCCGGTGTCCAGCTTCTGGAGGCGGCTATTGAGATTGGCTCCGCTGACTTCGCGCGCAGTTCGCACCAGAGCATCGACGGGAGACAAGGCTCTCCTGCTGAGCCAGTAGCCGCCGCTGGCAGCCGCAAGCAGCAGAAGGGGGGCAAACATCAGAAGATAAAAGCGGAAGCGAGAAAGAATTTCGACGACGTCGTCGGCCGGAACGCCCATTTCTACGGTATAAACGTGACCGTTGACGCCGCTGAGTTTCGTGAAAACGAAACGGAACGCCCGGCCTTCGATGGTGCGGCTCTTCATGGTCTGCCGCTTGACCTTATCGGGCAGCCAGAGCGCCGACTGGTGCGCCTCCAGGAACGGGGAGCGATAAATCAGGTCTCCTGTCTCCAGATAGACCTCAAGATAGTCGCCGGAATGCTCGATGCTATAGCTCTCGTCCACTTCTTCGCGAAGCTTGGCAGGCGACGCATTTTTCTTCTGCGCCTCAAAGAAGTTCCTCAAGTCCTCAACCTGTCCTTCGAGGTCGCTATCGACCATGTCGTAGAGATTGTGCCGGAGGATCAGCCACATGCCGGCGCCGAAGAGGATTTCCGCGAGGGCGAAGATCGCGAGATACCAGAGTGTAAGACGCACGCCGATGGAAAGCTTTCTCATGCCTGGCCATCCAAACGGATCATATAGCCGACGCCGCGCACGGTGTAAATCAGCTTCGCGCGGTTTGGAGGATCGATTTTGTTACGCAGCAGATGCATGAAAGCATCGAGTGTATTCTCTTCGATGTCGCGTTCAAATCCCCAGACCGATTCGATGAGAGAGCGTCGCGAGACCACCTTGCCGGCGCGGTACATCAGGCGCTCCAGCAGATTGTATTCAGTCCGGGTCAGCGAGAGTCGATCTTCGCCGCGCAGAACCTCTCGGCTGGCCGGATCGAGAACCAGATCGGCAACGCGCAAATGTGTTTCCTGAGCCGCCATAGCTCGCCGCTTCACGGCACGAAGCCGTGCCAGCAGTTCGACGAAGGAAAAGGGCTTGGTCAGGTAATCGTCGGCGCCCAAATCGAGGCCGCGAACAATGTCGGGCACCGAGTCGCGGGCCGTGAGCATGAGGATCGGAGTGGGAACCTTGTCTGCACGCAGCCGCTTGGCTAAGTCGTATCCGTTGAGTCTGGGCATCATGATGTCGAGAATGATGACGTCGAACTCGCAAGACCTGGCCAACTCCAGGCCCTGAGTGCCGTCGAACGCACACGTGGCCGAATGGCCCTCCTCGGTCAGCCCCTTCCGCAGAAGGCCCGCCATGCGCTCTTCGTCTTCTACGATCAGCAGTCTCATGGGAGCAGAATTCAAGAACGTGCCAGTTACCGCGATCCTTGTCGCGTGCGCCACAGACTTCGAACTTCCGGTCAGAGAAAGTTTAGACCGGGAGCTTGAGGACGGCGAACAATAATTTGGCAACCTGAAAAAATATTAACCGGCTCTTCATCACGGCGTCACAACACTCTTCTAACGTCTTGACTCATCACGACACGCCGAAGGTCTTGTGTTGGCAGAGACAGGGTCCGCTGGGTGACCGTGGATGGTGAGAGGCTTTGCGGCGGTAGGTGCCCAGGCTCAAGCGCTCATTTGCCATTCACGCTCTTGCTCCCGCGGGCCGTAACTCAAGGAGTTCAGGCATGAAACTCGAGCATCCCAGCAAGAATTCCTCGTTCGTCCTGCAGCTGGCGGCGTTGATGATTTTCGCCAGCCTGGTGACTCCGGCCTTCAGCCAGAATGGGAAGGGCATCCTCTCCGGCCGTGCCGCGGACACTGAGGGAGCCATGCTGCCGGGTGCGAAAGTCCAGATCGACCCGGGCAATATTTCGGTTGCCACCAATCAGCAGGGAGAATTCACGGTCACCGACCTTGCACCGGGGGATTACAAGATCACAATCTCGTACGTGGGATTCCTGCCGTTCACCTCGGAGGTCAAGATCGTTGCGGGCCAGGCTGTCCGGGTGGATGCGGTGCTGAAGGTCGAGGCAAAAGGGGAAGAGATAACGGTAGTGGCTGACTCGCTGGGCATAGCGGAGGCGATCAATATACAGCGCACCTCCGACAATATTCTGAACGTGATGTCGGAGGGCGTCATCCAGAGCCTGCCCAACGAAAACATTGCCGACGTGGTCGGACGTATGCCGGGAGTGAGCCTGGAACGCGACGAAGGCGAAGGAAAGTACGTACAAATTCGCGGCACAGAACCGCGGCTCAATAATACGACGGTCGATGGAATAGAACTTCCTGCGCCCGAAGACAACGTGCGGCAGTTCAAGCTGGACACGATTCCTTCGGACATTGTCGAAGCGGTCGAAGTGAACAAGACGCTGGCCGCCAATCAGGACGCGGACGCGATTGGCGGGACGGTGAACCTGGTGACCAAGAAAGCCAGCGATGCGCCGACCCTAAAGCTGGAAGGAATTGGCGGCTTCACCCCGATCGTGAATACCCGCTACATCGGGCTGGTGACGGGCACCGCGGGAAAGCGCTTCGGCGCGGACCATCGCTTCGGGGCGTTGTTTTCTGGGAGCTACGATTACAATGGGCGAGGGATCGACGACATCGAGCCGCAGCCTGACGCCTACTGGTCGACGCCGGTCTATGACAGCATGGACATCCGGGAATATCGATACCAGCGCAAGCGCTATGGTTTCGGCGGATCGCTTGATTACAAACTGAAGGACCCAGCCTCTGGACTGTATCTGCACTATTTCGACTCTGATTTCAAGGACTATGGCAATAAATGGGTCTACAGTCTCAACGACGATGTCAACCCGCCATCCATGGGACCACTGTCGACTGCGATCACTCCTGACGTACCGAAATTTTCAACCTCGAGTCGCGTTCCAGACTACGGAGTCTTCAGCGTAGCCATGGGCGGAAAGCATATCTTCAGCAGCTCATGGTTGAGTTGGGACATTTCGGCGGCGCGTTCGCGCGAGCTAGGCGCGGCCGGGAACCCTGGGGCGACGTTCAAGGTTCTCAATAACAACGATACGGATCAGCTTCCCCTCACGGGCACCTGTCAGTTCGAGCCGAGTCTGACCACCAATTTCCATCTGCCGCAATGGGACCCAGCGTGCCTTGCAGCTGGATCGCCGATTTACAACCCCGCCAATTACTATTTGTCCGAGTTCGACGGTACCGAGGGAATCACCTCTCAGGTGAACCTGCAGGGAGCCGTTTCCTACGCGCGGAACTACCACGTAGGCTCGCACTTTTCCACGTTCGAGTTTGGCTTCAAGCTGCGGAATGCACATAAGGGGCAGGACGCCTACTCTCCTACCTATGACATCTCAAATTGTGTCGATGGGAACGGGGTGCTCGTCCAGGGTGCATCCGCGTGCACGATGTCCAATTTCCTGAGCGGGTTTACCAACTCCCACTACTATTTCAACAGTTACAATCTCGGACCGGTCACGAACTACGGCCTGATCGCCAAGAACTACCAGAACACGATCCCCAACCCCGCGCCCCCACCGGGGACCCTGCCATTCGTCTCGCTCGACGGACCGGCTACGACGTTCGGATCCGATGCCAGCAACTTTGATTTGACGGAACGGGTTTCGGCTGGCTACGCGATGAACACCATCGAATTCGGGCGGTTCCGGCTGCAGACGGGTCTGCGCATCGAAGCCACGCAACTGAACATTCTTGGCTTCAACGTGATCAACAATGTCGATGCCAATGGGAATCCTCTGCCTTCGACGGTGATCCCGGAGCCGGCCGAGACCTGGTATTGGGATCCGTTGCCGAGCGTGCAACTTCGTTATCGCATCACGGACAACTCCGACATTCGTGCGGTCTACGCCCGCGCGATTTCCCGTCCGAACCCCTACGATATGGTGCCCTACGTCACGCTGGACAACAGCACGAACCCGCTCACGGTGTCGGTCGGAAATCCGAATCTGAAGCCAGAGCACGCTAACGACTATGACATCCTCTACGAGCATTATCTGAAGCCATATGGCGAGTTCCAGGCGGGCTTCTACTACAAACAATTGAGCCAGCCTATTTACTACCTCGCCGACCCCAACTATCAGGGAACGCAATATCCACAGTATGTGGGCGACATATTTTCTTACATCGCGAACGGAGTCAACGCCAAGCTCTATGGCGTAGAGTTTTCCTACATCCAGCATCTAGGGTTCCTGCCGGGCGCGTGGAGCGGCTTTGGGATTACAGCGAACTTTAGCAAGACTGGTTCGAGCGCCGGCACGCTCCCGCTTCGAAACGATGATCCAGCTTTGCAGCGTCAGACGCCGACGATGTGGAACCTCAGTCCCAGCTACGACCGTGGACGCTTCTCGGCGCGGCTGGGCGCCACCTACAATAGCGCCAGCATCTACCAGTATCAGTGGACGCAGTGCACATCCACTCAGGCCGCCGGCGGCGGTTGTGAAGACCCGGGCTATCTTGGCCCAAAGGGGCCGGTCGGCGACAACTATCTCTATGCGCACCTGCAGCTCGATGCGCAGGCCAGCTTCCGCGTGCAGCGGACTCTGACCGTGCTGTGGCAAGGCTTGAACCTCACTGATCAGGTCTTCGGCTTTTACAACGGAAGCCCGTGGTACGTAACGCAGCGCGAGTATTACAGGCCCACGTATTCATTCGGCCTGCGCTGGGAGCCGCGCAGGGAATATTAAATAGCGTCCGGCTTAGAGGCTCTCGCGCTTTCAGGAGACTTTCAAAATAGCTGTCTATGACTGCGGTTGCGTCATCATCCGACCGTCACGCGTCGCAGAAAAGCTGAAAAAAGAAAGAGCTGGAATTATGTTCAACGGGCTCCGCATTTTGGCCACTAAGGTGTTAAGTCTCGCCGCGGTTGGCACTCTGATGCTCGCCCTCGACGGCGGCTATTCGGTTACCAGGAAAATTGCCATCCCCGGGCAGGGCGGTTGGGACTACCTCAGTGTCGACGATGGCGCGCGGCGTTTGTACGTCTCGCATGGAACGCAGGTGGAAATCTTGAACGCGGACTCCGGTGAATGGCTGGGCGCGATTCCGACGCTGGGCGTCCACGGCATTGCCATTGCGCCCGAGTTCAATCACGGTTTCATCAGTGACGGAAAGGCCAACACGGTCCTCATGTTTGACCTGAAGACGATGAAAGTTCTGGCCGAGATCCCCAGCCCCAAAAATCCCGACGGCATTATTTACGATCCGGCGACCACGCGGGTTTTCGTCTTCAACGGCGGCAGCAAGAGCGCCACGGCAATTGATGCCGCCACGGGAAAGGTTGCGGGCACGGTCGATTTGGGCGGTGGCCCTGAGTTTGCGGCGGCCGACGGCAACGGCGTGGTTTTCGACAACCTGGAAGACGAAAGCCTGGTCGACAAAATCAACTCCCGCGAACTCAAAGTAGAGCAGCGCTGGCCCACCGCTCCGTGCAGTTCTCCCAGCAGCATGGCCATGGACCGCGCCAGCCGGCGTTTGTTCCTCGGCTGCCGCAGCAAAGTCATGGCGGTGATGAACGCGGATACCGGGCAGGTCATCACTACGCTGCCCATCGGCGATCACGTCGACGCCACGGCCTTCGATCCGGAGACCAAGCTGATATTCAATTCCAACGGTGAAGGCACCATTACCGTAATTCATGAAGACAGCCCCGACAAATATTCTCTGGTCGAGACGGTGAAAACCGCGCCGCGGGCCAAGACGATGGCGCTGGATCCCAAGACCCACCGGCTTTTCCTGTCCACCGCGGAAAATGGTCAATTTGAAGTGCTGGTCGTAGGCAAATAGATCTCTGCCCGGAATAGACTTCGTAGGGACCTACGCCCGCTCGCGTGAACGGTCGCGTTCTTGGCAGTTGAGCCGGTGCGTCTTGCATCTGATTGCATCAAGTGAGCTCGGACACGATCCATTCCTTTCAGGTTCCTTTAATGAGCAGACGCTATAGTCCTATTCGAAGGAGCGACATGAAAATCTCACGAATCGCTTCGTTGTTTCTATTGTTGACGGGACTTTCAGTTCTCGGAACCGCGCAGCAAGACGCCGTGCTCGTCGGAGCGGGTGACATAGCAAGTTGTGACGATCTGAAAGGCGCAGAGGCAACTGCCAAGCTGCTCGACCACATTCCGGGCACTGTAATCGCCATCGGGGACTTGGCTTACCCAGATGGCTCCGACGAGCAGTTTGCAAAATGCTATGGCCCCACTTGGGGACGATTCAAAGATCGAACCCGACCTGCACCCGGAAACCACGAGTACCACAACGACGGTGCATCCGGATATGTTCATTACTTTGGAGCCGCCGCGGGCGATCCGAAAAAGGGTTACTACAGCTATGATCTGGCCGGCTGGCACATTGTCGTTTTGAACAGCGAGTGCGCGGCCGTAGGCGGCTGCGGGCTGGGATCGCCTCAAGAGAAATGGTTGCAGCAGGACCTCAACGATCATCCTGCGAAGTGTTCCTTAGCTTATTGGCACATACCGCTGTTCAGTTCGGGAGCAAAACATGGCAACGCCCCCGAGATCAAGCCCCTGTGGGATGCCCTTTACGCTGGGAATGTCGAACTGGTGTTAAACGGACACGATCACGATTACGAGCGTTTCGCTCCCCAGGACCCGTCGGGAAAACTTGATCCTCACCGAGGCATACGGGAATTCGTCGTTGGTACGGGAGGTAAGAACTCACATCGCACGTTCGCGAGCACCCAACCCAACAGCGAGGTTCATCAGGCCGATACGTTCGGAGTCCTGAAGTTGACGCTTCACCCGGCGAGCTACGATTGGGAATTTGTTCCGGAAGCGGGGAAGACCTTCAAAGACTCAGGAAGCGGAGCATGCCACTAAGCGTACGACATCCCGGTGTGTTTTCACCCTTGCGCGGCGATGATTCTGTCGAGGAAACTGGCCTGCGATGAAATTCCCGCACAAACCTAAGCGTGCGCGTCGTATCTCTAAATAATTTCCCTGGTGGGCCCCCTTATCAGGGAATTGCGTTTCCTGATATGCCCTGTTATTTCCCTGTTCCGATTCTTCACTGAGTGCGCAGCTTCCCGAGTGGAATGTGCTATTTAGCGAGATCGGAGCACAATCTTCGGGTCACGAATCGGAAAATTCCCTGTATTTTTCCCTCTTAGCAGGGAATTCCCGGAGAAAAGGTTAGAGCCTGACTGTGCTCTCTACCAAACAGAGCTCCAAGCATCCACAGCAATAGAGCCCTGCCAGAATGCCCCCGATTGCCACTAAAATCCTGAGTCCTTGCCGCGTCGAGAATTCTCCACGGACTTTCTCGTGCCCTTAAAGGAGTATTTGCCCGTAAATTGTCTGGAGCTTCAACCAGCTGGAGCTTCAATCAGCGGAGTTGCGACGGCTAGTAGCGCGCTTCTGCGACTGTTAGGGGCTTGCGCGACATATTTGATGAGTGTTCCAAGCCTTGCGGCGAGCCTCGTCTAGACCTGCAACACGTCGCCGTCGCGCGCTACCATCTGGTAGAGCACGGGGCTCACAATGCGGCCGAGAAATAACCGTGAGATGAGTCCTGCCACAATGACGATGGCAAACGGCTTCTGTGAGTCCGAGCCCACGCCGGTGGAGAGCGCCGCGGGCAGAAGTCCGAGGCAAGCGACCAGCGCGGTCATCATGATCGGCCGGAGACGGATGAGCGACCCATCGAGCGTGGCCTGGCGGATGCTCTGCCCTTCGAGCCGAAGCTTATTGATGTAGGAGACGTCGATGATCGCGGTCTCGGCCGAGACGCCCATCAGCACGAGCAAGCCGAGCACCGACGAGACGCTGAAGGTAGTGTGCGTGAGCTTGAGGGCGAGCAGCGCGCCGACCGGTTCGGTCATTACTACGCCGATGACCACCGTGACCGGGAACTTGAAATTGCCATAGAGCGCGAACAGGATCATAAAGATCAAGAGCACGGCAAGCGGCCCGATCACCGCGAACTGCTCTCGTGCGGCGACATACTCACTGTATTCGCCGCCCCAATCCAACCGGTAGCCCTGCGGCAGTTTGACGTTCGACTCCACGGCCTTCTGCGCCTCGTTCACGGCGCGGGCCAGGTCGCGCCCTTCAATGCTGAATTGGACTCCGATATAGCGCGAATTATTCTCGCGATAGATGAATGACGCCCCGTTGCCCTGACGAATCGTGGCTAATTCTGAGATGGGAACCTGTTGCCCGGAAGGAGTCGGCACCAGCAGGTTGCTGATGTCGTGCTCGCTCGAGCGGTATTCCGGCTTCATGCGCACCACCAGGTCAAAAAGTTGTTCGCCCTGGATGACCTGTGTGGCCGCCTGGCCGCCCACTCCAGCCTGGATCACTCCTTCGACATCGGAGACATTAATGCCGTAGCGCGCGATCTTTTCGCGGTTCACGTCGATCTGCACGCTGGGCTGCCCCAGTTCGCGCACGACCGTAAGCTCGGTGAAGCCGGGCACCTGCTGCAGCACGCGCTTGATCTCGACCGCTTTGTCTTCCAGGACCTGCAGGTCGGGGCCGAAGATCTTTACGGCTAAGGCGCTCTTCAATCCTGTGAGAGCTTCATCCACGGCATCTTCTGCCGGCTGCGTGAAGTTAAAGATCACTCCCGGATACCGCTCGACTTTTTTCTGCAGGTCGCTGGTCAGCTCGGCTTTGTTGTGGATCGATCCCCGCGACCAGGTTGCGTCCTTATAAGGGCGCAGTCCGACGTAGAACTCGCAATTGAAGAATCCTGTGGGGTCGGTGCCGTCGTCGGGGCGGGCCAACTCGGAGCCAACCTCAGTGACCATGGGGTAAGCCATCAGGATCTTTCTGATCTGCGGAGCGAACTTGGCCGCCTCCTCAAACGCGATGGTGTAGGGCATGGTGGCGCGCACCCACATGGCTCCTTCGTCGAGATGCGGCATGAACTCGCCGCCGATGAAGGGAAGCAACAAAAGCGAAGCCAGAAAAATGACGGTGGCGATCACCATCGTAAGATTCGGGTGGTCGAGACACCAGCGGAGTTCCGAAAGATACTCGTCCCTCAACCAGTCGTAAGCGCGGTTCGCTTTTTCCTTGACTCCTTTTTTGAACCAGTACGAGGCCAGCACGGGAACGAATGTCAGGGTGAAAATCAGCGAACCCAGCAGCGCCCAGGACATGGTTTCTGCCATCGGGTGGAAGAGCTTCCCGGACGGGCCACTCAGGGCGTAGATGGGAATGTACCCGGCGAGGATGACGGCGATGGAATAAAAAATGGGCCGATCCACGTCGTGCGCGGCGGCTAGGATCACGTCTTGAAGTTTGTACTCCTGCCCGTGGCGCGCGGCCAGTTCGCGGTGAATGTTTTCCATCATGACCACCGTGCCATCGATGATGATTCCAAAATCGATCGCCCCGATGGAAAGCAGGTTCGCCGGGATGCCGCGTGCGTGCAGGAAAATGAAGGAAAACAGCAGGCTCAGTGGAATGGTCAGAGCGACGATGATCGCCGCGCGCACGCTGACCAGGAAGAAAATCAGGACGATCAGCACCAGGGCCATGCCGAGCAGCATGTTGTGCTCGACCGTGTCGATGGTCACCTGCACCAGATCGCTGCGGTCATAGTACGGCCGCACCTTCACATCATTCGGCAGGAGGTCGCGGTTAATCTCCTTGGTCTTTTCCTCTACGCGCTTGAGGACGTTCTGCGTCTGCTCCCCGGTGAGCATGAGGATGACGCCTTCGACCCGGTCGTCATCGTTCTGGAAACCGAATTCTCCCAGGCGCGGAGCGTGACCGATGGTGACCTCGCCAATGTCGCGGATGCGCACCGGCACTCCGTTGTTGTTGCCGACAACGATGTCACCGATGTCTTCGGTCTTGTTTACCAGTCCAAGTCCGCGCACATAGAAAAATTGCGAACCCTGCGAGTAGAAACCGCCGCCGGCGTTGGCGTTGTTCGCGGCCAGCGCGTTGAGAACTTGCGGCAAGGGAACGTGGTAGCTGTAGATCTTGGCTGGATCGAGCAGCACCTGATATTGCATTACGGTGCCGCCGAAGCCTGAGTCATCTGCTACGCCGGGTACGGACTTGTAAGCGCGCTCGATTACCCAGTCTTCGTAGGTCTTCAGTTCTTGCGGCGTCCGGTCTGGACTTTCGATCACGTAGCGATAGACAAGGTTGGAGGGGCTCGACAGCGGTGCCAGGCTGCCCGTGACGCCCTGGGGCAGGTTGGCAGTGGACAGCCGTTCAAACACGACCTGCCGGGCGAAATAATCGTCGGTGTTGTCTTCGAACGTCATGATGACGTCGGACAAGCCATAGAGCGAGATCGACCGCATGAACACCATGTGCGGCACGCCGTTCATCTGAAGTTCGATGGGCAGCGTCACCAGCCGCTCGATCTCCTCAGCCGCGTGCCCCGGCCACTGCGTGATGACTTCGACCAGCGGAGGCGAAAGATCCGGGTAAGCGTCGACCGGCATCCGCTGGAACGACAGCGCTCCCGCAACGAACACGAGCAACGCCAGCATCAGGATCAGGAAGCGCTGACGGAGAGCGAATTGAACGATGTGATGAATCATCCCCGGTTGCGTTTCTCAGTGCTGGAGCGAATTCTGGAATTGCAGAAAAAGGCTGCCGTCGCCGACCACGCGGTCGTTCGCTTGGAGCCCGCTGAGGATTTGTGTTTTTCCCGCCTGAGTTTCGCCGAGAGTGACGTCGCGCCTGGCGAACTGGGCCGGTCCGGTTTGCAGGTAGACGTACGGCATGTTTTGCTCGTCGCGCAATACGGAGGAGTTGGGGACGAACAATGCGTTGGGAATCACGCCCGCCTCCACCTCCGCCGTCACGTACATCTCCTTCTTCAGGCGCTCGCCGGGATTAGGGGATTCAATGCGCGCCTGGAGCGTGCGCGTGTTGGAGTCAAGCGCGGGAGAAATGTATTCGATCTTCCCGCGCACCACTCCAGGATACGATTCGTTCTCGATCGTCACCGGGTCGCCGACGTGTACGTGGGCCACATCGTTCTGATAGATGTTGACCAGAACCCACACCGAACTCATGTCCGACAACGTGAAACACTGTGTGGCGCCGGCTGCCAGCAATTGACCTGGAGAGCACTGGCGGTCCACCACCTCGCCCGCCACGGGCGAGAATAGCGGAATTTCCGCGGAGGGTGGTTTGGCGACGATCGTTTCCGGATCGGCTATGCCGAGCACGCGGATGGCGTCGGCGCTGGATTCGAAGTCCGCGTTCGCCTGGGTTCGGGTGGATTCCGCCTGCTCGAGGTCGGCCTGGGCGATGGCGCCATGCGCATAAAGATCCTGCGCCCGGCGGTAGAGTTTGTCCGCGAGTTGGTAGGCGTCGCGCGCCTTCAGGTAAGACGCGCGCAGCAGCGAATAATCGGGACTGGCGACGTAGAGCAAGGCCTGGCCGGCGTTCACGTGTTCGCCCTGGACCACCATAACGCGGCTGACCGGTCCACCGACCTGCGTGATTACCGGCGTAGTCTTGAAGTCGTTGTACTCGACTGCGCCACTCAAGCGGAGAACACGGGCCATCGGTCCCTGCGTGGTCGTCACAACCTGGATGTGAGACATCTGGTCAGCGGGTAGCGAGAATAGCTCGGCCTTGGCCCCCGGACTTCCCCCCGTCGAGAAGGAAGTCATCTTGCTGGCCTGCTCCGCCGGGCCTCCGCAACCATCGATCGCGAGCAAGGCCGCCGACAGCGCAGCGACTGCGGCGAAGCTCCGCCAACTCGGCAACCATGCACTCATGGAAGGTTCCTCGTTCCCACGGCTTCTTTCAACTGTTCCAGAGCGGTCATATAAGAAGCCAGCGCCTGCCGATAGGCAAGTTGAATGGATCGGTAGCTGCGCTCCGCATCGAGAAAGTCCAGCAGGCTGGCAGCCCCGCGCCGATAGGCATATTCGCTGATATCGCGCGAATCCTGCGCCTGCTTAAGATACCCGGATGTATAGAGCTGCACCACCTCATCGTTGCTTCGGAGAGCTTCGTACGCATTGGCGACGTCGGAGAGAACCGTATCACTGGCCTCTTGCTGCTGCTCCTGCGCCTGAGTGAGCGCGTAACCGGTGCGCGCGATCTCACCTTGATTCCGGTTGAAGACAGGCAGCTCAAAATTCACAAAGATCGACGCGGTGTTCTCGCCGGAGACATGGGTAAAGTCGTAGGTACCGTTTACGTCCACCTTGGCGTTCGCTTTCGCCAGACGAATTTGGCTTTGAGCCGCGGTGATTCCCAGTTCCGCCGCCCGGTAGTCGGGACGTTCGTGCAAGCCCTTGACTTGCAGGTCTTCCAGGTTCCCTTTGATGGGTTGATATTCCAGTTCGCCAATCACGTCGAAGTCGGCGGGTACAGCGTTGTAGCCCAGAAACTCCCGCAGGCCAACCAGCGCCTGCACCTTCGCCAAGCGGGCCGAGGAAACGTCGGTCTGAAACTGCAGAAGCTGCAGCTTGATCTTGAGATAATCGCCTTCACTCAGGCCACCCGCGTTGAGTTGTGCCTGGCTGATGTCGACCGTCTTCTGGAAACTTTGCAGATCCTGAAGCGCAAATTGGAGAGTGGATTCCGCCAGTAGCACGCTGACGAATTGCTGGCCTACGTTGAAAGCCAGCGTTCGCTCGGCGTCGGTGACCTGGGCGCGAGTAACGGCCGTTTGATCGCGAGCGGCTTGCAAGCGCCTTTGCCGCTTGTGACCACGCTCGAACAGGTAGCTGATCCCAATATCGAACTGCTGAGTCTCGTTCAGATTGTCCCCGGAAAAATATTGCGGACTAAAAAACGGGATGAACTGGCTATCAGCCCCGAGAGTCGGATTGGGCCGCAGGTTCGCCGTAATCTCTTGCGCCTGATTCTGCAGAATCAGAGTTCGCGTAGCTCGAAGGAAATGGTTGTGCGCCAGCGCCAGATCGATGGCCTGATCAAGACTGATCAGCGTAGCATTTTGTCCACTGCCTGAGCCAACCAGCAGCAGGAAAAATATCGCAGCAACGGCGAAGATCCGAGAGTACCTGGATGGCATAAGGGCTGAGATCAAAACGCACTCACTGCGGCGCAAGATCTCGAACGGGCTTCGAACCTCACGAACACTTCGCTTAAGCTCTGCCTTCCGTATCATCCTCCTGGGCAACACCGGCGACTGAAGCTCGACGGAATCATTCTAATCCACAATCACGATTACGGCGGCCCGTGGCGAGAACATACGAGGGCATATGGGGTGCGTTCATTTTGCCGCTGACCCAGCCAGCCGGCCGCGAGACAGAGCTGACCATAAGCCGTTTCCAGACAAGAAGCCGGCCCGACCCGGCTATACGCTTGCCCGGCAATTTTTGCTGCAATCCAATTTGTACCTGCGCCCGTACTAGACAAAGACGGGCAAAAGCGGCAAAACCAGGCGGCCCAGATGCGCTGCACAAGCCAGTCCAGCAGCCGTAGCGGAAAATCAATCTTATCAATCTCATCAGTCTCGAGGCTGGGATGGCGAAGTGGCTACTATTTTTTCTGATGTGCGGCGTAGCGCCCGCGTTGGGCCAGGCTGAGCCGGTCAAACCCATCGCAACGGCAGACACTGCGACGGTTTCGGTGACCGACAAGCAGATCCGAAGCCTGCAAGCCCGTGTAAAGGAAACGCCAGCGGATTATGCCGCGTATGACGGCCTGGGCTCCGCCTTCTTTCAAAAAGCCCGCGAAACGGGCGACATCGCCTATTACGACCTGGCGGAACAGACGCTCAAGAAGGGTCTGGATCTGGTGCCGCAAGACTTCCGAGCGGCAGATCCCCTCGTCCACATGGCGCTGGTTTACATGGGGGAACATCGCTTCACCGAAGCACTCGCCTATGCGCAAAAGGCGATCAGCATAGGCTCGGGAAATCTGCCTGCCTTCGCCATCGAGGGCGATGCATACACCGACATGGGAGATTACGACGAAGCGGCCGCAGCCTACAACACGCTGCAGACCCTCGGCCGCGCGGTTTCGTCGCCTCTGGCGCTGGCCTACATGAGCGACAGTCGCATCGCCTACCTGCGCTTCCTCCACGGCGATTCGGTGGGAGCCATCGGGTTGATGAAGAACGCGATTACAGCCGCGCTTCAAGCCAACATGCCGCGGGAAAATCTGGCGTGGCTTTACTTTGAACTCGGCGAGCGCTACTTCCAGAGCGGAGACCTCGAGAATGCCGGATTGTCGTACCAGTCGGGCTTAGCCGCCGACCCGGCCCACTATCGCTCGCTAGGAGGATTGGCCAAGGTGCGGGCCGCGCAGGGAGAGTTCGAAGAATCCATCGAACTCTATCGGCGATCAATCGCGATCCTTCCATTCCCCGTTTATGTTGAGGAGTTGGGCGACGTTTACCGCAAGGTGGGACGCGAGAAAGAAGCCCAGCAGCAGTATGACCTGGTTGAATATATCGGGCATTTAAGCGCATTGAATCGAGTGCTTGCCAATCGGGAACTCGCGCTCTTCTATGCGGATCAGGGAATCAAGCTGCCGGAGGGTTTGGAGTTAGCGCGAAAAGAGTTTGAAGTCCGGCACGACATTTATACCTGGGACACACTGGCGTGGGTGCTCTACAAGAATGGGCGCTTTCAGGAAGCATATGAGGCGATGGAGAAAGCGCTTTCCCTGCGTACTAACGATCCTCTTCTTCGATTTCATGCCGGCATGATTTCCCACGCGGTGGCTAAGGATTCCGAGGCGGAGGGTTTTCTGAGCCGCGCTCTCAAGACAAATCCACACTTTCACATCTTTCACGCGGAAACGGCCAGCCAGACTCTGGCGGAAATCTCGCGATCCCACGGCGATACGAGGTCTAGCAATGCGAAGTGACAAAAACAGCTATCGCCGGCCAGGACTAATGCTCGCGTTGCTCTGGATGATCCTGAACGCCGCGACATCCTTTGCCCATCCGATGGGAAATTTCAGCGTCAATCATTATTCGAAGATCGCAGTTGGCCAACGGTCGATCGAGATTCTGTATTTGGTTGACATGGCAGAGATCCCCACCTACCAGGAGATTCGCCAGTTCGACATTACGGCAAAGGCAGACGACCCCAGCGTTGAACTCTACCTCAAGCGACAGGAGCCGATTCTGAAGGCAGGGCTCTCTCTGGAAATCGACGGAAAGCCGGTCGAACTGGAAGCTGCCTCGCATCGCGTAGTTTTTGCCGAAGGCGCGGGCGGTCTGCCGACGATGAAGATCGGATTTGTTTTTCGGGGAAAAATCAGCGGTCCCGCGGGCGCGCACAAGTTGTCGTACGTCGATAACAACTTCCCCGGGCACGCCGGCTGGAAAGAGATTGTGGTTCGAAGCGATGGAGCCGAAATTCTGACCAGCTCTGCTCCGAGCACGGATCGCAGTCAGGAGCTGACAAACTATTCCAGCGATGCGTTGAACAGTCCTCCGCAGCAGTTGACGGCTTCCATCGACTACAGGACTACGCCTGGCGAAACTGAGATCGGTGCCGTGCCGGCGGCAGCGGCGAAACAAACTGCTTCCAGAATCGAGTTGTCCAAAAAAACTGGCTCGCTTTCTCGAAGGGAGAAATCCTTACTCGGTGCGGCTTCATCGTCCAATCTGAAAGCCAAAGTATCGTCCATGCCAGCGATCGCGGCCGTTGCTCCGCCGTTACCGATGGCGCGGGTGCAGAATACGCCGCGCAGCCGCTTCACCGATCTCATCTCGAGCCGGAGCAGGCTGAGCTTCTGGTTCCTGCTCTCGGCGGCGCTGCTCTCGGCGGGTCTTGGCGCGCTTCACGCGCTCGAGCCGGGACACGGCAAGACCATCGTGGCTGCTTATCTGGTTGGATCGCGCGGCACCGCCCGGCACGCCGTTTTGCTCGGCTTCGTCGTTACCGCGGCGCATACTTCGGGAGTGTTCTTGTTGGGTGCGGTTACTCTTTACGCGTCCCGTTACATCGTGCCCGAGCAGCTCTATCCCTGGCTGGGAGCCATCTCTGGCCTCAGCGTCGCAGGTCTCGGCATCTTCATTTTCCTTCGACATCTAACGGGAGAATCCGGAGAGCACTCACACGCTCCGGGAGAGCAGCACTCGCATTGGTTTCTCTCCATCCTTAAACAGAGCGCGTTCAAGCGGAGCTCGTTCGAACAAGACGCGCCGACTCTCTCGGAGGAATCTGCGAAGCGCGCAGACTCGGCAGCTTCGCCCGCCGGCCGCGCGCTCTCGCTGCGCGAACTCTGCATCCTCGGTGTTACTGGCGGAATAGTCCCTTGCCCGGCCGCGCTGGTCGTGCTGCTCAGCGCCTTCTCCCTGCACCGGATCGGCTTCGGCTTGTTCCTGATCACCGCGTTCAGCCTTGGACTGGCCGCCGTGCTGGTAATCGTCGGTTTGACCATGGTCTATACGAAACGATTCATGTCGTCGCGCGTGCAGGCGGGCAGCGGGGCTCTGCGCTATCTTCCACTCGTCTCGTCTGCGTTTATGGTGGTGCTGGGAGCGGGAATCACGGCATCGGCGGCCGGCTCGGTCCATCTCGGGCAAGGTAGTTTGTCGAGCGGCACCCTGTTTCCGTTCGTGACTGTAGTGTTGCTCGGATTATTCCTTGGAGTGCGCCACTCGACCGACCCCGATCACGTCGTAGCGGTGTCCACGATAGTAAGCCGTCAAGGGTCGATCCGAAGCTCGGCGACCATCGGCCTACTATGGGGACTGGGTCACACACTCACCATTTTCTTCGTCGGATCGGCAATCATTATTTTTGGCGTTGTGATTCCGCCTCGCGTTGGTCTCTCCATGGAATTCAGCGTTGCGTTGATGCTCATACTGCTGGGCCTTCTCAACTTGACCGGCCTCATGAAGTGGATCACCGAGCGCTTCACTCCTGCGAACACTGGATCGTCTGCGTCTCCGCAGCCGGCGGCCGGTGTGGTCGGCGAAAGTTCCGACAAGACACGTGGTATTCGCGGCCGCCTTCAAACCGTTACGAATAGAACCGTTGGCAAACTTGGCATCTATCAAACCATTCGTCCACTGGCGGTGGGATTGGTGCATGGTCTGGCCGGATCGGCGGCGGTGGCCCTCCTGGTGCTGTCCACGATCAAGAGTCCGTTCTGGGCGACGGCTTATCTGCTTGTGTTTGGTTTCGGCACCATGGTCGGAATGATGCTGATGACCGCTGCGATTTCGATTTCTATGGTTTACACGAAGAAGACATTCTTCAACGTGAATCGGCATCTGGCTGTAGTGTCGGGTTTTGCCAGCGTCGCCTTCGGAATGTTTCTTGTCTATCAGATCGGTTTTGTGGACGGTTTGTTTACCTCGCACGTGCACTGGATCCCAAACTAGGCAGCTAAGACTCGTGCATCTCCGGCTCATGTAGCCCGGACGCCGTCGTCTAGGTTGCGCGCAGCGCAATGAGCGCCTCCACGCATCTTCACACGACTGCGGAGCATCGCTCCGCAGGGCGGACGAGGGTCCCCTACACGAGCGTGCTAGCTCTCCAGCATTCCCGGTCGCCCGAACAACTATTTTGTATTTACGAAATCCGATTGCAACTCCGGCTACGTAACCCCGGTACGTAGACTCGCCGCAGAAACTGCGACCCAGTCACTCACCAGCAGTCCGATCCGGGGCGAGGTCAACGAATCCTGCAGAGAGGCATTTCCATGAAAAACCTGAAGTCAATCGTGGCTCTCGCGATGTCGCTGTTCATACTGGTCCCTGCCAGCCTGTTCGCGTCAAGTCATCGTGAAGCGCCCATCACGGCCTTGGACCGTTCGGCTGACGTCACTGACTGGTACGCGTTTGTCAGTTACGATCACCCGGACAAGGTCACCTTCATTCTGAACGTTGACCCGCTCCTCGAACCGGCCAACGGACCCAATTATTTTCCCTTCGATGACAACGTCGTCTATCAGATGCTCATCGACAACAATCAGGACGGAATTCCAGATGTCGTTTTCCAATTCCGGTTCACGACTCAGATTCGCAACCCGAATCTGTTTACCGGGTTCGTCGGTGGCATCGCGGGAATTCCCCCGATCACCACGCTGCACGATGGCACTGGTTCCGAAGGCTTGAGCCTGCGCCAGACCTACACCGTAACCATGATCAAGAACGGCGTATCGACAGTCCTGAACAATGGACAGACGCTCTACGCAGTTCCGTCGAATGTTGGACCGTTGACCATGCCGAATTACCAGGAGCTGTTCAACCAGGGAATTCGCAATCTGACCGGCGGATTCAGGGTATGGGCCGGAACCGCGGACGATCCATTCTTCATCGATCTCGGAGCCTTCTTTGACTCCGTGAATTTCCGTCACGGAACCGGACCGGTTCTGTCCTCGGCGATCGATTCTGACGATACCCACAACTACGCCCCTGACGCGGTCGGCGGCTACAACGTCAACTCGATCGTTCTGGAAGTTCCAATCCAGATGTTGACCGTGGATGGCAAGATTCATCCGGCAAGCGACAAGCGAGCTGTCATCGGAACCTATGGCAGCACGACGCGCCATGCCATGACGGTGCGCAGTTCGCCGAATCCGGACGTGAACTCCGGATCGCTGCAGCAGGTGAACCGTGAAGGCAATGCACTCATCAACGAAGCGATCATCGGTACTGGCTTCAAAGATCGCTTCAGCATGGACTTTCCGATTCACGATGCTCAGTTTGCGAACTTCGTGCTGGACCCGGTGGCTGCAGGCGTATTGAGCTCGCTGGGCGTTCCGGTTCCACCGAATCCGCGCACGGACTTGCTGATCCTGGCGCAGTACGAACCTCCCATCTGTCCGGGATGTACGGCAAAGGATGCAGGACCGGTCGCCGATCTTCTGCGGCTCAACACCGGCATTCCTCCGACCGCGGTGGGCAGCCAGAAGCGCCTCGGCTTTATCGCCGGTGACGTGGCTGGCTATCCCAACGGACGCAGGCCGATCGACGACGTGTTCGACATTTCGCTGCGGGCCATCGAAGGTATCCTCGTGGATTCCTCGAAGTATGGCCTGGCCCTCGGAGATGGCGTCAACACAAAGACCGAAGGCTTCAACACCTCGTTCCCGTACGTGATGCCGGCCAACAGCGGACGCAACAGCGTTCACACCGGACCCGGACAAGCAGGCTGCACCGGTCAACCCGGCGGCATCTGCCCCACCGAATAACTAACCTCGTGGCCGCCGTTCTACGGGGCGGCGGCCTCGATTTTCCGTTTCGAAATGAGGTATGCCATGAAAACGAAAATTTCTTTGCTATGCACGATGATTATGGCCGCCACGCTCGCAGCTGCCCAGGGCACAACCAGCGTAGCCTCCGCCAATCTTTCGCCGGCGGAGCAAAGCATTGCGGAAGCGCGCAAGGCGATCAGCGAGAAGCCAGCGGAATATGCGGGCTACAATCTGCTCGCATCGGCGCTGGTTCACCGCGCACAGGAGACTTCCGACGTCGCGTTTTACACGCAAGCCGAGGACGCGGTGAAGAAATCTCTGGAGCTGGCTCGGAGAAATTTCGACGCTGAAAAAATTCAAGTGTCGATCCTGCTGGGGGAACATGAATATCCGGCCGCGCTGGAAGGCGCGAAGACGCTGAACAAGCGAGTGCCCGACGACGTAATGGTCTACGGTTTATTGACCGATGCCAATGTGGCGCTCGGCAACTATAAGGACGCCGAGGACTCCGCCCAGTGGATGCTCAATCTTCGTCCCGGCAATCTACCTGCGTTGATTCGAGCCGCCGGCTTGCGTGAACTCTTTGGCGAAGACGAAGGTGCGTATCAACTTGTGGAACTGGCGTATCAATCGACGCCGCCGACTGATATTCCATCCCGCGCTGCGCTGCTTACCCAGATGGGCCATCTCCGGTTCGCGTATGCCAACACCGATTCGGCGGAGAAACTTTTGCAGCAGGCTTTGACCGTTTCCCCAGGCTATCCAGCTGCCCTAGGCAATCTGGCTGAACTGCGCATCGCGCAAAAGCGTTATCAGGAGGCCGTGACGCTTTTGCAGCAGCGTTATCAGTCGGTGCCGCGCCCCGGCAATCTCTATCAGTTGGCCGAAGCCTTGCAGTTGCTGGGCCAGGGAAGCGACGAGAAGAAGGCCTTTGCCGAATTTGAACGGCAAGCCCTGCAGGAGTCAGACAGAAAAGACAACGCGAACCGCGAACTGATCTTTTACTACGCCGATCATGCCCAACAGCCGGCCAAAGCGCTGAAGGTAGCGCAACAGGAATTCGCCTGGCGACGCGACGTCTACACGCTCGATGCCTACGCTTGGGCGCTGCATGTTAATGGTCAGGATGCTGGGGCCCGAACTCAGATCGAAACTGCACTGGCCGTCGGTATACGCGACGCGAAATTCTTTCTCCACGCGGGAGAGATCAGCTTGAATCTCGGCGACACCGCGGCGGCCGAACGTTATCTGCGACAGTCGGCGCAGCTAAACAGTATCGACTCAGAAGAGGCTCGAAACATCCTGTCCAGCCTGACGCTACGGCCGGGACGCTAGGCTCAAGAGCCTCCGCGCAGAATGGAAGCCCGTACCAAACGCTGAAATCCACTTTGAGTATTGCTACGTACTAGTTAGGTAAGACGCTCGACCTCCGAGACATGGAAGGGTGACACGCGGCGCGTGGGTAGCACGAGATGAAACAACGTAATATGGCCCGCCTGACATTCTCCCTTTTCCTGTGCAGTTTTCTGCCAATGGCGGCATCGGCGCAGACCGTTCTTCTGAAGGGGCGCGTTACCGATCCCAGCGGAAACGCTTTGCCGAACGCTTCAGTGCAGCTGCTGGGCCACGGCGCGTCGGGGAATAACCAGGTTGTTGAGCAGACGACCTCCGGAGCTGAGGGACGATTCGAACTGACGGACATCGCCGCGGGACGATTCCAGATCAACGTTGACGCGGAAGGTTTCCAGCCGGTTCTCCGCGAGGTGACGGTTCGTTCCGAGAACAATCCGGAGATGATGATCGGCATGAACCAGCTCTCGACCCGGGTTGAAAAAGTCTCAGTTACCGCCGACGTGAACGATCTGGATGTGCAGTCACCCGATCCGGCGATCAAAGTTTTCGCCTCGGAAGATTTGCTGGACGCCAACCCCGGCCGACCAGGTGCGCCGATTTCGATTCCCGGCTATCCGATTGAGACGGCGTCAAGCGGCATCAAGGCCCCGCAGTACTTTGCGCCGGGGGTGGCCGGCGACCACGGCGAGCCGATTGCGCAATACATCCAGGTCGGTAGCTATCTGGTGCCGAACAATCTATCGGCGAATGCGCACGGCAACGGGTATGCCGATCCGAATATCTATATTGCGAGCGTGATCGAGAGCGTTCAGGTGGACGGTGGCGCTTACAACGTGCGCGAGGGGAATCACGCGCTGAACCTGGCCGCGATCTACGGACTGCGCTCGCATCTGAATCCCTTTGTCACGCTCACCGGAGACTACCGGGACATCACAGCCACGGCAGGGATGAGCCCTTCAGCCAATTCGTGGCTGGCAACGGAAGGCTCGTTCGGCAACGGGTTCCTCGACCGGCTGGAGCACCGCAAACAGTTCAAGCTCAACGGCGGCCGAGTCTTCCATGCGGCAGATCACACGCTGACGCTGTTCGGAATTGCATACCTCGGCTACGGCTACGTGGCGGGACTGAGGCCGATCTACGGCTTTAATTCCGTCGATGCTGCGGCTGGCTGGGTGAATTATCCCGACACGATCGATCCGAGACAAAAGGATCAAACCCATACAGCCTTCGTGGCGCTGAATGACGTGTGGAAGCTGGACGATCATCAGGAGTTGCAGCTCTCGGGATTCTTCAGAACTTATAACCTGTCTCTCTACTCTGACTTTGGATTGGGGCTGATCCGTCAGAGTGAGTTCCGCACTGTGACCGGCGGCAACGCGACTTACGTAAACAAACTTGCGAAGAGCTTTACGTTCCTGGCCGGGATGGATTACGAGCGCGAGGCTCCGAGACGCGACGACCTCGATCATTACAATTTCTACAATCCAGCCGCTCCGTCTTACTACGGGCCTTTCGTTAAGATTGATGGCAACAATGTGACCATAGCTCCGGTGACACCATATGTCGCCGGACAGGGTGATCTGACCAAATACGTTCATTACTACATCGGCTGGCGGCGCGACGAGATCGACATCACGAATCAGGACCTGATCACGCCAGAGAATTCCTGGAGCAAGTGGGTGGGGGTGAATTCGCCGAAAGCCACGGTGACGATTACACCTGGGGACTCGTGGTACGCGCCGCTGATCGCGTTCAGCTTTGGCAAATCGTTCTTTACCGAAGATCCTAGAGAGGGCACCGCTCTGGCTGGTCCCACAACCGTTGATCCGGTGGAGACAGCGCGCTCGTATCAGCTAGTCGCAAGTAAGACGTTCCACAAAACCGACATCAAACTGAGTCTAGGCCACGAAACTCAAAGCGCCGAATACGGCAAGATTGACCCCGACCAGGGAGTGCAGTTTGATCTGGGTCCAGGACGCATCCGGTACCTGGCGGCTACCCTGCGCCAGAGCTTCACACATGGAGCGTTGCTGGCAACCTTCGAGCAGGCGGATGCGCGGCTGATCATCCCATCCTTTTCGATTGTGCCAGAGGCGCCGCGGCTCATCGCCGACTTCACCGGGACGTATCAGAAGCTGCCACTCCGCTTGCAGGCGAAGGGTGAATTCGAATACGTGGGCAGAAAGGTCGTGGGCAACGGCTGCAGTGAGAGCAGCTACATGAGCGGCGACCCAAATGCTCTCAACTACTACTGCCTCGGCGTGCCGGACAGGGAGTTCCGCTTCGCCGTGTCGCGGCCCTTCCTGGAAGGGCGGCTCAATGTCGGAGTGAACGCAATGATTGCCACCGGCTGGACGGGGCAGACCGTAGAGAGTTTCGCTTTGGCCTCTGTATACGGGCCCGGAAAAGTGGGCATTGGGCCCGATGCAACGGTTCCCGGAAATCCCGTGAATGAAGTGGTGGGTGTGCGCATTCCCTCTTATACCAGCGTGAGCATAACGTACCGGTTCGGACGGAACTCCGCACAGTAACGCAATTTCGCATGCAGAAGTTTAAGGAAGTCTTCCACGGTCGTGCTGAAGATAACGCAAAACAGCCTCCTCTTTTCTCCTTGCGACTGAAATTTTCTCCAACCCTAAGATAACGGTAGCTTCCTTGTGCCGTCTGAGAGTGCGGGGTGACGACGGGCATATGCCTTGTGTAGAGTGTTGTTCGGGACTGCGCGCCCCTGTGCGCCGCTGAGCAGATCTCCATGGGAGGAAATTTTGAGAAACAAACTGACGTTTTCTGTGATGAGTGTGTTTGCGGTCATGGCGGTGCTGGTCGGGGGCTCGATTTCCGGCGGCGCACAATCACAACCGAGCCCGGAGCATAAGGCACCGGCTGCCGTTGCGGGCGTCGACATTCCGATTCCGGATATTCCTTACACCAAGTTTGTGCTCGGCAACGGGCTGACCGTGCTGGTGCATGAGGACCACAAGGCGCCGATCGTGGCCGTGAACACCTGGTACCACGTGGGATCGAAGAACGAGAAGCAGGGGAAGACCGGGTTTGCGCACCTGTTCGAGCATCTGGTGTTCAGCGGCAGCGACGACTTCAATCACACTTACATCAACGCGATGGAAAAGATCGGGGCGACGAACCTGAACGGCACGACGAACAACGATCGCACGAACTATTTCGAGAATGTGCCAACGTCGATGCTGGATTACGTTCTGTTCGCCGAGAGCGACCGCATGGGACATCTGCTGGGCGTGCTCGATCAGAAGAAGCTCGACCTGCAGCGCGGCGTGGTGCAGAACGAAAAGCGGCAGGGTGAGAACCAGCCTTACGGCGTCACCGAGCAACTCATCGTCGAGAATACTTATCCGGTGGGCCATCCGTATTCGTGGACGGTAATCGGATCGATGAAAGATCTGGACGCGGCTTCGTTGAGCGACGTGCAGGAGTGGTTCAAGACGTATTACGGTCCGAACAACGTCACGGTCGTGATCGCCGGCGACATTACTCCGGAGGTCGCGCGCGAGAAGGTCGAAAAATATTACGGCGAGATTCCCGCTGGACCGCCGATTGCCAAACAGGAAGTGTGGGTTGCGAAGCGCACCGGCACGCACCGCGGCTGGGTGCAGGATCGCGTGCCGCAGGCGCGCCTGTATCGCATATGGAACGTCCCTGAATACGGATCGCCCGAGGAAGCGCAGTTGGACTTGGTGGCGCAGGTTCTGGGCCAGGGGAAAACATCGCGCCTCTACAAGCGCCTGGTCTACAAAGATCAGATTGCGACCAGCGCGACTTCGGACAACGACACGAATGAGATCGGAGGGCAGTTCGATTTTACTCTGACCGCGGTTCCGGGGGGAGACTTGGGCAAGGTGGAGAAGGCGGCAGACGAAGAGTTGCAGAATTTTCTGAAGAACGGGCCGAGTGCTGCTGAGCTGCAATTGGCGAAGACGCAGATTCTGGGGCGTTACGCGCGGATTGTGGAGCGCATTGGCGGCTTCGGTGGCAAGAGCGACGTGCTGGCGCGCTGCCAGACCTTCACCGGCAATCCGGATTGTTACAAGGATTATTTGAAGTGGGTGAAGGCGGCGACTCCGGTTTCGGTGAAGAAGGCTGCAGTTGACTGGCTGAGCGATGGCGACTACGTGCTCGAGGTACATCCGTATCCGACGACTTTCAAGACTCAAACACCGCTTGATCGGTCGAAGGAACCGGCTCCGGGCGCTCCGGTGTCGCTGAATCTTCCTGCGCTGCAGAAGGCCACGCTCAGCAATGGATTGAAGATTGTTCTGGCGGAGCGGCACTCTGCTCCGGTGGTGAATTTCACGCTGCTGGTGGGCAGTGGATACTCGGCCGATGCGAGCAGCGCGCCGGGAACAACCAGCTTCTCGCAGCGCATGCTGGAAGAGGGCACGCCTACGCGCGACTCGCTGAAGATTGGCGAAGAACTGGAGTCGCTCAGCGCCAACTTCAATGCTGGCGCCAATCTCGATTATTCGTCGGTCAGTCTCAATACGCTGAAGAGCACGATGGATCGGTCGCTCGACATTTACGCCGATCTGATTTTGCATCCGGCGTTTCCAGAAAAAGAGTTCCAGCGGCTGCAAAAAGAGCGCATTGCCGGGATCAAGCGCGAGAAAGTGACGCCACAGGCTATGGCGCTGCGCGTGGTGCCGTCCCTCCTCTATGGCTCGGGGCATCCCTATGCGTTGCCGTTCACCGGTACGGGGACCGAGGCCAGTGTCAACAAGATGACGCGAGAGGATCTCGCCAAGTTCCACGACAAATGGTTCAAGCCCAACAACGCGACGCTGCTGGTGGTGGGCGACACGTCGCTGGCGGAGATCAAACCGAAGCTGGAGAAATTGTTCGCCGCGTGGAAGCCGGGCGACGTTCCCCAGCAAAATGTGCCCGAGGTCCAGGAGCCAGCGAAAGATGTGGTTTATCTGATCGACCGGCCGGGATCAGGGCAGAGCGTGATTTTTGGGGCGCAGCTCGCTCCTCCGCTGAACAGTCCGGACGCGATTGACCTCCAGGTCGTGAACAACATCTTCGGCGGAACCTTCAGCTCGCGCATCAACATGAATCTGCGCGAAGATAAACACTGGTCGTACGGTGTGTTCAGCATCATGCCGGCCGCGCGCGGGCAGCGTCCGTATATCAGCATCTCGGCGGTGCAGACCGATAAGACCAAGGAATCGATGGTGGAGTTGATCAAAGAATACAAGGGCATTGTGGATGGAAAACCGATCTCTCCGGAAGAACTGAAAGACGAGCAGACCAATCTCACGCTCGCGCAGCCGGGGAATTTCGAGACGGCGCAGCAACTCTCGGGCGGCTATGGAACGATTCTTCAGTATGGGTTGCCAGAGGATTACTACAACACCTTCACTCAGAAAGTGTTGGCAGTCACGCCAGACGTCGCCAACGAGACCGCCAAGAAGTATATTTTGCCAGATCATTTGATCTGGGTGGTGGTGGGGGACATGAGCAAAGTTGAATCCGGCATTCGTGAACTGAACTTGGGTGAAGTCCACAAGATCGACGCGGACGGCAACCCGGTGCAGTAAGACTGCGGGAAAGAATGGACAGGCGGCGGGCAGAGTTGCGTGCCCGTCGTCTGATATCTGATTCGGTGAGACCTGCTTGATCAGACCTGTTTGATCAGACCTGAAGTTTGCGAAGGTAGGGAACGCTGGCCTTCATCATATCGATATTCATCTCGACGAAATAATTCTTGATGCCGCCGGTTTTCGCCGCAGTGAAGATTTTGTTCCAATCCAGAGAGTCCTGGCCGACAGGCGCGAGCTTCTTCGTCGCCGTGTCCCAGCCTTGCACATGCATGGAGATGAAGCGGCCGGGATATTTCGTGAAATATTCGGCGGCGTCATAGCCGCGGCTGATGGTGGAAACCTGGAACTGGAACTTGACCAGGTTCGGATCGAGAAGTCCGAACAACACGTCGTACGTACGCTTGCCGTCGACCATGGAGAGTTCGAAGCCTTCATTGTGAAGTCCCTGCTGGATGCCGGCTTTGGCCGCATTCTCGCCCATTTTGTTGTATTCGTCGGCGGCTTTCTTGACATCGTCCATGGTCGGCTTTTCGGGGCCGTCGAGACTAGGCACCATCATTTGCGTGAGGCCGACGTCTTGGGCCCAGGCGATGGAGCGCGCCTGATCTTTTCTAAGTTCGTCGATGCCGAAGTGAGAACTCACGCAGCCGACGCCGGCGTCGCTCAGAATTTTGCGCAGCTCGGGGCCTTTGTATTTGGCGAGGCCGCCGAAGCCGAGGTCGGCGTAGCCGATGGGCGAACAGAGTTCGATCATCTGAAATCCGGCGTCGGAGAGTTGTTTGATGGTGCCGGGAAAATCTTTGGCGATACTTTCCCGGACGAACCATGTCTGACATCCAATGGGCATGCCGAGCGGGTTGGCGTGGAGCTTCAGCGCGCCGGTGGAAAGAAGGCCGGCGGCGGCGGTGCAGGTTGCCGCGTTCTTGAGAAATTCTCTTCTGGAAATCTCGGACATTTGGTCTCCTCAGGTTCGGGGGCGAAAGCCCTCCTCGTTAGAATGACGAACGCGGCTCTGAAGCGCCGCTCTTCCACGGTACTACTCGCATTGGCAGTTACAACTCCCAGCCGCTTCTGCGCTCGGGGGCGACGTATTTCTGCGCGGCGTCGGAGTTCACCTTCAGGTTGGTGCGATCCCAGGTGAGTGGTTGCCCGACGCGAGGCGCGACGTTGCCGAGGAGCAGCGTTTCGGTGACCAGGCCCTCGAATTCGAAATTTCCGCCCGGCTTGGTTTTGCCGCCTTTGCAGGCGTCGAGCCACTCGCGTTCATTGCCCGGCGAGCGGGGCAGTGTTTTTGGCGGCTGTTTGTAGGCGTCCATTTTTGACTGAGGAATGATCTGAGGATTGCCGCCGTTGAAGGTGCAGAGAATCTTGCCGCGATCTCCGATGAAAAGCATGCCCTCCCCTTCTTCGCCCTCTTTTTCATTCTTGAACGGTCGATCCGCTTCGAGGTCCTCGGGTCGCGCCGGTTTCAGGCCGCCGTCATACCAGGTGAATTTCACGGGCGGCATGTCGCCACGCGCGGGAAAATTGTAGCGAACGATCGAGGCCAGGGGGAAGGTCTCGTCATAGCGGTCGCTGGAACTTGATTCCACGCTGGCGGGAGCTTCCAGTTTCAGGACGCGGAAAATTGTGTCGAAGCTGTAAGAGCCCATGTCGCCGAGGGCGCCGCAACCGAAGTCGCTCCAGCCGCGCCACACGAACGGCAGGTAGCCGTGATTGAAGGGGCGTTCGGGCGCGGGGCCGAGCCAGAGATTCCAATCCAAACCTTCGGGCACGGGCTGGGATTCCTTCGGGCGCTCGATGCCTTGCGGCCAGAAAGGACGGCTCGACCAATTCTTCACCTCACGCACTGGTCCGATGGCGCCGTCCCAGATCCATTCGCAGAGCTGGCGGGTGGATTCTGAGGCCTGATTGCCGACAGCAATCTGAGTGGCCACGCCGGTTTGGCGCGCGATTTCGGCGATGCGCCGCGCTTCGTAAATCGTGTGCGTCAAAGGCTTCTGGCAAAAAACATGTTTGCCTTTTTTCATCGCAGCGGCGGACACGCTTGCATGCAGGTTGTCGGTGGTGCAGACGACGACGGCGTCGAAGTTTTTTTGCTTCTCCAGCAGTTCGCGGAAATCGTTGTAGGCGGCGCAGCCGCGATACTGGCCGGAGCGGTTCTGCGTGCCGTAATAGCCGTCGACAATTTTCTGGCAGGGTTCGCGGCCGGCGACGCCGCTGGTGACGGCGAGAGTATGGCTTAACTGCATGGGCTGGTCAGGGCTGAGCCAATCCCAGCCGCTATCGACGCCAAGCAGTTTCCGGACGGAATGGCAGAACTCGTGGGTCGACCATTGCGGATAATCCGCGCCGGATTTGTTGACATCGCAGACGGCCACGCCCTGCACGTCGGGTTCTTTCAAGAAATTGAGCATGACGCGCAAACCCTGCGCGCCGACGCCGATGAAAGCGATATTGACTTTGTCGCTGGGCGCGACGTAGCCAGTTCCGCCCAGCACCCGGCGTGGAACGATGGTGAATCCAATCGCCGCCGCGGCAGATTGTTTCAAGAACTTGCGCCGCGAAACCGAGGCATGTAACAAACTGCGCTGATTCTTCATCGTGAGTGGTTCTCCTGGTGCGTTGCGCACCTCGTCCTATGAATCAACCCGATACTGTAAACGAAACCGGGCTCTGCCGGTACGAAAAGTGATTGTTGGCGTCAGGGACGACCACAGGGCTAAAAGGAGTGTGTGTGAGAACCCGTGCCATCCCTTCGGGATTCGCTCCCACTTCCCACTTTTCCCGGCACTTACGTGCCGGGCTAATGAATGCCGCCGCTATCGCGGCTGGATTTTGGTGGCTTTTTGGTCCTCTGCCTCCCAAGAAGCTTGTTCTCACGCACCAAAAGGCCACAATCTCTTATCTCGCTTTACGCGGTGCTGAAGCGCCGCTCTTCCACGGTACTTTCAGCCGCGCGGTCACGCCCGGTGAATTGGAAACCGGAAGGATCGAACTGCAAGTACTGCCGGATCGCGATTGAACTCGATCGCGTTTGAACTCGCATCCTTTCGCGACTGCATTTAATCTAAGGGGAGCAAAAACTTCCTTGCGAGGATCGCTATGCCTTCAGGCACCAGGACTGCGGTGGCAGTTGCCGTTCTCTCCCTTCTGACTTCTATTACGTTGCCGGCCGACGACAAGAATTTTCACGATGCGCCGGATTCGGCGAAAGCCATGGTGAATCCGTTTGCGGGCAAGCAGGACGCCGCCGACGCCGGCAAGCCGCTGTTTACGCGCAATTGCGTGGCTTGCCACGGAAAGGCAGGGGAGGGCGCAGGCAACGTGCCGTCTCTGGTCGACGGCAAACTCAACGGCGTGGCCGAGGGCGAAGTTTTCTGGTTCGTCACCAAGGGTGACAAGGATAACGGCATGCCGTCGTGGGCGTTTTTGCCGGAGGAGAAGCGGTGGCAGATTGTGACGTACGTGGAAGCGCTGGCAGCGGGCAAGGCAGCGCCGGCGGCGGGAGCGGCTCCAGCGGCCGCGCCGACAGCGATGGCTTCGCCGTTGAAAGATCCGCCTCCGCGTCCGCCGTTCACCGACTTCCGCTATGAGTCGCCGGGGACCGTGCGCAAGATTACGGTGGCCGATCTTCCACAACCTTACGAGTCGAAGTCGGCGGGCAATTCGCCGGACGTGGTAGCGCGCCCGGCGAATGCGTGGCCGGTGGCGCCGGCTGGTTTCAAAGTCGAGATGTATGCGTCCGGGCTGGATAATCCGCGTCTGCTGCGCACCGCTCCGAACGGGGACATTTTTCTGGCGGAGAGTGATCCGGGACGTATTCGAGTTTTTCGCGGGATGACTGGCGACGGAAAGCCGGAGCAGATGCAGGTTTTCGCAGAAAAATTAAAGCATCCGTACGGCATCGCGTTTTATCCGCCGGGGCCAGACCCGCTGTGGATTTATATCGGCGACACGAACGAAGTGCTCCGCTTCCCGTATCACAACGGAGATTTGAAGGCGAGCGGGCCGTCGCAGCATATTGCTGACCTGCCGGCGGGAGGAGGGCACTGGACGCGGGCGGTCGACTTTTCTTCGGATGGCAAGAGGATGTTCGTGGCGGTGGGATCGGCGTCGAATGACGACGACACCGACACGCATGTCGGCGAGAGGAATCGGGCCGACATTCTCGTCTGCGATCCGGCGAGTTGCACACTGAGTGTTTATGCCTACGGCATTCGCAATGCTGGCGGTGGGATTTTGGTGAATCCGCAGACGGGCGAGTTGTGGTGTTCGGTCAACGAGCGCGATGCGCTTGGCGACAACCTTGTGCCCGACTACATCACGCACGTGCAGGAGGGCGGATTCTATGGCTGGCCGTGGTGGTATATCGGGGCGCATCAGGATCCGCGGCAGCAGGGGAAGCATCCGGAGTTGAAGGAGAAGGTGATTGTGCCCGACGTGCTGCTGCAGCCGCACAATGCGTCGCTGGAGTTTATTTTCTATCAGGGCAAGCAGCTTCCGGCGGAGTATCAGGGAGATATTTTTGCTTCGGAGCACGGGTCGTGGAATAAGGCGGTGCGCGTGGGCTACGAAGTGATTCGTGTGCCGCTGCATCAGACCGGGCACGCTTCGGGTGAGTATGAAGATTTCCTGACTGGATTTGTTCTGCCGGATGGGCAGGTGTGGGGGCGGCCGGTGGGGATCACGGTGGCGACCGATGGATCGCTGCTGGTGAGCGACGATGGATCGAATACGATCTGGAGGGTCAGCTACGGCGGGAAGTGAAAACAGAGAGAAGTTCCGCCTCGTTCAGGAAACGCGAGTCGCGCAGATTTCGGCTTTGTGCGCGACCCGGAACTCCACTCAATGTGCCGCCGGTTTGAAGACGGCTGTACTTCGCTCGTCATTCGCGATGATCCGGTAGAACTTTTTCAGTTCGTCGGCTTTGTTTGCCGGGACGCTGAGTTGTTTGATCTCGAACGTTCTGGTGTAGCGCAGGGTGTGGCCGACCATTTCGGCCTTGCTCTGGTAGGTGGCGAAACCGAAATCCGCATTGACGGGGGCTGGCAGGTCGTCGAGTTCGAAGGCGGCGGGAATCGCGATCTCGAAGACGTCTGTATCGCGCTCGGGGCCGGAGAAGTTGATGGATACTGCCGCGGGTCTTTGGTTTCGAGGAGCGCGCTGGCCTTGCTTCCAATGACCCGGGGACGAACCAGCAAGAGGTCGCCGCTCAGCTTGGCGTAGTTCGCGGCGGCGATGGAGTAGTTGTACAGAAAAGGCAAATTGTTGGCGTGCAAGTTACCAACCGTCGCCTTGGTGATGCTGTAAGTGGTGAACGAATGTGCCAGAAGGGTCTCAATGGGCTTGATGCGATCGACATCTTTTGTCGCGGTGCGTAGAGCGTAACGCTGCCACGTGGCCTGGTCGCCCAATCGCACTTCCTGAACATCTCCCGACAGCGAGCCTTTCTCATCCAGTGAGAGCTTGGCCGTGCGTTGGATGGCGGTCGTGGTCGCGGGCAATTGCGGCAGGTCCGTGAGTTCTCCTCCGTCGGGCGTGACCAGCAGGCCGTAGTTTGCCTGCAGCTCTCCGCGCAGGTTTCCGAAGGGAGTGAAATCGTCGGTCGGGTCGAAGAATAGTACGCGGCCCAGCTTGGGATGCTGCCAAACCGCCACGAGCGAGGGATCGTCGATCCCTGCCGGCAACTGGATGGCGAGGATCACGTGATTGAATCCAAGATTGGGCGGAGTGGCGGGTGAAACCGCGCCGCGTTCGGTGTTGATGACGACGTAGTAGGAATCGACGCCAATCTCTTTGAGCATGGAACTCAGCAGCGTCGCCTTGTCTTTGCAATCTCCGTAGTGGTTGGTGAAGATATCGGCGGCGGGATGCGGTTGCTGGCCTCCGATGCCGAGTTCGATGGCAACGTAGCGAATGTCGTCCTGGACGAACCTGGCAAGAGTCTGCATCTTGGCAAGTTGGGTGGGTGCGGATGCAGTGAGAGTGGCGACCTGCTGCTTGATCTGAGGCGATGCGTCACGCCGGCCGCGAGTGAGATTCAGATACCAAGAGCCCATCTCGGTCCAGCTCACAAATCCGCGGTTCGGGCTTCCGCCGGGCGGCAATAAGGAGATCAACATTTCACCCGCCACACCACGCCAAGGGGGCATTTCTTCCTCCGGCTTGATCGCCTGGACGTCGGTGACGACCCACGCCGTCTGTCCGCCGGTGGAAGAAGCGGGTGCGACTTCGGCATGATTGAGCCAGACTGACTTAAATTCCCATCCCGAGGGAAGTTGTAGCGTGTAATGCGCCTCCCGAACGGGCACAGTCTGCTGGAACGCCCATGATTCCTGCATGACGTAAGGCCGCTCTTCGCGTTCGATTTCATACCCAACGATGTTCCCTGGGTCGGAAGCCGGAATCCGCAGAATCTTGGTGCGAACGTCGGTCATGAGTTCGCCGTTCTCGATTCCGAGCGCGGTCTCAACTGCGTCTTTATCTTTCACTTCGTAGTCTTTGCCTTGAGCGGGAATACACCAAGCGTGAATGCTGTTGATGCGAGTCTCGGTATCGAAGTCGGCCTGCACGGTTCCGAAGGATCTGCCTTCGGGGCGCAGAATCTTATAAGCCGTACGCTCCAGGCTCTTGATTTTGCCGTTGGGCTGAACGGTGAGAATGGTTTCCGAATAGAGAAGGACCGCTTCGGTCTTTTCGTCGTGTGCCGGCACGGGCGCAGTGACCTGGGCACGCAGCCAGGAGGGCGCATCCCCGGCGCTTGCCAGCGGGGCTGTCGCGAATGCTGCAGCCAGCAGGGCAGCGAGCGTCCACAGGGCCGATTGACGTCGCGGATTGATTTCAGTTCTGTGCGGAGGATGCATTGGCTGAAAGAACGATCTGTTCTTCATCTCCTTTTCTCACCATCTGATAGAAATTGCGTAAGGCGCCGTAATATTTCTTGTCCAGAAACAATGCGTTCACCGTGAGTTTCCGGCTGATATGCAGGGATCCCTTCTCGTTTTGCACTTCCTCGTGAAAGAGGCAGAGTTTGGCGTCGATATCCTGAGGCTGGGGCAAGGTGCTGGTTTGCCAGCCCAGAGGCAGGTCGATGGTTACATCATCGACATCCTGGTAGGGAAACGAGAAATAGATCGGGTACACACGGTTGGCGTGTTCGAAGAGATGTTTTTCTCCGCCGCTGAAGAGTCCCGCCGAGACCAGAACACGCCGTCCCGCCGAAGCGGCCCAACCGGGAACTTTTGCTTTGTACTCTGCGACCAATGCGGAAGAGCTGTTCCAGTCCGGCTGGTTGCTGAGTTCGACCTCAATCGCCGCAGGAACATAGGCGCGCAGCTGGTCTTCGAGAAACTTCTTGCGTGCCGCATCGTCTTCGTTGACGTACTCCTGGCGGAATCTCTGGCCCTGCAAGCCGGTGAAGGTGACGGTGACCGTTCCTTCCAGGTCGCCGGTGTTGCTGAGCTGCATGACGGCCTTGCGCTCGATTCGCGATTCTGAACCATCGGGCATCGCGGTATGCACCCACGTACCGCCGTCTTTATCCAGCCGCAAACCCTGCACTCCGGTCTCGGTCCAGGGCAACATTCCGAATGGAGTGAACTTCGCTCCGGGGTCGAAGTAGACGTCTTTCCCGTTAAGACTGACTACAACAACATTGGAGTTGAGCTGGCTGGCATTCATCAATTGCGGAGAAAAAAAGTAGAGGTTTCGCGTGGAGACAATTACCGGATCGGCCTGCAATCCGGCTGCGCGCGTCATGCCGAGGAAAAGCCAGGTGATGTCCCAGCCGCTTCCATAGCCGCGCTTGATGAGATCTTCCACGTTGTTGACAGGCTTGAGATCATCCCGCTTGCGCTCCTGCTCGGTGCGCGAGCGTTCGTAGGAAAGATTGCGGATCTGCTGGCAGTGCGCGTAGATTTTCTGCAATTTCACTTCGGCGGAGTCGGTCGGCGCAACGATTTGCGAGACGGCATCTTCCATCGCTTTGCGCTTGCCCACGAAGTTCTCAGCCGCGCTGTATTTTTGCTTCCCGATCTTTTTCCAGAACTTGTCGGGCTCTTTTTCTGGATTAGGATCGGTGTCGTAGACGAAATCGACGCGGAACTTCAGTTCGTTCTCCGGAGGCATGTAGTCTTCCTCTTCGAACGGCGGCACGTCCGTGGTCTCCAGGCGCACGGTTTTATCATTGTCCTGCTTTGGAGGGGCAGTGCCCTGGGGCAGGCCGACCGGCCAACTCCAGCGGAGCGCATACTCCCGGTAGGGCTTCAGGGAAAACTTGGCGTGCTTGGTAAATAACTCCTCGCTCAGAATCCAGTGGGAATCGAAAACATAGCCTTCTTCCAGGTCATCGTAATAACGGTATTCGATAATGCTGCCCACTTGAACGTCGCTCAGGGTGAAGGTCTTTGCCAGGTAGCGGAGACCTTTGGTCTTAACGATCATCTTGTCGAAGACTTTGCCATCGAAGGGCACGATCGTTCCGTCCGGACGAATGGTGCGAGCCTGGATGCCGTGGATATTTTCGTTTTCTTTCCCTCTTCGGTCAGAATCTTGATCCGGGCATACTCGTATTCTTTAGGAACGCTGTCGTCGCGGTCGACCTGGCGAAAGAGATAGATGGCAGGCGCGCCGGGAGCTTTGGGCTCGCTGGTCATTTTGAGTTCTTCGGTGCTGACTGGAGGCCAGTCCTCTGCATGGGCAGTCTTGGGGCGGACAAGCCCGATGAGCGCCGGTAGAATGGGGAGGAAGAGAGTAGAGAGGAGTAAAGGACGCCGAACCCCGAACATGGAAACCCCTTTCGATCTGCTGGTTCGATATCAGCTACGGCGATCTAAGTCGGGGTATGGGCCTCAAGACCGGCTTCAGTAGCGCTTGAGAGTGGGAAGCATCTCAAGGCATTCCGTGCCGGGATGGGGCGCAGGCAGCCCGGTTCAGAGTCGCGGGGAAGGAATCGGCGCTGGGCAAGGTGGACATCTTCCCGGCCCCTCTTCCGGAAAAGTTTGCCTGGCGCAAATCCACAGAGAATGTACTGTTGAACCGCGAAACAGTCAAGGGAATATGCAGCGATCCCGGTGCATGAAAAATCGAGCGGATTCAGTGGAAGTCGTGGGAGACAGTTTCGGCTTTCGTAACAAACAGAGGCTGCACGCGTTCGGCTTTGACGGAGATGACGTTGTCCTGATTCTGCAGAATGCCCTCGATGGCGAGGAAGCGCTCGCTGGCCAGCAGCAGGCGATTCTGATGAAACAGGTCGGGCGTGATGATGGCGTTGGCCACGCCGGTTTCATCTTCCAGGCTGATAAAAACAAATCCCTTGGCGGTGCCGGGGCGCTGGCGAACGATGACGCAGCCTCCGATGCGCAGGCGTTTGCCGCTGGGAAGGTCGCGCAGTTCGCTGGCGCGGCGAATCCCCATGGCATTGAGCCACGCGCGGCGGTAAGCCATGGGATGCGGGCCGACAGTTAAGCCGGTGCCGTGGAAGTCGGCGACCAGGCGCTCTTCGTGGTTCATGGGATCGAGCGGCGAGGGGGAGTCGGGTTCGGGCTGTTGTTCGAGCAGCGGGCCGGAAGTGCGGACGGCGCGCTCGACTTGCCAGAGGGCGTCGCGGCGGTGAAGGGGGATTTTAGATTTGAGATTGTAGATTTCAGATTGATCATTATTCGATTGATCAGGTGTTGAAATCTGCAATCTACAATCTGAAATCTGCAATCCGATGGCATTCAGCGCGCCGATTTCCGCCAGCGTGGTGAGTTCGTCTTTGCGAAGTTCAGGGACGCGGCGGGTGAGATCGTGGATGGAAGTGAATGGGGCGTGCAGGCGTTCGCGGACGAGCGCCTGGCCGGCTTCTTCGCGCAGCCCACGAACGTAGCGCAGGCCCATGCGCAGGGCGATATTACTGTCCCCTGTCCCCTGTCCTCTGCCCACTGCTTCCAGACGGCACATCCACTCCGAGCAAGTCACATCGACGGGCAGCAATTTCAGGCCGTGGCGCTGTGCGTCTTTGACGATGGTTGCCGGCGAATAAAATCCCATGGGCTGGTTGTTGAGCAGGGCGGCGGTGAAGGCGGCGAGGTAGTGGCACTTCAAGTACGCGCTGGCGTAAGCGATCAGCGCGAAACTGGCGGCGTGGGACTCGGGGAATCCGTAGAGCGCGAAGGAGGTGATGGAGAGAATGATTTCTTCCTGCGCTTTGGAAGAGATTCCGTTTTGCGTCATGCCGGAGCGAAGCCTGGCTTCGATTTCTTTCATGCGCGCCTGCGAGCGCTTGAATCCCATGGCACGGCGCAGTTCTTCGGCTTCGCCCCCGGTGAAGTTGGCGGCGATCATGGCGAGGCGGAGAAGTTGTTCCTGAAAAAGCGGAACACCGAGCGTGCGCTTGAGCACAGGTTCGAGTGACGGGTGAGGATAAGTGACGGCCTCGCGTCCCTGGCGGCGCTGGATAAATGGATTCACCATCTTGCCGACGATTGGTCCGGGGCGGATGATCGCGACCTGCACCACAATGTCGTAAAAGCGCAGCGGACGCAGTCGGGGCAGGGATGCCATTTGCGCGCGGCTTTCCACCTGAAACAAGCCGATGGTGTCGGCCTGCTGCAAGGCGGAATACACCGGAGGATCATCAGCGGGAAGGTGCGCAAGATCGACTTCTTCGTGATAGTGGTCGCGGATGAGTTCGATGGAATCCTTGAGCACGGCCATCATGCCGAGGCCGAGCAGATCGACTTTGATGATGCCCATGTCGGCGCAGTCTTCTTTGTCCCATTGCACGACGACGCGGCCGGGCATGGAAGCGGGTTCTAGAGGAACGACAGAATCAAGTTGTCCCTGGCAGATGACCATGCCGCCGGAGTGCTGGCCGAGATGGCGCGGCATGTCCTGCACGGCGAGGCAGAGTTCGTAATATTTGCGCAGGCGGGGATGGGTGAGATCGAGTCCGGCGTCGCGAAAGCGGCGGTCGAGCGCGTCGTTTTCGTCGCGAAACTCCCAGGTGGCCACGGCGGCGGAAATTTTGTTGAGCGTTTCCGGATCGAAACCGAGAGCCTTGCCCATTTCGCGCGCGGCCATACGATTGCGATAAGTAATGACGTTGGCGGTCATGGCGGCGCCGCGCTCGCCGTATTTTGTGTAGAGATACTGGATAACCTTTTCGCGCTCGTCGCCGCTGGGGAGATCGAGATCGATGTCAGGCCACTCGCCGCGTTCTTCGGAGAGAAAGCGTTCGAAGAGCAACTCCATGCTGACGGCGTCGACCGCGGTGATGCCGAGCGAGTAGCAGACGGCGCTGTTGGCGGCCGATCCGCGGCCTTGTACGAGAATATTCTGCTCGCGGCAGAAGCGGATAAGGTCCCAGACGATGAGGAAGTAACCGGCGAGTTTCAGTTTTTCGATGAGCTGCAATTCTTTTTCGATTTGCAGGCGGGCGCGGGTTTGCATCTCGGGCTTGGCGCGTCCGTAGCGCTGGTGAAAGCCTTCCCACGATCGTTGGCGCAGAAATGAATTCATGGTCTCGCCCTCGGGGACGGGATAGCGCGGGAATTCGTAGCCGAGATCGTTGAGCGTGAATTCGAGGCGGGAGGAAACTTCGAGAGTGTTGGTGATGGCTTGGGGCAAGTCGGCGAAGAGTTGCTGCATTTCTGGCGCGGATTTCAGAAAGCGCTCGGAGTTGCGAGAGAGAAGTTTTCCGGCGGTGGAAAGAGTCCGGTGATTACGGATGGCAGTGAAAGCGTCGCAAAGTTCTCGAGCATTAGCGGTGGCGTAACAGACTCCGTTCGTCGCCAGCAGAGGAAGACGCAGAGAGCGGGCGATGTCGATCGCGGCGCGGTTGCGGGCTTCTTCTTCGCGCTGGAAGTGGCGTTGCAGTTCGACATACACGTTTTTGTGTCCGAAGATTGCGATGAGTTGATCGATCCGGCGGCGGGCTGCTTCGATGCCGCCTTGTTGCAAGGCTGCAGCGAGCGGGCCTTCAGTTCCTCCTGTGAGGCAGATGAGGCCTTCGGCGTGTTCTTCGAGTTCTTCGGCGCTGACTGCGCCTTCGCCTTTTTTGGCACGCAATTTCATTTTGGTGATCAGGCGGCAGAGGTTCTGATAGCCGGCGCGGGATGCGACGAGCAGGGGAAGTCGGAATGGATTGTAGATTGCAGATTTGGGATTGCAGATTGATGATTTTCCAGGGCGAAAATCTGCGATCTGAAATCTGCGATCTGAAATTGCTTTTGTCTGAAACGTGACTTCGGCGCCGATGTGCGCTTTGATTTTTGCTTTCTGCGCGGCCAGGTGGAAGCGCGGGGCGCCGTATACTCCATCGGTGTCGAGCAGCGCCATGGCCGGCAGGTTGAGTTGGGCGCAGACTGCGGCCAGTTCCTCGGGCAGGGAAGCGCCTTCGAGAAAGCTGAAAGCCGAGCGGGCGTGAAGTTCGACATACATTGAGTGATTGAGTGATCGAGCGATTGAGTCATTGGCAGTCCAAATGACTCAATGGCACAATTTTTCAGTCATACATGCCTTCGACGAACCAGCCGCCGCCGAGCAAATCGCGCACTACGCGGTAAAACGAAATGGTTTCTCCGTTTCGTAATGCCAGGTCCCATTCGTCGCGCGACCAGGCTTCGCGCTCCCACCAGTCGCCGGAGAAGCGCCAGGGGCCGGCTTTCCAGAGCACATCGCCCTGCACTTCTTTTTTTCGACAGGCCAAGTGCACGGGCTGGTTGTTTTCCAAAGTGACGTTGGCGCGCAGCGGCGGGCGAAAACGGCGCAGGGCTGTGACGGCAGATGTTTCATCTGCCAAATCAGAAGCTGAGTCGGTATTTGTTTCGCGTGGATTTGTCTGGGGAGCTTCGGCCACGAAGCGCTGCATGCGAAATCCTTCAGGATGGTGCGTGTCGAGCAGTTCCAGCGCGCCGACTTTATTTTCGCCGACCATGCCGGCGATGCGGGCCAGCGTGAGTTCCATCTTTTCCGGTTCTGGCGAAGGCGGGAGAAAGAGCCCCCCTTGTGCGGAACGGGGTCGCGCCGGTTCGGCGGCCAGATGGATTTTCAAGATAGGCGCGCCCGGCGGATGCGCATTCAAATCCAGTTGCAATAGCTTGAGAAAAACTTTGGGGTCGAGCATGGGAAGGGGCAGGCGCAGGGTACGAACGAATTGTTGATTGTTGATTTTTGATTGTTGATTGAAGAGAGAGAAATTTTCGAGATCGAGGGTAAGGCGCAATTCCTGTGTGCACAGGGCGCGCGAGCCCAGGCGCGTGCAGAGTTGCTCGAGCAGGCGATTCAGCAGAAAGGCCAACGGTTCGAGCAGGACGATGGGATGCTCCAGTTCGATGGATTCTTCAAACAACATCGGCTCTTCCATCGGGACCAGAGTGCGCGACGTGGCGCCCCGGGCTAACTGTTGCAGGCGCAGGCCTTCCTGTCCGAGGCGTTCGCTGAGCGAAACTTTGGGCAGCGCGGCCAGGGCGCGCAAGTCGCGAATGCCCCAGCGGGCAAGGGTTTCGAGCCGAAGGTCAGATTGTTTCTTTTCTTCTTCGTCGAGTTGATTTGCGAACAAAACTTTTATGGGCAGCGATCCCAGCCGTGCCGCTTCGTCGCCTGAAGGAATCACGGTGACCCCGAAAAGGCCCCGGGCGGCGAGCAGGGCGGCGTCAGGGTTGGACGCCACGGCTACGTTTGCGTTGAGTCCAAGGACGGCGGCGCGATCGCAGAGGGCGCGAGAAATTTCCGGGAGCGATCCCAGCAAAGATTCCATGCCCGCGAGATCGACGAGGACCGTGTCGCAGGTGGTGTCTTCCACGCAGGGCGAAAACGATTGGGCGCAGTCGAGCAAAGCGGCGTGGGCGGAGGATTCCTGCAGTGGAGAGCGCGGGCGGAGGGCGAGTTCTGTGCAAAGTTCGGCCTGGGATTTGGTCATGCCTGGGGCGATGCCCAGGCGGCTGGCATTCTCATTGACCGCGATGATTGTTTCAAGTGGGGGCTTGCCTTCGAGAATGGCGACGGGGCGCGGCTTCAATTCCGGCTCGGCGCGGAGCGCAGCCGCCACTAGAAAATTCGGAACGTAGATGCAGGCGAACATGAGTCAGTGCCCAGTTGTCAGTACCCAGTACCCAGTCATCCGGCCCATGCGGTTTTGGTTGCGAATGCGACGGAGCGCGCGGGTTTGCGGTCCAGACGGGAGATTAGTTCGGCGGAGATATCCAGACCGGTGAATAATTGCGCGTGTGTGGGACGAAAGATTTGGGTGGCATGGAGCGCCTCATTTTTTAGTAACTCATTTTTTAGCAAATCGAGTTTCAGCAGCAGGGATGAGCAGCTTCCGGCTATCGGATGTTGCTCAATGGCCAGAAGGATCGTGGGAGTGTGCTCGATGGTGCGGCGGTAGCGGAACCAGGTGGTCAGCGGGACGCGGCGGGCGGCCTGAGGCGGCAGGTCGGAGAGATCGAGGACGATCAGTCCAAAGCCTCCGCTTTCGAGCAGCAGATCGGTGGCGCGGAGGACTTGCTCCAGACGGTGCTCAGAGTGGCGCGAGGCTTTTTCTCCAATCACATTCTCCTTCCACCTGGTGCGATCGAAGTCGAAAGCGGATTGCGAGGCCTTTCCCACTTCTCGCGCAAAAGACGTGCGAGAAATGGGGCACCCTGGTTGAGTCTCTTCGCCGCAGCGAACCCAGAGCAGGCGGTCGAGTTCTATACCAGCGGCGAAGGCGGATTGCGGATCGAGGGCGTCGCTGGCGTCGATCAGCGCGCAGAATTCTCCGCGCCGGGTGGCGGCGGCGAGTGCGGCCAGAAGCATGGTGGTGCGTCCGGAGGACGCGGGGCCGCAGATTTCGGTGAGACATCCGCGGGGTAGACCGCCGGTAAGGGCGTCGATGGCGGGGATGCCGCTGGGAACCATCTCGGGCGCGGGGCGAATTTCGAGACGCGAGGCCGGGATTACGCTGGCGGGCGTGATCTTTGATTGTTTTTTGATGGCGGATATTTCGCCGTCAAAGGCAAAAGGGCGGCCCAGGGCCGCCGAAGTGGAAACCACTGCGGAAGACATAAGATTCCTCGGGAAGATTTCAGGGAGCGCCGGGCTGGCTGGCCACGGAGGCGTATTCGCTTTTTGTTCGCCTTTGAGAATTCTGCTCCGGGGGGCGGGGTTTGTCAAGAGGGAAGCGGATGAAAAGCTTTAACCGCAAAGTTCGCTATGAAAAGTTCGCTAAGAAAGGCCGCGAAGGATGCAAAGAAAAGCGTCTGGCCGCTTAGCGTCCAAAATCCCGGGATTGCTTACCTTCATCGTCGGGGCGCGTCTAAGCGAGGCATTACACCGAGTTTACGCAGGTGCTTGATCCCAGTTCTGCCAACCACGTCGTGACCGAACCTGCCGCTCAAAATCCCGGCAGCGAAAAAGGAGACTTCCCATGCCCAGAGTTCGTCTGCTTGCTTTGTTGTCCAGTGTTTTGTTGATTGCGAGTTTCTCTTACGCGCAAACCGCCACGGGCGAAACCTTGATGCTCAATCTGCCGCGGCAAAGCCAGCACGCCCAGGTGGCGCAGCGCATTGGCGTTACTGATATCACCATCAACTATCACCGGCCGCTGGCCAATGGCCGCCAGATTTGGGGCAAGCTCGTGCCTTACGGGCAGGTTTGGCGCGCGGGAGCGAACGAGAATACGACGATTACATTTACGGATCCCGTCACCATTGAGGGTCAGGCGCTCGACAAGGGAACCTACGGCCTGCACATGATCCCGGGTGAGAGCCAGTGGACCGTGATCCTTTCGAAGAACTCGACTTCATGGGGTGCGTTCAGCTACAAGCAGGAGGAAGACGCCCTGCGCGTCAACGTGAAGCCGCAACCCGCCGAGGCCCACGACGCGCTGGCCTACGATTTTGACGACGTGAAACCAAATTCTACGGTCGTCACAATGCGCTGGGATAAAGTCGCGGTGCCGTTCAAGGTTGAAGTCAACGTGAACGACATTGTCACCGCCAGCATTCACAAGCAACTGTATGGACTCAACCAATATTACTGGGAAGGATGGGACGACGCGGCCGCCTACTTCCTGGCTAACAAGATCAATCTTGATGAAGCGTTGAAGGACGAAGATCAGTCGATCCAGGCGGAAGAGCGCTACGACAACCTGATGAACAAGTCGAAGATTCTGGAAGCGATGAACCGCAAGGACGACGCCACGGTGGCCCGCAACCAGGCATTGGACAAAGCAAGCCCGCTGCAGCTTTATTTCTATGGCAGACAGTTACAGACGGAGAAGAAGGCGGACGAGGCTTTCGCGCTTTATCGTTCCAATGCCAAAAAGTTCCCCGACTACTGGACTTCGCATATGGGCTTGGCGCGGGTATACAGCGCGCAGGGGGATTTCGACAATGCCGTGAAGGAAGTGAAGCTGTCGCTGACCGGAGCGCCCGATTCCAACAAGGCCAACCTGGAGAATTACGTGAAGCGGCTGCAGAACAAGGAGGACATTAACCGGTAGGGCGGCAGTTCGCGAGAGGGCGGAGAATCCGCCCTCTCGTGGCGTGCGGTGCTGTGCGGAATCTCGAAGACAGGTGAGTTGGGAATCGAAACGGATGACAGATTTCAGATTGATGATTTCAGATTTTAGATGTATGAGGCGCACGCCGCACGAGCCTTGAATCTGCAATCTGAAATCTAAAATCTAAAATGTAGTTTCCTATCCCGTGTTGTGCAGGCCGGCGGCGATTCCGTTGATGGTTGCGCCCAGCGGATATTCCAACTCCGCGCCTGACTCGCCTTGCTGTTTGCGGCGAAGCAGTTCGACCTGGATCAGGCTCATGGGATCGACGTAAGGATTGCGCAGGCGGATCGAACGCGCCAGCACGCGGTTGCGGGCGAGTAATTCGCGCTGGCCGGTGATGCGGAGGATCATACGGCGCGAGCGCAGGAATTCGTCTTCGAGCATGGCGAAGACGCGCTTTCGCAGCGCGGCGTTTTTCACCAGGCGGGAGTAGACATGCGCGATGCCGAGATCGGCCTTGGCGATTCCGAGTTCGACGTTGCGGATGAGGTCGGCAAAAAGCGGAAAGCCGCGCGTGATCTGGCGCAGGAGTTGCTCGTGTCCCGGCCCGCTCTTGGCAAATTGTTCGAGCGCGTGTCCGACGCCGAACCATGCCGGCACGGCGTGGCGGCTCTGCATCCAGCCGAAGACCCAGGGGATGGCGCGCAAATCCTCGAGGCGGCGGCTCTTGGACCGGCGTGACGGGCGCGAGCCAATGCGGGCCGTATCCAGTTCGTTGACCGGAGTGGCCTGCTCAAAATATTCGATCACGTCGGGATTCTCGGCGATCTCGCGGCGATACACGCGATAGGCTTCCGTCGACATTTCTTCGATGGCTTCTTCCCAGTGCGCCGGATTCGCAGTTTCAGCGCGGGTAAAAGCCTCGAGACTGGCCGCGATCATCAGCTCAAGGTTCCACTCCGCGAGCACAGGATCGGCATACTTCCAGTTGAGAACTTCGCCCTGCTCGGTGATGCGAATGTGGCCGGAGAAACATCCGGGCGGCTGCGCCAGAATGGCGGAGTGGGTCGGACCTCCGCCGCGTCCCACGGTGCCGCCGCGGCCGTGAAACAGGCGCAGCTTCACCTTGTGCTCGCGTGCGGCGCGATGCAACTCGCGGTGTGCCTTGTAGAGCTCCCAGGTGGCGGTGAGCATGCCTCCATCTTTGTTGGAGTCGGAGTAGCCGAGCATGACTTCCTGCCAGCGTCCCCAGGAATCGAGCAATGGTTGATATTCGGGATCGCTCCACAGGCGGCGCATTACGCTGGCGGCGGCGCGCAGAGAGTCGATCGATTCGAACAAAGGCACGGGCATCAGGCCAGGATCGCCCAGGTTGGGATCGTCCAGGCCGGGATCGTCGGCAGACCCGGCGACCTGCACTCCGTTTGCTTTCGCCAGGCGAACCACTGACAACACATCGTTCTCGGATTCTGCGCCGCTGATGATGTATTGCCGAATCGAGACTGCGGGATGCGTGCGTTTCAATTCCGCGATGGTGCGGAAGGTGTCGAGCAACTCGCGGGTTTCGGGGGAGGATGAAGACGCCGAGGACGCGCTGCCGGCGAGCGCTAGGCCGAGTTCCTCGATGGCTTGCGCGTGTACGCGCGCATGCTGGCGAATATCGAGAGCGTGAAGGTGGAAACCGAAGGTACGCACCTTGCGCAACAACGCGCTCATATAGGTCGCAGCGAGCCGCTCTCCGCGGTTGGCGCGCAGGCTGTCTCGCACCAGCAGAAGATCGGCTTCGAATTCCACGGCGCTGGCGTAGGCTGCGGCGGAGTTGGCCGCTTCACGGGTCTGGCCCAGTCTCGTTTGCCCCAGGCGGTGAAACATGTAAGAGAGGAAGCGGCGATAACTCTCCATTTTGTTTTGCGGTCCCCAGGCGAGGTGCACTCCTGGAATTGCGCGCTCGTAGTGGGCGAGGCGCGAAAGCAGATCTTTCGAAACTTCGATCTGCCGGCGCGATGAGCTGAGCCGGTCGCTGAGCGCCTCCACGTCGTGGAGATACTCACGCAGGATTAGAGCGCGGGCGGTATCGAGCGCGTCGCGAATGCAGTCGGGCTTGACCAGCGGGTTGCCGTCGCGATCTCCGCCGATCCAGGAGCCGAGTTGGATCAGATTGGGCAAAGCCGCTTCTTCGATCTCGAGTCCGTAGACTTCGCGGAACGATTCCACGACTTCGCTGTAGATCCTGGGCAACGCTTCGAACAACGAGAGCCGGAAATAACGCAGGCCCATGCGGATTTCATCATCCACGGTTGGCTTCTCCAGGCGCACTTCATCGCTTTGCCACAGCGAAGTGACCTCAGCGCGGATGTTGTTCTCGCACTCCTCCGCATCTCCCGTGGTGAGCGGAAGACGATCGAGCCGCTCCAATTGCCGCGCGATGCGACGGCGTTTAAGCAGAACGGTCTGGCGCGCAGCCTCGGTCGGATGCGCGGTGAAGACAGGCGTGACCATGATTTGATCGAGAGCTTTCAGCGCAGCTTCCGGCGTTACTCCGCCGTCTTTCATCCGCTGCAACGTTCCGCGAAACGAGCCGGGAAGTACTTCGCGCTTGCGGTCCAACTTTCCTGCGCGGCGGCGGCGCTTGCGATGGTTGGTCTCGGCCAGGTTTGTCAATTCGAAGTAGATTGCGAACGCCTTGGTGACCTGGTGGGCGCGGGGCAGGTCCATCTTCGAGATGATCTCCTGCACTTTGATCATGAGTTCGGAACTTGAGGCCGCTCCGGCGGCGCGCCGCGCGGTTTCACGATGCTCGATCAACAGCTTGCGCAGGGCTTCGACAGATTCGAATAGTTCCTGCCCAGCCTGTTCGCTCAGCACCTGGCCGAGCACCGCGCCCAGCGAGCGCACATCGCGGCGGAGAGGATTGTCTTTCGCGGGCTCGTCCGAAGCGGCAGTGAGTTCGGCCAGACGGGCATTCTGGTCGTCGGCGCTCCACAACGGTTTGGTTCTGTTCGCGGGCATGGTTGGAACGATGTAGAAAAGAATAACCGACGCGGAAAGAAATCAGGGATCAAATGCGGGGCCGGGCAGTCTGACTTTGGGATGGACGTCAGGAAGGCTTGATAACCACGGGGGGCACAGAGGACACAGGGTAGGGCACTCACCTTTACTTCGGCGTCTTATTTCGGTACTTCGAAACGGTAGCCGATGCCGCGCAGGGTCTTGAGATATTGCGGATGGCGAGGGTCGGGTTCGATCTTTTCGCGCAAGCGGCGGATGTAGACGTCGATCGATCGGGGCGTGACGAACGGAGTTTCCTTCCACACGGCGTCGAGCAATTGATCGCGAGTGAGGACGCGGCCGCGATGTGTGGCCAGGTACTCCAGCAGGCGAAATTCGCGCACCGTGGTCAGCACGTTGCGGCCCTGCACCTGCACCGTCATGGAGGAAACGTCGATTTCCAGGTCGCCGAGGCGGAGGACTTCGGTGGCAGCGGGAGGCTGGCCCAATCCGCGGAGCACGCTGCGCACGCGGGCGACAAGTTCGCGCGGGCTAAAAGGTTTGGTGATGTAATCGTCGCCGCCGAGTTCCAGGCCGCGGACGCGGTCGGACTCGGCGGTTTTCGCAGTCAGAAAGATAATGGGCGTGGCCGCGACGACCGGGGTCTGCCGGATGTGGCGGCACAACTCGAAGCCGTCGGTGCCGGGCAGCATCACATCCAGAAGAAAGAGCGCGGGCATTTCCCGCGCCGCTTCGGTGAGAACCGAAGTGCTGCTGACGAAGCTTTGTACCTCGAAGCCCGCGGCCTGCAGATTGTGGGAGATGAGGCGGGCAATGTCCTCATCGTCTTCGACGACGAAGATGACGGGGCGGAGCGGCCCAGGGCGGCCTGTGCTCTCGGTCCGGTCGTAGGATTCGGCTGGCAGGTGCATCTTCGGTTCAGGCAACCCCACGGTCACACGACTTCCAGATCGACGCGGACGCACTCAAGACTGTAGTGAGAGTATGTTGCGCGAATGTTGCCCCTTTGTTAATGAACGATGAATTTGTAGGGCAGGCAGTCGTGAATCAACAGTGCCTTAGTTCGCGGCCTTCTTCTTCGGCATGTGCCGCAGGCTGCGGCCTTCGATCAGGCTGTAGAGATCTTCGGCGAGGTTGGTGGTGTGGTCGCCGGCGCGTTCCAGTGCCTGGGCCATGAGCAGCACGTCAAAATTGGAAGCATCGTCGTGCGACTCGGTCAGGTGCTTCTGGAACATGGCGTGGCAGACGCGATCAATTTCTTTATCCATCTGCAGGACGTTGCGGGCGCACTCCAGGTCGAGAGTGGAGAAGCCGCGGTGAATCAGGTCGAGCATATCGCGCAGCACCGTCGACATTTCCACCAACTGGCGAACGTCAGACGCAGCCATTTTCGCGGTTCTCGCCTGAACCCGCATCGCTACGCTCATGACCAGATCGCCGATGCGCTCCAGGTCGGTGGTGGATTTCAGACTGGAAAGCAGCTGGCGGGCTCGGCTTTCATTGACGCGCGTGATGGCTGCGGGCAGACGCTCGTCAATCTGCCGCTCGATCAGGTCGAGTTCTTTTTCGCAATCCTTGATCGCGAGGAAGGCCATGCGGGAAGAATTTGTGACCAGGTCCCTTACGTTGAAAGCGGCATCGCGCGCGATGAGGCAGGCCTTGAGCGCCAAGCGGCCCAGATCGTCAGGCCCGCCAGCCTTGGGATCGGCCGGTGACTTCGATGCTGCGGAGGACCGGGCGGGAGAAGGTGTCTCCGCTGGCGCATCGCTTCGTGGCGATCGTACTTTGGTGGGCATTTTATTTTGCTGACAACCCAGTTTAATCCCGAAATGTAAAAGGACGGTTACAACGTTGCCCGCTTCGACAACGGCAATTACGGTGTAGGATCGAAAGAGTAATCCGAAGCCGAGGGCCGGTTTCTGAACCTTGCAGATCATTTCCGCCGCCAGTTCGCCTACGACGAGTGGGCCAATCGCGAGGTATTGAAGGCGATCCGCGCCAGCGGGACTGCCCGGGAACGCTCGCTGCAACTCATGGCGCACATCCTATCGGCCGAACGGCTGTGGCTGGAGCGGCTGAAGCAGCAACCGCAGACTACGCCAGTGTGGCCGGAAGGCGACCTCGAGCAGTGCGAGGCGCAGGCAGCAGAAGTGACGCGCCTTTGGCGCGAGCATCTCGATTTGATCACCGCAGGCGACGTTCACCAGACGGTTTCCTATAAGAACAGCAAGGGTGAGGCTTACACGAGTACGATTGAGGACATCCTCAGTCACGTCGTCCTGCACTCCGCCTATCACCGCGGGCAGATTGCCAGCCACATGCGCGCCAGCGGACAAACTCCTGCCGCTACCGATTTCATTCACGGCGTGCGGCAGGGACTGGTGAAAGCGGCGAGTGACGAAGCCTGGTGAAGCTGGCGACAGTGAAGTGAACGGGGCGGGCGTGGAGGATCATTGGAAGGCCGGCACATCTACGTCTTCACCGCGGTTCAAATCGTGGCGCTTGGCTTTTTTGTATGGCTCCTCATTACCTGGAGGGGATCGTGGAACGCCGAGCGTTATGTGGGAACAGTCTTGGCTGTCGTGGGCATGAGTGGCATTGTGGCCGCCCGTTACACGTTGGGACGCTCGTTCTCGATTAAAGCCGAGGCCCATGCACTGGTTACAAGCGGGATTTACTCGAAGTTCCGCAATCCGATTTACGTTTTCGGCGCGATCATGCTGGTGGGGCTGATTCTGGTGGTGCAACGGCCGATTCTGTGGATCGTGCTTCCGGTCATCGTGATTGGGCAGACCATTCGCGCGCGGCGCGAAGCGCGCGTGCTGGAAGCGGCATTCGGCGATGAATATCGAGAGTACCGGCGCAGGACCTGGTTCTAGTTTCCAACGCACTCTGCCTTTTGCCCCACGTCCCGACAAAGACGTAATATCAGAGTAATGAAAAAAATCCTCGTTTTCTTTCTTCTGCTCTTCCTCCTGTTCCCGGTCGTGTGCGCGATTTTCTTGCTGGCGGCGGATAATCCGAAGATGCCGCCCATGCCTGAGGCCGTCAGCGGCAATGCGGTCGCAGCGCTGAAGAACGGGTTGGAAGTGTACTCGTTGATGGGCGTGGGCACGAAAAAAACCTGGGACGACGTCACCAACAAGGTTTACCTGCTGCGGCTGACGTCGGGGAAGTGGACCGAGGGAAAGCCGGTGCCCGGAGTCGGCGGACGCCTGGGTGCCTCGGCCATTGGAGCCAGATCGCAGATTTTTCTTTTTGGCGGATATCTGGTGGATAGCAAGGGAGCGGAAATTACGGTTCCCGATGTCAACGCCTATCTTCCCGACGATCATCGCTGGTATCGCGGCGAAGACATGCCGGTAGCGGTCGACCGCGCGGTGATCGGCGTGAATCAGAATCGCTACATCTATCTCGTTGGTGGCCGGTCGAAGAACGGGCCGGTCAACAACGTGCAGGTCTACGACGCGGAGAAAAACAAGTGGAGCCAGGCGACTCCGTTTCCCGGGGCGCCGGTCTTTGGTCACGCCGGCGGTCTGGTCGACGATGCCATCGTCTTCGTCGACGGCGCGAAGAAGAACCCGGGCGCGGGCAATCCCTACGTCGCCTCCGACGAGTGCTGGCTGGGGCGCATCGACAAGAAAGATCCGAATAAAATCGAGTGGAGCAAACTGCCGCCGCATCCGGGGCCGGGGCGCTTTGGCATTGTGGCCGGCGACGAAAGAGAGCACAAGATTGTTTTCTCCGGCGGTACGACGGCTCCCCACAACTTCAAAGGGCTGGATGATGACGGGAAGCCTTTCGAGATCTCGCCCGTGACCTTTGTCTACCAGCCGCACGGCAACCGCTGGGAAACGATCACCGAGGATACCGTCGACGTGCGTTCGGACAGCGGCGGTATTCTGAATACTCCGGTGGGGTTGGTCATCATCGGCGGGATGCTCAAGAACCAGGCGGCGACGGCCCGGGTTCTGATGGTGGTGAAGAAGTAGGCGGCCGCCGTTCTCGCCTTCTGTTTCGCGAGCCATTCCTTTGTCAGGCGATGTTCCTTTGCTGTAGAATTCCGTGAATATTCGGTTCTCTGTTTGTTCTTGGGGCCAGGTTCCACTGCATCCGCGCTGAGGAATGCTATGTCCATCCCGCGTTAATTCGCCATCCTGTCCTGCCCGCCTCGCGCGGGCCTCCTGATTATTTTGATGCTTCGGAGTGCGCCGATTTTCGCGCCGGCGCGATCGAGAAAGCCGAGGTTTTATGGAATCGATTTCTTCCGCTGCCGAAACGCAGCGTTCCCTGTGGGCCTCGCTGGTCGAGGCCGTTCGCGGTTCACACCAGGACTACACCGCCGGCAGCCTGAACCGGGCCATTCTTCTGCTGGCAGTGCCGATGGTTCTGGAGATGTGCCTGGAGTCGCTGTTCGCGGTGGTGGATGTTTTCTGGGTGGGGCGGCTTGGCGCCAACGCTACAGCGACCGTCGGACTCACGGAGTCCATGCTCAGCCTCGTCTTTGCCGTCGGCATGGGACTCAGTCTTTCGACTACGGCCATGGTCGCGCGCCGCATCGGCGAAAAAGATCCCGAGGGCGCAGCGGTTGCAGGGGTACAAGCGATCGCTCTGGGATTCGTGATTTCGCTCGTCATTGGAGTGCCGTGCTTCTGGTTTGCTCCTCGTCTGCTGCAGTTGATGGGGGCGAGCCCGGAGATTGTCGCTGTCGGCAGCGGTTACACCAGAATCTGCCTGGGAGGAAGTTGCGCGGTTCTACTGTTGTTTCTGAACAACGCAATCTTTCGCGGAGCGGGCGACGCCGCGATTGCCATGCGCCTGCTGTGGGTGTCCAACATCATCAATCTGATCCTCGATCCCTGCCTGATTTTCGGCTGGGGGCCGTTCCCCAGGCTGGGCGTGACCGGAGCGGCGCTGGCGACTTTTACGGGACGCAGTATCGGCGTGATCTACCAGTTCTACCGCCTTCTCAAAGGGACGGAGCGGATTCACATTCTCGCGCGACAGATTCGTTTGCAGCTGAGCGTAATGGTGCGCCTGGTGCGCGTTTCATTGACGGGAATTTTGCAGTTTGCCATCGCGCACACCAGTTGGATCGGCCTGGTGCGTATCGTCAGTATCTTCGGTGCAGCCGGCGTGGCGGGATACACGATTGCGATCCGCATCGTGATTTTCGTGCTGCTGCCCTCGTGGGGCCTGAGCAATGCTGCGGCGACCCTCGTGGGGCAGAACCTGGGTGCCGGCAAGCCCGAACGCGCTGAAACTGCCGTATGGCGCACTGGCCTTTACAACATGATTTTCCTCGGAGGCGTCGGAGTGGTTTTCATAATATTCGCCGAGCCGCTGGTGCACCTCTTCACAAGCGATGCCACAGTCGTGCCGCTTGCTGCGGCCTGCCTGCGCATTCTCAGCTACGGAAATATCGGATATGCCTACGGCATGGTGATGCTGCAAGCCTTCAACGGAGCGGGCGATACGGTGACGCCGACAATCGTAAATTTCTTTGGCTTCTGGATGCTCGAGATCCCGCTGGCTTACTGGCTGGCGATTCCTCTGGGCATGCAGGCAAGAGGCGCGTTCTGGGCCATCGTGGTGGCGGAGAGCGCAATCGCCGCGACCAGCGCGATCCTGTTCAAGCGCGGGCGCTGGAAGCGACAGAAAATCTGACGGATAACTGCGGCGGAAAGGTGTGGGGCGGGAGGAACGGCGTCGAACCGTCATCTCCGGGATGGAGCCCCGGCGCATTGCCGTGGTTATGCTACTCCCGCGTCCTGACCGTGAAACGCTGAGCACCCAAGTTATTGCATGGTTGTTTTCCTGTCAACCGTTGCCTGACTAAACCTCGATCCAGTAAGCATTTGCGAACGCGTAGGGCGGACGCCTTCGTCCGCCCATCGAATGCAGGCGACGGCAAATGTGAACCTGTGCAAGTCTTGCGCGAGACGGACGTGGCGATAGCTCCCCGGACGAGGGCGTCCGGGGCTACGTAAGTCGTGGTGATAAAACACTGCGCGGGAGAACTATCGGGCGCGGGCCAGAACCAGCGTTACATCGTCGGGCTGTTCGTTGTCGCCGATCCAGTCATCGACCGCGGCGGTTACTATCTGACTGATCTGGGGGAGCGGCAGGGCGCGGTTTTCGCGGACCAGGTCAAGCAGCCGGGCTTCGCCAAATTCGCCGAAGTCATTCTCCGGCTCGGTGACGCCGTCACTGTAAGCCAGAAAAATTTCGCTGGGATTCATTTCGACCGCGCCCTCTTCGTACGTCATGTTGTCGAAGAGTCCGACCACTGTTCCACCGGCCTCGAGGCGGCGAATGGCCCCATCTTTGCGGATGAGAATCGGGGGCAGGTGGCCGCCGTTGCTGTAGGTCAGCCGGTGCGAGCGGCCATCGTAAATTCCCAGAAACAGCGTGGCATATTTTTCCGGCGGCGTGCTCTCGTAGAGTTGGTGATTGAGCAGGGAGAGCAGCGCGCCCGGCGAGACTTCCGCTCCCTCGGGCCAGGCCGCCATGATTCGCCCGGCTCCGGCGACCGCGCCCACCGCCACCGGTTCGCGCATTTGCGGCATGTTTTCCATGCTATAGGCGCGGACGGCCGAGTGGATGGTCGCCATCAGCAGCGCCGCTGAGATTCCTTTTCCGCTGATGTCGCCGACGGCAAGAATCAGCTTGTGCGAACTTGCCGAGACGAAGTCATAGTAATCTCCGCTGACCGTGCGCGCGGGCCGGCAGAAGCCGTGGACTTCGAGCGATTCGAGCTCTGAAACCTGGCGCGGGAACAACTGCGCCTGCACTTCCTGCGCGATGACCAGTTCGTTTTCCAGACGCTGTTTCTCTTCTTGCTCCAGGACCAGTTTTTCGATCGAAGCCGTCATCGTGTTGAAGGAAATCGCCAGCTCCGAAAGCTGGTCGTGCGACGTTACCGGAATGCGATGGCTGAAGTCTCCGCGGTCGACGTGTTTGGTGGCCTCGTGAAGTTGCGCGACCGCGGCGGTTACCGTCCGCGTCATGCGGGTGCCGATGATGAGCGCGATCAGCTCGATCAGGGCAAAGAAAATCGCGACGCCGATCAGGATGTATTCCACGCCCTGCACGAATTCACCCAGCGCCTTGAAAAGATGTCCGTACAACACTCCGGGCCGGGTCGTCACTAAGACGGCGGCAACCTGCTCCGCCTTTCCGTTGTTCCAGTCCACGACGGAAAGCGGCGTGCCAAAGGTGATCTCGCGATCGAAGCTGCTGGCGGGGCCGGGAAGAGTTCCTACGGTGAAGGCTGGATGCAGTTCGTCCCGGCCGGGGCGAGGGGCGGCACTTTGCGAGCTGGAGCTGATCACGATTTCAGGTTTGGCGTGCTCCGGTGCGATCGAGATGGAGGCACCCGAGGCGTCGACTGGCTGAGCCTCGCGTGGTTTTTCCGGCGCCGGTGTTGTCACTCCCGAAAGATCCGAGGCGTAAAGAGTAATTTCCCCCAGGTCGGCGGCGATGTTGCCGACGAACTCCTTGTCAAACCGTTCGCCGGTCACGACCGTCAGAGTGTTCGAACCCACCTGCATGGATGTAACTACTCGCAGATGAAGCGAGCCGCCGTCGCGGACAATACCGCGGAAGCGCGCTTCGACGAAACTCGGCTTGGTCAGGATCACTTCTTTCGATTCGGCGCACAATGGCAGCGGTTTTCCGCCATACCAGGCGCACACGTGCCGGCGTCCCCAGGCGGGGTCGCGCTTCTTCAGCCCGGCCAGCGAGTCGGCCGTGGGAATTTCGCCGCGCTCCAGCCGTGCCGCCAGTTCGTTACTCATGGCTGCGTTGGTGGCTTCGAGACTTCGCAGCTGCGATTGAATTTCCGAGGTCACGACGAAAACGGCGAACTGCCCGGCCAGCCCGTAGAGCGTGATTCCAGCCATGGAAAGCAACAGCACGGCTGGGATGACACCGATAAAGACATACGTGACGATCAGGCGGTTGCGTAAACGCCAGAGAATCCGGCGCCTAAGCCAGCGGAAGGCGAGAACGAAAAAAAGCAGCGCGGCAATACACGCCAGAAATACAATCCAGCCGCCCAGGTGATCTCCCCAGGCAGGGGCGAACAATCCGAGCAACGCTTTCAGCGCGAAGAGACCGATCGCCATGCCGGCCAGATAGCAGGCGAGGCGCGCCACGCGGCCCTGCGGCCACAGTTCGGCATCGATCAGGCGCTGCCGCAATTCTGGATAGGACCATTGCATGTTGTTTTTAGTGCGTCCGCTGTGTGCTCGCTGTACGCCCGCTCCAATTCCCGGTCGAGGCCTGGAATTATACGGCGATGGAATCACCCTTCACCCGGAGTGGCTGCAGAGTGCCGGCCGGTATCGCGGGATCTGGATATTGGAATCTAAATCTCGGGATAGAGATCGAAAAACGCCTCCAGGCTGGTGCGCAACTGCTTCTCGATCTCTTCCTTGCTGCCCTCGAGCACGTGCATGGTTACGTGGGCTTCGCGGCCGTTGGAAAGCTTTACGGGAGCTTCCCCGACCTGCACCACATCCTCGGAGGGCAAGAGCCTCATGCCGTAAACCAGTGTCAGATTCGCCATATCAAGATTTTAAGTCTTTCCCCGCGTTCCTGGCGAAATCGTTTGCGGCTCAAGATTTTTCGATGCTTCTCATTTAGAATTCCGCCGTGCCCAGGAACCCGTTTTCTGCTCTCTGGATTGGTCTTGTCGGAGTCGCTGTTCTCCTGCTAGCCGTGCGGCCGATCGCGGCCCAGGAGCCACCGGCCAATCCGGCTTCCACGCAGCCCCAGGTCAAGGTCAACATGCTGAACGTGTGTTCGCCCTCCGCCGACGAGCAGAAGGAAATCGCGGCGGCTTTGGCTCGCATCCCCAAGCAGCCGTTGTTTAGCGCGGATTTCGAAGTCTCCCGCGGACGCTCGACCCTCGCCGACATGCCGAATTTTCTGCAGGCCGGGCAGGGCGGCCATGTTGCCGGCGAGCCTTCGGTGGCCAGTTATGTTCGCATTCGGCGCGAATTTTCGGTGCAGGCGATGTTTGCCAGCGTACAGTACTCCTTCAGCAACGACGGTCAGAATATGGTGGAGACGCTGGTGCTGCATGTGCGCGATCCCAAGGATCTGATCCAGGTTTCGTTGGAGGATAGCGCCTCCTCGGTCACGAGCGCGGAGGCGATGCTGGCCTCTAATAATCCGGCGAGCCGTGTGCGGCTGGAGCGCTTCGGCAAGTCGTCGGTCGCGCTGGCGCGCTGCTCGGCGACTGAGGGTGGTCCCGCGCCCGACCAGAGCGCGTACGAGCCGCTGTTTCGCAGCGCTTCGGATGTCCTGGCGAACTACCGGGGATTGTTAGGAGCGCGCAACATCGTCCCCGAGGAGCTGGCCAAAATCAGCGGAGCGGCGAAACCGAAGGTGGCTCCCAAGCCCAAGGTCGCCAAGCCCGCGAATACGAACAAGTAGCATCCCAGCGGTGGAGAGAATCCGCGGTGTGCATCAAAATCTGAGTCCGGCCATCTAACTTGTTGCTAGGACGCAGGCAGACAAGACTGAATCATCCATGAGCGAAACTAGAAACGTAGTAATCATCGGCTCCGGCTGCTCCGGACACACGGCTGCGCTCTACACCGCGCGCGCCAACCTGAAACCGCTGGTTATTGAAGGCCACGAGCCCGGCGGACAACTCTCGCTGACCACGCTGGTCGAGAATTTTCCCGGATTTCCCGAAGGCATTCTCGGGCCGCAGCTGGTCGAAAACATGCGCAAGCAGGCGGAGCGCTTCGGCGCGGAATACCGCATGGCGCACCTCACCAGCGTCGACCTCAGCCAGCGGCCGTTCTTGCTGCACATCGGCCACCAGCAAGTGCACGCACAGACACTCATCATCGCCAGCGGTGCTTCGGCGCGCTGGCTGGGCCTGCCGCACGAGCAGCAGCTGATCGGCCACGGCGTTTCTTCGTGCGCCACCTGCGACGGATTCTTCTTCTCCGGCAAGGAAATTGTCGTGGTCGGCGGCGGAGATTCGGCGATGGAAGAAGCGATATTTTTGACTCGCTTCGCAACCAAGGTGACGATCATCCATCGCCGCGATTCGTTTCGCGCTTCGAAAATTATGCTGGAGCGGGCGCAGAAGAACGAGAAGATCCACTTCCTGCTCGATACGGTGGTCGAGGATGTTTATGACCACGACAAAAAAGAAGTTACCGGCCTCAAGCTGCGCAATGTGAAAACCGGCGCGGTCACTGATTTCCCCACCAGCGCCCTCTTTCTCGGTATCGGCCACGACCCGAACGCGAAACTCTTCGCCGGCCAGCTCGATACCGACGCCGACGGCTATCTCAAGACGCACAACTACGTGTTCACGAAAGTGCACGGCGTGTATGCCTGCGGCGACGTACAGGATCGCCGTTATCGCCAGGCCATCACGGCTGCGGGCACGGGATGCATGGCCGCCATCGAAGTCGAAAAGTTCCTGGAGGATCACGCCAAGTGAGGCGCGGCGCATGCTGAGGACGTTCTTCGTCCGTCTCTCGGAAAACCGTGGCCTGCGCAGTTTTGCCGAGCGCTCCGCTGCCGGACGCCGCGTCTCCGGCCGCTTTGTGGCTGGAACCGAAATCGTCGACGCCGTCCGCGCGACTCAGGCCGTCAACCGCTCCGGCATGAGCGTCAGCATCGACAACCTCGGCGAGAATGTCACCAATCCGGACGAGGCCCGCCACAGCGCGAAGCTTTATCAGCAGATTCTCGACGCGATCGCGGCCAATCAGCTCAATGCCAACATCAGCCTCAAGCTGACCCACATGGGTCTCGACGTGGACGAAACGCTCGCCCGCGAAATTGTCAGCGAGCTGGTCGCGAGGGCAGCGTCCATGCAGCCGCCGGGTTTTGTGCGCGTCGACATGGAGGGCTCGCCTTACACACAGCGCACTCTCGACTTCGTGCACGAACTACACCGCATGCCGGGAAACCAGAATAGCGTCGGCACGGTGATCCAGTCCTACCTTAAGCGTTCGGAGAGCGATGTCGAGAAGCTGCTCGCCGAAGGAATCCGCATCCGCCTGTGTAAAGGGGCCTACAAAGAGCCGGCGAGCATTGCCTTCGAAGAAAAGGCAGACGTGGATGCGAACTACGTCAAGCTGATGAAGATTCTGATGAAGAGCGGCGTTTATCATGGGCTAGCTACGCACGACGAGAAGATCATCCGGCAGGCGCAGGCGTTTGCCAGGAAAGAAAGCATCGCGCCTGAGTCGTTCGAGTTTCAAATGCTCTATGGAATTCGCCGTGACTTGCAGCAGAGCCTGGTGCGCGATGGCTGGCGCATGCGCGTGTACATCCCGTTTGGCACGGAGTGGTATCCGTATTTCATGCGGCGGCTGGGCGAGCGTCCGGCGAATGTCTTCTTCATCGCCCGCAACCTGCTAAGGGCGTAAAGTGCGTGGTACTGAGAACTAGAAACTGAGAACTAGCAACTGCTCTTCTATTAGGGTTCCGTCTCGCTGCCTTCCGCCGGGGCAAGCGGCAGACGGGTAAACTCGCTCATCATCTCGCGTTCCTGATCGGAGAATGCGCCCTTGAAGCGGTCGGAGTTGATGACTTGCTCGCGCTGCTGCGGCGGCATGGCGCGGAGGTCACGCACGGCGGCGGTTACCATGCGCTGGCGTTCGGGCGGAAGCTGCTTCATCTGGCTGAAGACTTTTCGCGCCTGCTGCTTCTGCTCGGGAGTCAGATGCTCCCAGGTTTCCATACGGTTGAGCATGCGCAACTGCTGCTGCGGCGGAAGACTCGAGAAGTGCTGCAAACGTTCGCGCAGAAGTTGCTGCCGCTCGGGCGGAAGCCGGCGGAATGCGGGATCATTCTGCAGTTCGCGTTCCTGCTCGGCGGGAGGCAAATCCTTGTAGCGCCGCAGCCAGTCGCCAGCGTGGCCGCGGGGTTGCGCCGGTGGCCGGGCCGGCTGAGGTTTGGGCGGCTGGTAGGCTGGGGCCGCGTGCTTCTGCTGCGCCGGAGCGCCTTTCGGTGCCAGGCCAGACATGCTCAGGCCAGACATGCTGAGGCCAGACATGCTGAGGCCAGACAAGGAACCAGCCAGGGCGCAAACCAACACGCCCACGGCGAGCCACTCCGCCCTATGATTTCCCCTCATCTCACGACTCGCGACAGTATTCTGATGAATCTCCCAGTTGTGCTCGATCTCTTACCACACGCCTACGGATTCGCTACGACATCTTGCTGCAGATCGAGGTCGTCGAGCAACTCAAAATCCGAGTACAGCTCGTGATTCTTCTCAAGTGTCTGCAGATCGCTCACAGCCGTCCCGGGCTCTGAATCGGCCATTACGCTCGGCGTTGGACTATAAATTCCGCTGCCGCGCGTGAACACCAGGCCTACGCCCACTCCCATGAGTACGGTAAGTGCCGCCGCCAGCACGGGGCGGCGCAGCCAGTAAGCCCAACCCGCCGAGGCTTTGGCCATCTCTTCGCGCAACCTGGCCTGCAAGCGCACGTCGAAATACGGCGACGGCTCCGGAGCCTGCCATTCGTCGAGCAGTGCCATCGTGGAGCGCATCGCCTTCATTTGTTCCGCACAAGCCTCACAGCTTGCCAGATGCTTGCCTTCGTCCGCCGTCGGCTCGCTGAATCCAGCCGCCACGTCGGGCATCCTTTCTCGAACCTCTTCGCAGTTCATAACCGCTTCCCCTTATCCAAATCTCCGCCACAATCACACAAAGGAACAATGTCTTGCTTATAAATATTCTTTTAACTGGTCCCGCAAAGTCTCATAAGCCCGGAAGAGCAACGACTTGGTCGCCGACTCGCTCTTCTTCAACACTTCTGCAATCTGCTTGTAATCCATCTGCTGATACTTGTGCATGATCACCGCCAACTTTTGCTGCTCGGGCAGCGCTTCCACCTTGCGCCGGATGGCCAGCATCCGCTCCCGCCGCATGATGATCTGCTCGGCGTTCAAAGCTCCATCCGGCAGTTCGAGCGTCGTGCCGGTATCCTCGTCAGGCTCGTCCAGGCTAACCGTTACCTCCGGACGCTCATGGCGTGAGTCGCGCGCATGATTGACCGCGAGGTTGGTCGCGATGCGATACAGCCAGGTCGTAAACTTCGCGCTGGCCTCGTAACTTTCGCGCGAGCGGTAGACGCGGAGAAAAACCTCCTGCGCCAGATCCTCCGCGGCGGCCGCGTTGCGCGCCATGCGATACATGAAACTCACGATCGGACGGCGATATTTCTGCACCAGGTAATCGAACGCCGACTGGTCGCCGGTCTTGACCCGCAACATGACTTCGGCGTCAGAGATTTCCGCGCCCGCCACTACCGGAGAGAAGGCGCGCCCTGTCGGCGACGTCGTCGCAGCCATCAGCATGCCCCGATCCAGTGCAGCTGTGCTCACTTCTATTTGAACCCCTTCACGGGGTGAAAGTTGCGTCTTTTGTGGGTCAGGAGGGGTCGTGGAAGGCCCTGTAGACAAAGGAGATAGCGGTACCCGCGCTGGTTTGGGATCGAACGCCATGTTAGGGGAATAAACCAGCCAGGGCGCTGCCGGCTCCCGAGCCCGCTCCGCCCCCGCCGCGCATTAGGCTACCACGTTGGGCCGGGTAATGAAACTTGGGGGATGGCGGTGGTTGGCGACGCTTTGGTCGTCGGTGACGCTTTTGGGTGGCGCAGCGCTTTCAGCGCTGCGATAAAGGCTTCTTTTCTGTGAGGGCTTTAGAGTGTGCGTGAGAACGCGTGCCATCCCTTCGGGATTCCGCCCCCACTTCCCACTTTTCCCGGCACTTACGTGCCCGGCTAATGAATGCCGCCGCTTTCGCGGCTGGATTTTGGGGGCTTTTGTTCCACCGCTCTCCCAGAAATCTAGTTCTCACGCATACTCTGAAGCCCCACATTCATTGGAGGACTCTACGCGGCGCTGAAGCGCCGCTCTTCCACCAAAAGAGCTACCGACCGTGGAAAACGAATATATTGCGGCGGGGAGTGTTACCGAGATCCGGACAGCGGAATCAAAAGTTTGGAGGCCGAAGGAGAGCACTATGAATGCGCAACCGAAACCGACCGTAAGCCTGGTGCCGCCGTTCACGCGAGAGACGGCGATCTTGAAAGTGCGGGCCGTCGAAGACAACTGGAACACCCGCGATCCCGAGCGCGTGTCCCGCGGCTACTCGCTGGATTGCTACTGGCGCAACCGCTCGGAGTTTATCCACGGCCGGAACGAGGTCGTCGCATTTCTCACCAGGAAGTGGAGCGAAGAACTCGAGTATCGCCTGATCAAGGAAATCTGGGCCTTCGAGGGGAATCGGATTGCCGTCCGGTTCGCGTACGAGTCGCACGACAAGGCCGGGCAGTGGTCCCGCTCCTACGGGAATGAGAACTGGGAGTTCGATGCAGCCGGGCTGTCGAGACTTCGGCACGCCAGCATTAACGATCTTGCTATCAAGGAACAGGACCGATTATTTCATTGGCCGCTGGGGCGCAGGCCCGACGATCACCCGGGACTGACTGACCTGGGGTTGTAGGTGATGCGGCGGAGAAACGTTGACGGCAGTCGGAATCGCCGCCCGGATCTTTCCAATGAGAATGGAACTGCCATGCATCGGCGACGCCGATGCATGGCAATTCGAACGCCTCACTACTAGCCTCTTACACCAGACGCACATTCCGCTCGATGGTCTTGATCACTTCGTCCATGTGGCCGGAGAGCACCTGCTTGGCCATGCTCAGCGTGAATCCCGTTACCGTATGAAACGGCACGTGCGAGGGCAGCGCAAGCGCAAACGGTTCCACTACGGCGTCCAGGACGACCGGTCCGTCTTTATAGGCGAGGGCCTCGCTGATCGCGTCCCTCACGTCGGCAGGCTCCTGCAGGCGTATTCCCTTTGCGCCCATGGCCTCGGCCACTCGCGCAAAATTGGGATTCTTGAATTTCACGCCAAAGGGAACGAAGCCCGCTTCCTGTTGCTCGATGTTCACAAAGTCGAGGGATTCGTTATTAAGTACGACGTGAACCACGGGTGTCTTATGTTCCACCTGGGTCAGCAGGTCACCGAGTCCCAGCATGGTGAACCCGCCATCGCCGGTGAGGGCGATGGTTTGCCGGCCCGGATACGCCAACTGCGCTCCAAAGGCATTGGGCGCGGCATTCGCCATCGACGCCCAGGTAAACGAGCCGAAGAGTCTGCGGTTCGCCCCTCCCTTGATATGCCGCGCGATCCATATGCACGCCGTGCCGGTATCGGCGAAAAACATGGCGTCATCGGAGGCCAGATCGCTCAGGGTCGCGGCCAGGAATTCTGGACGTATGGGCTTGATTCCAGGTCCTTTATCGACATAGTGCTGGAGAAGATCGTGGAAGGAATTCGTGGTCTTGATGTGTTTGTCCAGAAAGCGAGTGTCGGTCTTCTCACTGACGCGCTTCAGCAAGGCGCTCACGGTTGCCTTGATGTCGCCGACAAGCCCAAGATCAACGGCGGTGCGGCGGCCAATATGTTTGGCATTCTTGTCGATCTGGACTTTCTTCACGTTGGAGCCGGGAAGGAACTCCGAGAACGGGAAGTCAGTTCCCAGCATCAGCAGAAGATCGGCCTCATTGATTGCGCCATAGGCGCCACCGTAACCGATCAAGCCGGTCATGCCGACGGCATTCGGATTGTCATGTTCCAACCACTGCTTGCCGCGGAAGGCATAGCCGACAGGCGCCTTCAGTGTGGCCGCCAGTTGAAGGACCTCATCGCGGGCATCCCGGCAGCCATCGCCACCGAAGATCGCTACCGTCTTCGCATTTTCGATCATCTCGACAAGTTGATCCAGGTCGGAGTCCGAAGGACGAAGGACGGGTTGGTTAGGAATCGTGATCTCGGAAGGCTGGTCGCCGGCCTCGGCCGCCGCGACGTCGCCGGGGAGCGAGATTACCGTCGGTCCTTTTTGCGTAACGGCCGTAAGAATCGCGGTATTGATGATAGGCCTCGCCTGCTTGGGATTGACGATTCGCCCGGTATAGAGGGATGCGGCGTCGAAGAATTTGTAAGGATTGAGTTCCTCTAGGGCGGAGGTGTCGATCAGGCTGGTCTCCACGTCCCCCGCAATGGCGATGACTGCCGCGCCTTCCTTGCGCGCGTCCATGAGCCCATTGAACAGGTGCGTCACGCCGGGACCGGCAGTACCGCACACCACTACTGGAGTGCCGGTGAAATACGCCTCGGCGACCGCCGCGAAAACTCCGTATTCTTCGTTCCGCACGTGGATGAATTCGATCTTGCCGTTTCGGTGGAGTGCGTCAATCACGGGATTCAGCGCATCTCCAACGATTCCATAGCAGCGTTTCACACCGGCGTTCTGGAGCATCTCCCACAACAGATCGGCTACGTTTCGTGACATCAGGCGCCCTCCTGCAAGCGGTTGAAGATTGGCCGTTCGATAGTTGATCCCGGTTAGGCCCTGAGATGTTGCCCCGGTCTTAGCGGGTGCATTTCCCAGAAAAAATGTCTGGGCGGCGGCGTGTCGAGAGCGACCAGCGGGGAAGTGTGCGTGAGAATGACAGCGTGCGTGAGAACGACAGCGTGCTCTTCCACGGCAGCGCCAACAATCGTGCAGGACAGCGCTAACATTCAAGGGGTTTTCAGCAGCCTGCGGGTGAATTGCCTTCGACGAAGATTTTCTCTACCACCAACGGGGTACTGCTGGCCAAGCCTTGAGTGGTAGTAAAAAAGCACTGCATCGCGTGATGCGTCGCGGTGCGTAATCGGGCAAAGTGTCTACAGCGGGCCGACCCAGCGGGAATCAGCGGCAACAGTGCCACCCGATCGTGTGGTCAAAGGATTCGAAGACGCGGGTTCCTGGAGCAAATCCTCTCAGTGCCTGAGTAAAACTCTGCATCCGCACAAGTGCGGATGCAGAAGCCTCGGCAATCGAAAGGACAATGACATGAATGCAAGGATTCTAGGCACTCTGATCGTCCACTTCTGGAGGGTGATGATGCACACAGTATCGTCTTCGCCCATACTGCGCGCCGTTCTCGGCAGTTTAACCATTGGGGCCGTCGGTCATCTCGTTTTCAACGCAACCGCTCACGCCCAGACAAGTCCGCGGGCAGAAATCCGGGTTGTTGTCAGCAGCCCGCTGGCCGTGACAACGAGCGCGACGTGCCATCCGGAAAAAGTACTCCGAAAGTACTCCGATCGCTGCGCTAATGGCTTTAATCCAACCACGTGCGACGAGCACCTGGTTATCAAATTCGCCCGGTTATCAACTTAAGGAGAAAAACTATGACGACACTCGAAAAGGAGTCCGCTATGACTCAGATCGAAAAAGTTCTGTACACCGCGAAAGCCCACACCACCGGGGGCCGGGATGGAGGCGCGTCGCGCACCTCCGATGGCCGCCTGGACGTGAAGCTCTCGGTTCCTGGCACCGCCGGCACCGGCACTAACCCCGAGCAGCTGTTCGCCGTCGGCTGGTCGGCGTGCTTTTTGTCGGCAATCAAGATCGTGGCTGCGAGAAAGAAAGTCAGGCTTTCTGAGGATGTCGCCGTTGACTCCGAAGTAGACCTTGGCATGGCTGGCGGCGGCTACTTGATTCAAGCTCGCCTCAACGTCAGCCTGCCGGGTATTGACCGCGAAGTCGCCCAGGCAATCGTAGACGGTGCGCATCTGGAGTGCCCGTATTCCAAAGCCACGCACGGCAACATCAACGTCGTGACGAACGTGACCGTCTAATTCGGCCCAGAACCGGTGAGACAGAAACGACGAAATGAGTCCCAGTGGAGGGAATTGTATGGCGGAAGAAGCTCACGAAGCAGTCAGCCAGGATCGCCGCCGCTTCTTGCGGAATTCCGCGATGACTCTCGCCGCCGCCGAACTCGTAATGATGAGTTCGGCGCGCGCGCTATCCATCAACTCGGCAGATGCGCCCCCGATCAAGGGGGGCGGGAACACTTCCTTCGACTCACTGAAGCAGATCGACGCCGGCCTACTGAACATTGGCTACGCGGAAGCTGGGCCCGCGAGTGGCCCAGCAGTCATTCTTCTGCACGGCTGGCCCTACGACATCTACAGCTTTGTCGATGTCGCCCCGTTGCTGGCAGCGGCGGGATATCGAGTAATCGTCCCGTATCTGCGCGGCTATGGCACAACCAGCTTTCTCTCCAGCGCAACCGTGCGCAACGCCCAGCAGTCGGCCGTTGGACTCGACATCATCGCTCTCATGGATGCACTCAAAATTCAGAAAGCCATTGTCGCCGGCTTTGACTGGGGCGCGCGCACGGCGGACGTCATAGCGGTACTGTGGCCGGAACGCTGCAAGGCGATCGTTTCCGTCAGCGGCTATCTGATCAGCAGCCCGGAGGGCAACCAGACACCGTGGCCACCCGAGCCTGCGTTTCTGTTCTGGTACCAGTACTATTTCGCTACCCCGGTCGGCAAGGCCGGCTATGCGAAATACCTCGACCTGTTCAATAGGTTCATCTGGCACCAGGCTTCGCCGAAGTGGAATTTCGAAGATGCCACGTACAACCGCACCGCACCTTCCTTCAAGAACCCGGACCATGTTGACATCGTGATGCACGATTATCGCTGGCGGCTCGGCCTGGCGGATGGTGAGCGAAAATATGACGACCTCGAAAAGCAGCTGGCCGCGCTTCCCGTCGTCACCGTGCCGGCCATTACCATGGAAGGCGACTCCAACGGGGCAATCCACGCGCCCAGCACAGCCTATCGCAACAAGTTCTCCGGCAAGTATGACTACCGGCTCATCACCGGCGGCGTCGGCCACAACATTCCGCAGGAA
>Ga0074044_10000072_pt1 | contig 97123 bp, 82 predicted proteins | sample BogForMeECP23OM1_FD_94443 | JGI IMG/M metagenome (GOLD analysis project Ga0074044, IMG submission 94443) | Bog forest soil microbial communities from Calvert Island, British Columbia, Canada - Bog Forest MetaG ECP23OM1 | ecosystem: Environmental > Terrestrial > Soil > Wetlands ...
ATTCCGGCCGTCAGGCTGGTGCGCATCTTGAATAACGTGTAAGCGGCGCCCACCAGCATTCCGCCGACGGCAATCGGGCGCACAATATATCGCCAGACGGCGTCGGCCAATCCCGCCCAGTTATCGGGAGTGTCGGCCGGAATATAGTTTCTGAGTTGCGGTCCCAGAAAATAAATCATCAGCGGAACCAGCAACCCCCAGGCCAGCACGCTGCCGGCAAACTGAATCGACGCCAGCTTGACGCCGATAATGTATCCCACGCCAAGGTAAGCCGGACTCACGCTGGGCGCGGCAAACATCGTAGTGCCGCCAGTCGCCACAACTTTTGTGCTGCCTACGGTGCCGAGGCGAACCTGGCTGTGTCCGAGACTGCCGACGCCAACGTGCAGGTCAGTATCCGCAGAGAACAGGCCGAATTTTCCGAGAATGTAGACCACGCCGCCGACGCCGATATTCCAGAACAGATATTTCGCGGCCTGCGCGCCGCGCTGTCCGGCCTTGTGAATCTCCGATGCAGCCAGCGACTCTGGGAACGGCAACTCCGGATCTTCCACCATGCCGCGCCGCACCAGCGAAATGAACAGCACTCCCAGAATGCTTCCCACCATGATCAGCGCAGTGGATTTCCAGTAGGCGTCGGCGAAACGGAACGAAGGCCAGGCTTTGGCCAGCAGAAAAGCAGGTAGCGTAAAGATTGCTCCCGCAGCCACCGACTCGCCGATCGAGCCCGCGGTCCGCGCAATATTTTCTTCGAGCAGCGATCCCTTCCACGCCCGCATCGCAGCCATCGCGATCACCGCCGCTGGATAAGTGGCCGCGATCGTGATTCCGGCGCGCAGCCCGAGATATGCGTTGGCTGCGCCCAGCACAATCGTCATCAGAAGCCCGAGCAGCAGGGCGCGAAGCGTGAACTCCTTCATCTCCATGGTCTCGGGGACGAAGGGGACGTGCTTCTTCGGGGGCGTCGGGCTGCTCATGAGCGAAGTCCTTTTAGAGCCGGGATAAGAAACAAGCGCCGCTACTTTGGATGCGTTGCGAGCACAACTCGCGAACGGCGCACCTTAGCATGCGGCGAGGCTGAATGACAAGTCTGCCGCGCCCGCGACATCGTAACTACGCCGATGCTATGCTGGCGTCGAAGAGGGGAAAAAGGGAACAAGAGAAGAAGTTGTAGATGAAGCCGATCGTCATACTCTCGGGTCCCATAGGCGGTGGGAAGAGCGCCGTGGCACGCGAACTCGTCACGCTGTCTCCGGCGCCGGTCGCCTGCATCGAAGGCGACAAGTTCTGGTTCTTTATCGCCAAGGGGGACAAGAGGCCGCGCGAAAAGAAATTCAAGATGGTGATGAGCGCCATGACCGCTGCGGCTCTGCCCTATGCGGCTTCTGATTATGAAACCATCCTCGACTTCTCCATCCCGCCATGGTTCCTCGATACCGCTCGCAGGATCGCCAAGGTTCGGGATGTGCCGCTCGATTATGTTGTGCTGCATCCGAGCGAGGCGGTTTGCGCAGTTCGGGCCGCCGGCCGTACCGAGGGAACGATTACCGATTACGCGCCGTATCGCGAACTCTATTTAGCCTTCGATATTGCCGATCGCCATCTCATCCAGGACGATGCGAGCGACGCGAAGTCGCTCGCCGCACGCATTCGCAAAGGCCTCGACGCGGGCCAGTTCCGCCTCGCAGAATAATCTTCGGCGCTGACTTCATCTTTTCCCACCCCGCTCAGCGATCAGCTCCATCGCTGGCTTACTCACCCATGTGTGGCCGGGCGAGCCCGGACCGTGGAATCGTTCTCCCCAGCTCAACGGCGTGACGTCGCGATATTCGTGCATCGTGTCATCCGGAACGAAGCGCAACCGCTTGCGCAGCGACGCGCGCGCATTCGGATCGGCGCCATGATCCAGCAGCAACCGCGCGAACTCCGCATCCTGCTGGCGTCGACACAGAAAAGCCTGCGAGACGACGCAGCCAAACAATGGCGTGTGACCGCCAAAGCCGTCGGCATCAACTTCGGCCTTGGCGTTCACGTCAACTCCCTGCTCGATCAGCCAGCGCGCGATTTCGATCTCGTCGAAGTCCACGCAGATGTGCAGCAGCGTCGTCCCCGCGAGCGGCGTGCCATGTAGCCCGAACGAGTGATCGGCGTGGCATCCGAGCGCGGGAGGATAGATTTCCTCATGCGAAAAAGTTCGGCTCAGCATCTGGGGATCACGGTGCAGATGCGCCTCGAGCAGGTCGATGCGGCCGCGGTGCAGCGCCATCACCAGCGTGTCCGGAAGTTCGATGCCACGCCCTGCGACCAGTTCGAGACAGCGATGTTTTCCCTCGGGATGGCGGCAGTAGGTTTCCAGCAGCAGCGCGATGGGTGCGAGCCGGTTTCCCTCCGCGTCGGCGACTTCCGCGCCGAGTTCGAGCAGCAGCGTCAACCCGGCGTCGTTGATGGTCTCGCATGGTCCCATCACGCAGCCCGGGGTAGGCCGGGCGCCCATCGCATGCAGCCGGCGCGCGGTTTCGATCTGTCCCTGCAGGCAGGCGCGGTCGAAGGCATGCTGCAAGTCAGTCGCTCCCAGCTCGCGCAGCATTTGGATGATCGCATCTTGCCCGACGTTCGCGGCATAAGACATGGGAGGGCCCCAGTTGCTGTCGGCCACGCCGCGCGCGGATTCATGCAACAGCTTCGGATTTTTCAGCACCAGAGCGCGAACCGCTTCGACATCGCCGCGCCAGATCGCGTCGGTCAGACGGCAGGCGGTGACCAGTCGCGGCCAGCTAGCCAGGCCGTAGCTATGGGCGAGCGCGACCTGCGCGTCGGCCAGTTTCGCCGCGGCCGGATCGATTTGTTTCGGATGATGTTTTTGAAATTCGGCCACCGCCGCGGCATCACCCTGACGGATCGCGCGCAGAAAATCCTTGGCCTGGTGTTTGAGTTGATCGAGGTGGGGACGAACCGGAAAGTGACGATCGTGAAACTGCTTGGGCATTGACGGACCTCCTTCGTGGTCATGCCCGGGGTCCGCTGCAGCGGGCGAAAAGGAGGTTCGTGAGAACCTAAAGTCTTGAAGCAAAGCTCAGGTGGACTCGGTCCTCTCCGCGGACGGGCGGCGTCCTGTACGCCGCCGCCAGTATACCGCAACGAGTCAATTGCCGTCCTCAATCTGACGGGGAGTAGTGGCGCTGTTTGGTGTCGCGTCGGGTTCAGTTCCGATGGGGTCATCCCGAACGGAGCCGTTCTTCAGGCGAATTGAGGGATCTTGCGAGGGCACTCATAGGTTGTCCACGCGAGATCCCTCACCCGGCTGAAGTGCGCCGGGTTTCGGGATGACGCCGCCGAGGATGGTGCGAACTTTTTAAATTCCACCACTACCAACCGATCAGCCGACGACCTTCTTCCTTAGCTCGCCTCAGATCCATGCCCGTAGCGATGGGAAAATTAGCAAATTGATGACACTCTGCTGACAATTGCTGATCTCTGGCGGCATAGCATTCTCGATGCCTAGTCAGAGAATTGCGGTTTGCACGTAAGAATCGCGCCGATCCTCCCCTGCCCGACTAGCACTAGCTCGACAAAGGAGTTTCCACATGCAGCGTCGCATGATTACGCTCACACTTGCCATCGGAGTCGCGCTGATGTTCGTATCCAGCGGGGCTGTAGCGCAGTATCAACTCACGAATCTGGTTTCGAATCAGGTAAAACAGGCAATCCATATCGATCCCCTGCTGGTGAATGCGTGGGGACTGGCACGCAGCCCGGGTTCGCCCTTCTGGATCAGCGACGAAGGCAGCGGCTGGTCCACGCTCTATAACGGAATCGGCGTAAAGCAGGCACTTGAGGTGGCGATCCCCTCGGCAGACGGCAAGGGACCGGGATCGCCGACTGGAATCGTGTTCAATGGATCGACGGATTTTCAGGTGCAGTCGAAGAGCGCGCCCTTCCTGTTCGCTACTCTCGACGGAACCATCAGCGCTTGGGCGCCGGCAGTCAACCCGAACGTGGCGACCATTGTGGTGAACAATTCAACGGCCGGCGCCGTCTATACTGGGCTGGCGATTACCAGCTATGCGTCGGGAAATGTTCTGTTCGCGGCTGACAACGCCAACAACAAGATCGACATGTATGACGGTACTTTCACGCTCGTGAATTCCTTCACCGATCCGTCGGTCCCGGCGGGCTTCGCGCCATTCGGAATCCAGGACATCGACGGATTGGTGTTTGTGTCATTCGCCGCCTCCAGCGGAGCGGCCGGCGGATATATCGACATCTTCAGCGAGAACGGAATTTTGCTGAAGCAGTTGACCAGCGGCCCTCCGCTGAATCAACCCTGGGGATTCGCCGCGGCACCGCCGGACTTTGGTCCGCTCAGCAATACACTGCTGGTGACCAACAATGTCAACCACGATGGAACCATCCACGCCTTCAACGCTCTCACGGGGCAGTTCGCAGGGACGATGAAAGATACAAGCGGCAACACCATTCATATCGACCAGCTCTGGGGAATCGAGTTCGGCGGCGGGACTGCGAGCAATGGCCACAAGGACCAATTGTTTTTCACCGCCGGCCCCAGCAATAATCTGGCCGGGACGTTTGGCACGATTGTTTTCAAGCCGTAAGGATCAAGCGGATCGACCAGCCTGGGGCCGCCTGCGAGGGCGGCCCTTTGTTTCAATACCAGGCCAACACTCCGGGGCATGCCCATAGGAATCAAGAAGTTCCGCGCCGAATGCACTTCCGGCCTGCGCAACGAGACCAAACGAACCCGCGTGGGTGTAAAATAGCCCTAATCGGTCGTTCACCCCTGCGCTGTTCCGTCATCCCTGAGGTTCAGGGTTCGAGTGCTACACATCGAGGTGCCTGGTATGAGCAGCAACTCCCCCTACGAGCAACTTATCCCCCCGTATCGTTGTACGGATTGCGGCAGCGACATCGGTTTCCGCTCGCGCCGCCGAAACTTTGCTGAACGCCTGCTGTGGGCTCTTTTCCTTCAGCCGGTGCGCTGCGGCGAGTGTTTCCGGCGAGACTACCGGCTGGTTTTCACTCCGGTGCGGCAGAGGCTGTCGGATACGGTGAAGAAGCTGCCCGGCAAACAGCCGGCCACGTCCAGTCGGAACGTTGCCTAGCGACGGCGGTCGCCGTTATACTGGCGGTGGTATCGGCAGGTCGGCTGCATGTTCGGTTTTCTACGGCTCGAGTCCTGCCGGAGTGGAGTTTGTCTGGCGTAAGAGGAGGCCGTCTTCAGCAGTAGCGAGGACCGAATCCGGGCGGGCGCCGCCAGGGTTGGAGTGGCGGGGCGTTCTATTGTTCCAGAGACGACTGTTGCAGAAACAAAGCCCTTGCGAAAGACGCCTTTGCGATGGGCGGGTTTGCAGAAGTCAGCTCTGCACAAGGCTGGCTTGCGGAGTTGGTCCGAGACGGTCTCGCCGGAACCCTCGTCTCTCTCTTTTCTTTCCTGGGCGCATCGCGCCGCCGAGAGCGTATTTTCTGTCCTGTTTCCTTCCGACTGCCGCCTCTGCGGCCTGCCGCTGCTAAATATTTCCTGGCTGCCGGTTTGCCTCGATTGCCTGGATCAGATTCAACCCCTCGTCGGCAAACTCTGCTCGGTTTGCGGAGAGCGCGTGCTCTCGTCCTATGCGGAGCTTGACGATGCAGGTCTCAGGCTCTGCCCAGTCTGCCGCCGCATCGACCGCCCGTTTGCGCGGGCTGCCGCCTTCGGCAGTTACGACGGCGGATTGCGCGAGCTAATCCATTTACTGAAGTACAACGGCGTGCGCCCGGCGGCTGGTTTCCTGGGACATCGGCTGGCCGAGGCGATCGCTACCATTGAACCGGGCTTCCAGCAGGATGCGGTCCTGGTGATCCCCGTGCCGCTCTACAAGGGCAAGCGCCGCCAGCGCAGCTTCAATCAGGCAGAGCTGATCGCCCGCGCTGCGCTGAAAATCTATCCCGCGGCGGGGCGCCTGCATTTGGCAACCGGCATTTTGCAGCGCACGCGCGACACGCAATCGCAGATCGGCCTGACCAGCCACCAGCGCCGCGAAAATCTCCGTGGAGCTTTCGCCGTGCCCCGTGCCGCCGAAGTCACTGGCCGCGAAGTGCTTCTGGTGGATGATGTCTACACCACCGGCACTACGGCGACGGAATGCGCGCGAGTCTTGCGCAAAGCCGGGGCAGCCAAAGTCTGGGTCGCAACGGTGGCGCGAACTCTAAAGCTGGCATCGAAGTACGCAGAACCCGAAACGGAAGATCTGGAAGCCGCCGCGCCGCTGGCGCATGCAGGAAGTTAGATTCGGAATGTGGGTGAAGCTTTTGGGTGGCGCAGCGCTTTAGCGCTGCGATCAGGGGACAAAAAGAGTTGGGCTTTAGCCCCGCACGAAGTTTATGGCATACCGCGTCGAACACGAGGCAGGACCAGCATCCCGGCTAGCCGCCGGCCTGTTCACGCCGGCGGCTGCGCACCGCGCCGGTGACGGCCATGCTCTGCTCGCGCCCGTGCTCGTGCTCAACGCGTCTTACGAGCCCATAAATGTCTGCGCCGCGCGCCGCGCGCTGGTGCTCGTGCTCAAGGGCGTGGCCATGACCGAAGAAGAGAACGGACACTTTCTGCATGCCGCCCGCGTAGCTATGCGCGTGCCCTCGGTGATCCGGCTGCTCGAGTACCGCCGCATCCCGCACCAGAGCCGCGCGCTCTCGCGCAAGAACATCCTGCTGCGCGACCGCAACACCTGCCAGTACTGCGGCACCGTGCTGCCTTCGAGCGAACTCACGCTCGACCACGTGATCCCGCGCTCGCGCGGAGGTTCGTCCACCTGGGAGAACCTGGTCGCCTGCTGCCACTCCTGCAACCGCCGCAAGGGCAACCAGTCTCCCGCCGAAGCTGGCATGAAGCTGATGCGCGAGCCCCGTGCCTTCAACCTCCACACCAGCCGCCACATCATGCGCCTGATGGGACGGTCCGACGATAAGTGGCGCAAGTATTTGTTCTATTAGCGTTAGGAAAGAACCTGTCAGCCGTCAGCTGTCAGCGAAGCCCGGCGCCGTAAGTCGATTCCTCAATTGTCATCCCGAGCAACGCGAGGGACCTGGGTTCGGCTGGCAGCTACCCGGGTGTGTACGTCCTACGCCTTTGCGTACTTCACCCACTTCAGGATCTCGGGCAGGTTGGGGCGTTTCCCGTAGATGAGAATGCCGATGCGGTAAATCCTAGCGCACAGAATCATCATCCCGGCGATAGTCGCAATCAGCAGAACCAGGGACAGAGCAATCTGCCATAGAGGCGGAGTTTGTACTACGATGCGCGCATACATCACCACCGGCGAAAAGAATGGAATCATCGACATCCACACCACCAGGGGCGCGTCTGGAGTGCGAACGACCGGAGACAACATAAACACCGAGAGGATCAGCGGAATGATCACGAGGAATTGAAGCTGCTGACCTTCCTGTTCCGTGGTGGTGATTGCGCCGATAGTGGCATACATGGTGCTGAAGAGCAGATATCCGAGAAGGAAGAAGACGGCAAATGCCACCAGCACGCCTAACGGAATCTGAAACTCACTCAAGGCTGGTTGCATCGCCATCGCCGGCAGCGCGAAGACTCCGGCGATCACCACCCAGACCAGGATTTGAGTCAGACCGACCGCACCCACGCCAAGAAGTTTTCCTGCCATCAGTTGGGTTGAGGTTGCGGAAGACAGCAGCACTTCCAGAACGCGCGAAGTCTTTTCTTCGAGCACCGCGCGCATCACCGAAATTCCATATAGCAGCACGGCCATGTAGAGCAACATGACCATGATCACGACCTCGAGAAACTTGCCGCCCCCGCTGCCCTTGGCTTCGCGGCCGTGTTCAATGCGGATCGCCTCCACTTTCATCGGCTTGAGCAGACTCTCGGCCTGATCGCCGCTCAGGCCGTCTTTCGAGAGCCGTTCGTACTCAATTACCCGGTTCAGCGCGGCGCTGAGCCGCGACCTTTCTCCGAAGCCCGCCATGTTGCGGCTGGTCCAGGTCACCTTTCCGGAGGCAATGGCATCGTCGCTCAGCCAAAGATAGCCGTCGATGGCCTGGGAGCTGACCTTGTCGCGCAGCACGGCACGTTCCGCCTCGGTGGGGGTGGAATCCACGTCAATGATGTATTCGTCCTCAGGCTTCGGTTTGGCAGAATTCGGTTCGGAGTTCGACTCGTCGTCATCATCGGTGACCGTCATCGCGGCCAGGAAACGCTGGCGGATCATGTCGCCGAACTGCGGCGTCGAAGTTACGATCACCAGATGCTGGGCTTTCTCTCCCATCGTGGCCATCTTCGCCGGCAGGGTCATGGCCACAGTCATGATAGCGGGCAGCAGCAGCGTAAGGACGAGGAACGAACGCGTGCGCACCCGCTCCAGATATTCCCGCCTGATAATCAGCCAGAGATTACGCATTTGGTCGACTCCCTGATTGACTTGGGTCCGGTTTACTTACTGCGTCAATGAAAATCTCTTCCAGGGAAGGTTCCATCACCTCGAACTTGCTCAGCCGCGCGCCGGCGGATGCAAGCTTCAGCAGTTCCTGCGTATCGGCGCCGGGCGCGAGTTTCACTTCCACGTAGTTGCCATAATCGTTGAACGACTGCACCAGCCGGGATTCCTGCAGGAAGCGCGCATCGCCGTCGTACTTGATCTGCACATTGGAATTGCCGTAGCTGGCCTTGATCTGGCTCAAATCGCCTTCCAGCACGGCTCGCCCATGATTGACCAGGCATATCGAGTGACACAGCCGCTCGGCCTGGTCCATGCCGTGGGTCGAGAGCAGGATGGTCTTGCCGCTCTTCGCCAGTTCGAGCAGAACATTTTTCAGCACCACCGTGCTGGCTGGGTCCAGGCCGGAAAACGGTTCGTCCATCACGATCAATTCCGGGTTGTGCAGGATGGCGCCGATAAACTGCACCTTCTGCTGCATGCCCTTCGAGAGCTCTTCAACTTTCTTCCCGGTCCACGCGCTTAAGTCGAAACGATTGCACCAGCTTTGCGCCCGCTTGAGCGCTTCGGTGCTGCTCAAACCCTTGAGTTGGGCCAGAAAAAGCAGGTGCTCCAGCACCTTCATTTTCTTGTACAGGCCGCGTTCTTCTGGCAGGTACCCGAAGCGGTCTTTGTGCGCCAGCGTGAGAGGCTCTCCAAAAACCGAAACCTGGCCGGAGTCGGGAAAGGTGATGCCAATGATCATGCGCAACGTACTGGTCTTGCCGGCCCCGTTGGGGCCAAGCAGGCCATAGATTGTGCCGGGCTTGATGGAGAGCGAGATATTGTCGACGGCGACAAAATCACCGTAGGCCTTGCAGACACTGCTCAGGACAACGGTGCCGGCGGCAGTGGGCGGGCGAACGGGATTCGTTGAAAACGCGGTGGGTGGCTGAATCGACGCCATGACCAACACGATAAACCATTTTTGGCGGGTTAGGATTCGTGGAGTCTGTTTTTTCTGATGCGGCGGTTTCTGCCCTGGCGGCCGTTCTTTGCTCTCGTGCGGAATCTTCAAGGTGCCTGCAATCTTCGTCGCCTTGAAGTTCTGCTTCCCCACTCTGATCTGCATTGCTCAACAAACGCCACAACATTTCGCACTCACATGCGTGTTAGTCCGCGTGATTGTTCCGTCAGCACATGCGAATGCAAAATTAATCTCCGCATCACGATTCATCGCTACCGAACTTTCTGCTCACTCGTCTTACGGCCCAGTTGTCACACGAGCCTTCGTGCTTTTCCGGTGACAGGCAACGAAACGGTTCCTGACAGCGGCTCTGGAGTGTGCCATGAAGGGTCGCATGTTTCTTGTTGTCCTCTTGTTGACCAGTCCAGCCGCGGCGCAGATGGATGCCGGAAAAAAAGTTCAACCGAAGAACTCGATCGAACTGGAAAACGATTATGTGGCGCCGGCGAGCGCGCCGGTGTCGGTCTACGATCTCGTCGTTCCGATCCGGGCCCGCAAAGAACTCGATGGTGCGAACGAGTTGCTCCCCAAACAGGATTTCTCGCACGCAATGCAGCGCCTGCACCAGGCGCTTTCGATCTATCCGTCTTACGCGGTCGCTTACAACAATCTGGGCGTAATTTATTCGCGGCTCGGCGATCCGGTGCGGGAGCGCGAAGCGCTGCGAAAAGCGATCAGCCTCAACAGTCACTTCGCGCTAGCTTACGTCAATCTGGGGAGAATGAATATTGCAGAGGGCGATTTTGGGGGCGCGGAGAGCGCGCTGGACAAGGCTTCCGGGCTCGAACCCACCGATCCAGTGCCGCTCATGCTGCTCTCCTACGCGGAGTTTATGGATCGGCATTTCGACGAAGCGATCGCGACCAGCCGCAGGGCGCATGCCATGCAGAAGCCTCATTCCTTCGCGCATCGGGTTGCGGCCCGAGTCTTTGAGCAGGAGAGACAGGGCAGCAGTGCGATTGCGGAGTTGGAGATGTTCCTCAGCGAAGAGCCGACCGGACCGCGCGCCGATGCCGCGCGCAAGGAACTGGAAATCGTGAAGGCGTTCTTCAACACCTCGCAGGTGGCCGCCAAAAACGAGTCGACGCCTAGGGTGCCGTCGCCGGCGCCGTAACCTGGCCAGTCGACAAGTGCAATGCCTTCGCGCGGTCGATCACCCACTGCGGAAAAACCGGAGCGCCCTGCGGAATCTTGCCTTGCGTGATGGCCCATTGCTCGAGCCAACCGGTGCCTTCCTCGCCGACGTATGTGTTCGGCAAACTGTAGGCCTCGTCGCCCAAAGCGTCTTCCAGCGTGATGAAACGATAGCCGCGCTTGCGCAGAACTTCGAGTAACTCGCCGATGTGATCCGCCTCCAACTGGCTGGCGTGCAGCAACAGAATCTGTTTCGGCTCGTACCCAACGACCTTGACCGAAAGCTGCTCGTCGTAGGCGAACACGGCGTCGTGGTAGGCGAGATAGTCCTTCACCAGTTGTGCCTGCAGCGCCGTGTCGTTCGTCTTCTTCGCGTTTTCATAAACTTCGGCAAACATCCAGTCCCACCCATCGAGCGTGATGGGGGCGATGCGGTATCCGCGCTCGATCAGAAACGCTTCGGCCTGGCGGCGCTGCTGCAGGTCGCGGCCTGTGTCGAGGTAGGGATGGCGGAAATAACGCAGGCTCATCTTGCGCGGCGCCAGCAGGATGCGCGTAACGCTCTCGCCCTGGATCACATCGTCTTCCCAAGCCTTGAGCCCAACCTGGTTCAGCGATGCGTGACTAAAAGTGTGATTGCCCAGCTCGAATCCGTAGTCGATCCACATCTGCAACGCTTTGATGCGCTCATCCACCTGGCCGGGCTTGTAGAGTCTCTTTTCGTTGACAAACCCGACCACCGGAATTTTCTGATCGCGCAGCGTGCCCAGCAGCTTCGCGGTCATCGCGGTGATTTCGACAGCGGGCAGGTGGTCGGCCATTCCGCTGGGAAGATCGTCGATGGTGACCGCGACCTGACGGTCCGGTTGCTTCGCGGACTGGGCGGCGGCGGTTGGGTCAGCGGCCAAGAAGGCGAAACACGAAAATGCGCAGACTGCGGCGAGCAAGGCCAGGATCGGTTTCACGAAGCAGTTTTCCTCATGGATGCGGTGCAGGGGTATTAGAACACGAGCGTTGGGAGGGCGGGCACGAAGAGCCGCCTCGCCAGTGATGCAGTTGGTTCGGAACGGGAAGGTGGGGCACACCCTCGATCGCTCAGCGGAATCCGGAGGGAGGTACGACGGTGCGTCGATCAACACAGCTCTGTCATCCCGAGCGAAGCATTGCGATCGGCTTTACCGATATTCTTCGCTCGGGATGACAGAGGTAGGGCGATAAACCTGCAGTGGGCGAAATTGAGGCTCCACGCGGCTTGAATATATCTTGCGTCTCATTTCGGTTTATGTATAATCTAACTAACTAGTTAATTAAGAAACGTTTAGTCGACGATTTGCGAATTATGGCTCATCTCTTTCGCGCCCGCAGAGTTCCCCCTCCCCGCCGCATGGGATCGCGCGGCCAGCCGGAGGAAAGCCGCGCGGCGATTTTGCACGCTGCCGCCCACGAGTTTGCCGAGCACGGCATCGCCGGCGCGCGCACTGACGCCATCGCCCGCGAGGCCCGCGTGAACAAGGCGCTGCTCTATTACTACTTTAAAGACAAGGAAACTCTGCACGCCGCCGTGCTCGACCACGCTTTCTCAGGGCTGAAGGAAGCTGTGTTCCCCGTGCTCGACAGCGACCTGCCGCCGCGGGAAAAACTGATTGCCTACGCCGGAGCTTACTTCGACTTTATTGCGTCGAACCAGACCTATCCGCGCCTGATGCAGCGCGAAATGATGCGGGTGCGAGATGGCCACTCGCAGCACATCGATAAGTTCATCAAAATTTACATCCAGCCGGTTTTTGCCCGCGTCAGCGAACTCATGCGCAAGGGAATTGCGGACGGCGAATTCCGCCCGGTGAATCCGGTGCACTTTGTGCCTTCCATGGTCGCCATGATTCTTTTCTATTTCAGCAATGCCCCGATGATGCAGAAGATCGTCGGGTTTAATCCGCTCACGCCGGAGCGGATCGCCGAACGGCGGGCCGCGGTGCTCGATTTCGTCTCCGCGGCGCTGTTCCGACCGAAACACAACGCCACGCAAGGAGCACGCTCATGAGCGCGCGCAACCGTTTCATCATTCTGCTCGGCATCATCTTCGTGATTGCCGCGACATATTATTTTTTCACCACCGATCATTCGCGCGACCTGGTGCTGATCGGGACCGTCGACGCGAACCAGGTGATCGTCAGCGCGCAGGTCGAAGGCCGCATTCAGAAATTGCTGGTCGACGAGGGCACGCCCGTCAAGGTCGGAGATCTGATCGCGGTGCTCGATCCGCTGGAGTTGCAGGCGCAGGAAGCGGCGGCCACGGCGAACATCACCAGCATGCAGCACAAAGTTGCGGAGATGCAGCACACCGAAGCATCGACCTCGGGCTCGACGACAAGCGAGGTGGCCAATGCGCAGGCGAAACTATCGTCGGCGAAGGCGCAATTGCTGCAGGCGCAGGCCACGCTCGACCGCACGCAGAGCGACAGCCGGCGCACCATCGAACTGGCCAAGGTCGGAGTCGCTTCCGATCAGGATCGCGTGCAGGCTGAGACCAATCTGCAGGCGGCGCAGGCAACGGCGCAGGCGCAGCAGGAACTGGTCCGCGCGGCGGACGCGGACCTGCGCTCCGCGATAGCGCGCACGCAGCAGGCGAATGCGGCGAAGAGCACGGTGGCGGCGACCGAAGCCGACCTGAAGAACGCGATTGCGCAGAAAAATCAGGCTGCGGTGCGCCTGGGATACACCAATGTTTACGCGCCGGTGAGTGGAACAGTTTCAGTGCGCGCGGCGCGGCAGGGAGAAGTGGTGAACATTGGCGCGCCGATCGTGACCATCGTCGACCTGAGCGACACATGGGCGCGGGCGGCGATTCCGGAAACCTACGCCGACCACATTGGCTATGGGGACACGCTGCGGATACGGCTGCCTGGCGGGACGGTCACCAGCGGCAAGGTGTTCTTCAAGGGAGTGGAGGGCGACTTCGCCACGCAACGCGATGTTAGCCGGATGAAGCGTGACATCAAGACGATTGTGTTGAAGGTTCGTCTGGATAATCCCAAAGGCGCATATGTTCCAGGCATGACGGCGGAAGTGCTGGTTTCGCCGGAGCAGATCAAAGGCGACGCGCGTCCTGCGACGCAAAGCACGGCCGCGGCGGAGCAGCGATGATGGCGGAGTCGAACCCCAAAGCGAATGGCGACGCGGCAAAAGCCGATGCGGCGGAGAGCGCGAGGGCTGCGCCGCCGGTGCTGGAGAAGCCGGTTTACGATCCGGCAGCGCCGTCGGCCATCGAAGTGGATCACATCGTCAAGAAGTACGGCGACTTCACGGCGGTCGACGATGTTTCATTCAGCGTGAAGGAAGGCGAAATTTTCGGGCTGCTCGGCCCGAACGGAGCGGGAAAGTCGACGCTGATTCGCATGATGACGACTCTGATCCCGATAACCGGGGGCCACGCGCGGATCGCGGGAAACGATGTGGCCAAGGATCCGAACGCGGCGCGGCGCATGATTGGCGTGATTCCGCAGGCGCTCACCAGCGACCTCGACCTCACCGTCGAAGAGAACATGAATATTTACGCCAAGCTCTATGACGTTCCGGCCAAAGAGCGCAAGGCGTCGATCGACGAACTGTTGCAGCTGGTGGACCTTACGAAATGGCGGGGCGCAGCGACGAAGACGCTTTCCGGCGGCATGCGGAGGCGCCTGGAAATTGCGCGCGGGCTGGTGCACCATCCGAGAATATTTTTTCTGGACGAGCCGACGACCGGCCTCGACCCAGTGTCGCGCGTCGCGGTCTGGGAGATGCTGGGGAACATTAAGGCGCACCGGCAGCTGACCATTTTGATCACGACGCATTACATGGACGAAGCCGACCGATTATGCGACCGCATCGCGATCGTCGACCACGGCAAACTGGTTGCGCTCGATGCGCCGGCGGCGCTCAAGGCGAGCGTGCCGGGGTCGACTGTGATCGAGGCGCAATTCGAGAATGCGCCGGGGGACTGGGAGCAGCGGTTGCAATCGCTCGACGAGGTCACATCCGTACAGCATGAAGGGGCGGGGATGTACCGCGTGCTCACGGGCAACGGTTCGCGCACTACGACCGAGTTAGTGGAGATGGCAGTGAAGTCGAAGGTTGGGGTGAAGTCACTTTCGGTGCAGAACACAACGCTGGACGATGTTTTTGTGCATTACACCGGACGGCAGCTGCGCGACGAACTGCAGAAGGCGTACGCGTTCGTTATGCCGCAGCGGCCGGGATTGCAGCCGTAGAGTCGTGAGCACTGAGTCCTGAGTCGCGAGAAACGGCTAGAGGACAGGTTTGAATTATGGGTCAGAGCAGTTACAAAAACTCGGGGCTCAGGACTCGGAACTCACGACTCAGGACTAACTTATGAATCGAATGATGGCCATTGTCGAGCGCGAGATGCGCAAGTTTTTCCGCTCGCCGGCGCTGATGCTGGCGTCGATGATTTTTCCGCTGGTGCAGCTGATTATTTTGGGCAACGCCTTTGGCGGGAAGATACACGACGCCCGTGTCGCCATCGTCGATCAGGATGGCGGACCGCAGGCAGTGCGTGTGCGCGAGGCCTTCGACTCGGTGCGCTCCAACATTCGCACCTTTGTGCCGATCGAATACGACAGCGACAAGCAGGCCATGGAGGACGTGCGCAACGGCAAGCTGGAAGGCGCGGTGATCATCCCGCCACAGTTTTCGCGGCGTGTCTATGAAGAGAATCATCCGCGCATCGCGCTCGTGGTCGACAACAGCGACAACTTCATGAGTTCCGCGGTCGAGTCGGAGTTGACCGATCTTACCAACGCGCTCAACCAGCCCACGGTTTCGCCGCGCATTCTGCAGCAGACCGCGCTCGATATCGTCGAACTGTATCCTTACATCGAGTACATGAAATATCTGCTGCCGGGCTCGCTGGCGCTGGCCATGTTCGTGTCGGTGATGATCGGCGGCGGCATGCTTTACATCGATGACAAAGCGCGCGGTGTGCACGAGGGCTACCTGGTCACGCCGATTACGAAGCTGGAACTGGTGCTGGGGCTGAATCTGGCGGGCGCGATCAAAGCGGTCATGACCGGCGTGATCATCGTGTTCATCGGCTCACTCATGGCCGGAGTGGGAACGATCTTCAATCCTGTGACCATCTTCGGGCTGCTCATCATGATCGTGCTGACCTCGCTGGCTTTCAACACGATGATGTTTCTGCTGATGGTGCGGATCGAAGATCCGCTGGTGCCGCGGGCTATGTTTGGAATTCTCAATACGCTGCTGTTTTTTCCCAGCGGCTCGGTCTATCCGATACAGGCGTTTCCGAAATGGCTGCGCGCGATTGCGAAGTGCGATCCGTTTACGTATGCGGTCGACGGATTTAAATGCCTGCTGCTCAAAGAGACTACGCTCTCGGCGGTGTGGGGCGACATGCTGTTTCTCTCGATTTTTGCAGCGGTCACGCTGGGGATTGCGATTCCGCTGTTCAAGCGAACCCTTTAGGAGAAAATTCCAGGCCGGATGCGACGCAAGAGCGACAGCTTTTAACCGCGGAGAACGCGGAGGAAAGGCCGCAGAGTTCGCGGAGAAATTCAGAGTGAGCCATTACGATCATTCCCGGTAATGGGTCAATTTGAAAGGCGCATCTCTCAGCGGCTAATGCCGCGATTGACTTTGCGCGCAGTTGCGGCATGCAGTGCGCGGACTCCAATCCACGGCATCGACAGCGGCGGACCCGGGAACTTTTGCTTTGGCTGCTGTGTCCGTTATGCTAGGAGACGTATGACATTGCTCGACGCCAAAGAATACAACCCGGAACAAGAGCGGAAGCGGAAGAAGTTAATCATTTCAATTATTGCGATCCTATTGATTTTGGTCGGCGTGGTCTGGTGGAATCGCTTCTTGCTGGAGGAGCGCGTCGCCGGCAAGTTCTTCGATGCGCTGCAGAAGCAGGATTACAACACGGCCTACGGCATATGGTTTCAGGATCCGGCGTGGCAGCAGCACCCCAACAATCATCCGAAATATCCGTTTAACGAGTTCTATCGCGACTGGGGGCCGGGCGGCGAGTGGGGGCTGATAAAAACTCAGAAAGTGTTTGGCTCGAGCACCTGCCCAGGTGGCGGCACGGGAGTTGTCGTGGACGTCGTGGTGAATGATCGGGCTCAGCACGCGCAGGTCTGGGTGGAAAAATCAGATAAGACGATGAGCTTTCCACCCTGCGAACTGATTTTTCGCTGATTGCTGGAAGCGCCGGTCTCAGTCGAGGTAATCCTGTATTTCGACTCCGGGAGTTAAACGTTCCAACACATTCTGAAGTGACGCTGCGTCGCCCATGTTTAAGCATGTTTTCGAGCGGTCGATCTGGCGCATCAGTCCGCTCAGGACTTTTCCCGGACCAACTTCAATAAAAGTCTGAACGCCTTTCGCAATCAGCAGACGCATGCTCTGTTCCCATTTCACCGAGCCGGTCACCTGGCGCTGCAGCGTATCGCGTGCGCGTAGATTGTCGGTGACCAGGTCAGCGTCGAAATTGCAGGCGACAGGGTACACGGGCGTCTCGAGCTTGAGTTTGTTGAGGTCGGCGGCCAGACGCTCTTGCGCGGGCTTCATCAGCGAGCAGTGAAAAGGAGCGCTCACCGGCAGCAGCATGGCACGCTTGGCGCCGCGTTCTGTGGCGAGTTTCGTGGCGCGCTCCACGGCGGCGGTGTGCCCGGAGATCACAATCTGGCTGGGAGAGTTGATGTTGGCGGGGGCGCAGACTTCTCCCTGGGCCGCATCGTTGCAGACGGCGGTGACCTGGTCGAGGTCCATGCCGAGAATGGCTGCCATCGCGCCTACGCCAACCGGCACGGCTTCCTGCATATATTTTCCGCGATTGCGGACGGTGCGCACCGCGTCGGCGAAGGGGAACGTTCCGGACGCGACGTGCGCGGAATATTCGCCGAGGCTGTGGCCGGCCACGTAACAGGGCTTGGTGATGCGCGTCTCGAGCACGCGCAACGCCGCAATCGAGACGGTGAGAATTGCCGGCTGCGTGATCTCGGTGAGGCGAAGCTGGTCCTCCGGACCTTCGAAGCAGAGTTGCGAGAGCTTGTAGCCGAGAGCTTCGTCGGCTTCCTGAAAAGTCTGGCGGGCAAGAGGATATTTGTCGTACAAATCCTTGCCCATGCCAACGGCTTGCGAGCCCTGGCCGGGGAACAGCAAGGCAATGATGTGATTTGAATCAGTCATACTTGAATCGGTCATGTTTGTTTGAGATGACAGAAAGACTAGCCCGGCTGCGGTACTGCCGGTTCAACCGGCGCCGGACGCACAGCAGCCAGGCCGCGCTCGATCGACTCATTGATGCCGCGCTCGGAAAATTCTGCCGCTACGCGGACGGCGTTCTTGATCGCGTTGGCGTTCGACGAGCCGTGCGTGATGATGCAGACGCCCTTCACGCCCAGCAGGGGCGCGCCACCGTACTCCGTGTGATCGAGGCGCTTCTTGAAATCGGTGAATGCGCTGCGCGAGAGTAGCGCTCCAACCTGCCGCGTGATTGTCGCCTTCAGCGATTCCCGCAGCGCCGTGCGCACCAGGTTGGCCACGCCCTCTGAAATTTTCAATGCGACGTTGCCAACGAATCCGTCGGCCACGATCACGTCGACCTTTCCGTTGTAAAGGTCGCGGCCCTCGACGTTGCCCACGAAATTCAGCGGCAGCTGTTTGAGCAATTGAAATGCCTCGCGGGTGAGGTCATTCCCCTTGGTCTCTTCTTCGCCGATGGAGAGCAGTCCGACGCGCGGGGCACCGGAACGCTTGCCAAACATGGCGCGAAAGTAAATGTCGCCCATTACCGCGAACTGCTCGAGATTCTGTGCGGAGCAGTCGACGTTCGCACCCACGTCGAGCAGCATGGCAGGATTGCCGGGAGCGGTCGGAAAGACTGCAGCGAGCGCGGGGCGATCGACGCCGGGAACCGCGCCCAGCACGATCTTCGCCGTGGCCATGGCGGCGCCTGTGTTACCGGCGGTTACGAATCCGGCAGCCTGGCCTTCACGCACCATGCGCAGGCCGACGCGCATGGAGGAGTCGCGCTTGGCGCGAATCGCATCGACCTTGTCGTCCATGGTGATGTATTCGCTGGCGTTGACGATTTCAATGGGCAGGCGCAGGGCGGACGGGTGCCGGTCGAGTTCCGACTTGATCACGGCTTCGGGACCGACCAGCAGCACGCGCAGCCCGTACTGGCGCGCTGCATGAATCGCGCCCTCAATTTCGGGCTTGGGCGCGCGGTCCGAACCCATCGCATCCAGCGCGATCACGCTAGGCATGGCGGTTGAACTTTAGCTGGCTTCTTTGACGCCGAGGACTTCGCGTCCCTTATAGTATCCGCACTTCGGGCAGGCGCGGTGGGGCATTTTTTTCTCGTGGCAGTTGGGGCACTCGGAAAGGCTGTGGCCTTTGAGCGCGTCGTGGGCGCGCCGGGTCGAGGTGCGCTTTTGCGAGTGACGCCGTTTTGGATTAGGCATTTCTTGAATTCCTCGTAGGAAGCTATCAGCTCTCAGCTTTCAGCTCTTGACTGAGCGCTGACGGCTGATAGCTGAGAGCTGCTTTCTTCAATTCTCGATCTTGACTCGAATGTCTTTCAACGCCGCCCAGCGCGGATCTTCCAGCGGCACGCTGCAGGAACATTGTTCCTGATTCAGATTCTTGCCGCAGTGCGGGCACAAGCCACGGCAGTCTTCCTGGCACGTAATCTTCAAGGGCAGCGCCAGCAGCACCTGCTCGCGCAAAACGTCTTCGAGCAGAATCCCGTCGCCCTGATAATAGCCGATCTCGGCCTCGGCGTCGGTCACCGAAATCTCATCGCGGCCGGCATCGACTCCAAGCGGCCGGTAGAGCAACTCGAACTCGCGGTTAACGTCTTGCTTCACGGGCTCGAGGCAGCGGGCGCATTGCAGTTCCAGTCCCGCCGACAAGCGTCCGCGCAAACGGATGTCCTTCACAATCAGATGCTTGCCGTGATGCTCCTCGACCACCTCGGCGTGGCCTGAAGTCTTGAGCGTCGTAAGCTGGCGCGCTTCGCCTCCCAGATCGATGACACTGGGCTCAAACTCCTCCTCAAAATCGAGGGGATGAAGTTCCAGTTGTTTGATATCGAGGAACATCGCGAATCTCCGCGGCAAAACTCCGAACCGGCCCGCGGAAGCACGCCAAGGGGCGTAAGTACCGCAAGGAACAAGACTTAGGATAAAGGCCGGGAACGGGGAATGTCAAGAAAAGCGGATTTTCGTTGCCTTGGGATATGCTAGACTTTACCTAGGAGGTTCATATGGCGACGCTCTACGTGGAAAACGTTCCCGATGAAATTTATAAGGCTCTCCGCAAGCGCGCTCGCGCCAACCGCAAGTCGATTGCGGCGGAAGTCATCTCGCTTCTGGAGCAGAACATTCCTACCGAGGAAGAACTGCGGCGTCGGCGCAAAGCTTTCGAAGGACTGGCCCGGCTTCGCACGATGGAGCCCCTCGGCCCTGGACCGTTTCCCTCCGCCGAGGAAATGATCCGTGAGGATCGCGAACGGTGACGAGCGTCGTCGTCGACGCCAGCGTGGCGGTGAAATGGTGCCTGCCTTCTGCGCGGGAAGAACTAATCGCGGAGGCAGTGGAGTTGCTGGCATCCAGCCAGCGCGATGAAGTCCAGTTTGTCGTGCCCGATCTGTTCTGGGTGGAACTGGCCAACGCTCTGTGGAAGGCCGTCAGAAGGGCCGAGATTTCCTCGGACAATGCTGCCGCAGCAATTTCTTTCGTGCGCGACCTCGGCATCATAACGGCCAAATCGTCAGAAATCGTGCCCGAAGCCCTGAACCTGGCAGTGCGAGAGGGACGCACAGTGTACGACAGCCTCTATGTTGTCCTGGCCGTACAATCCAGAATCGAAATGATCACCGCCGACGAGCGATTGGCTGACGCTCTCGCGGCGCGATTTCCCGTGAAGTGGTTGGGCGCATTCTGATCCCGTTCAGTGCTACTGCGGCATCTTCAATCCCAGGGCTTTCATGGTCATCTCATCGAGGCTGGCCTTGCCGTCTCGTTTGGTGGCGACGCCGAAGTTGCCGGAATAATCCCACATGGCCCAGCCGATGTTGTGCCTCTCAAGAGCATTGCGGACGTCGGTGATCCAGGCGGTGCGGTCTTTCGGATCCGAGAAATCGCGAAACACGCCGAACTCGTTGCAGACCAGCGGCACGCCGTTTTGTTTGGCCCATTCGGCGGCCTGATTGATTTCGGCTTCGACGCGCGCGGCATCCCAATGATCCTGCCCATAGCGGATTACGTCCAGCCGGTGCACAGCTTCGGGAACTGCTTCGGCAACCTGCGCGGCATTTTCCGGCGATGACGGATAGTGCAGTCCCTTCACCCAGCGCCAGTAATAAGCTCCCCAGGTTGCGCCCTGATGGGTGAAGATGTGCGGCTCGTAAAAATGAAAAACGTAAATGACGTTGGGATCGCGCAGCGGTTCGAGGAAGATCATGTCATCGTCGTCGTCCCAATTTCCTCCGGCGGCGATGATCGTATGCGCCGGCGCCGCCTGACGGATCGCCGCGGCCAGCTTGGCCTCGATGCCGTACCAGCGATAACGGTCGCGCATCTCCGGCTCGTTCAGGATTTCGAAAAACACGCGGTCGGCGTCCCAGGAAGAATAATGCTGCGCCACCATGTGCCAGAAATCGGCGAAGCGCTCCACCGGATCGTCCTCTTTGAGGCGCGCCTTGAAATCGGATTCGGGATGCATGTCGATCTCAACCGCCAGGCCCGCGTCGAGAATCATTTTGACGGCCGCATCGAGGTATCCGAAATATTCGGCGCTGCCGCCCGGGCGGCGCGCGGCGTCCATCATGGGCTGCGGATTCACACTCAGACGAACATGGTCGAAGCCCGCGGACTTGATCAGCGCGATGTCGGCGGCGGTGGTCCAGTTCTGCAAGTGCTCCTTCGTGTATCCCTTGGGGTCGTAAACCTGTGCGAACCAGCTGCTGAGGTTGATGCCGCGGCGGAGGTGAGCCATGCGCGGGGCGGGGACGGACGAGAGGGGAGCAGTTTGCGCGGACGCAAGCGAGACGAGGATGAGGAATAGAAAAACCGAGACTTGTTTGCGGATCATGCTACGAGTCATGGATGCGCCTCTTAATCGTTGTCATCCTTCGCTTCGCTCAGGATGACAAGGGCTGTCCTGCGTTGTCGAATGAGATGTCGTCGCTAACTCAGAATCGGCAGCGCGCGGATTCTCTTTTTCGTTGCCGCATAAATGGCGTTGCACAGTGCCGGCGCCAGCGGCGGCAGCGACGGCTCGCCGATCCCCGTAGGCACGTCACTGCTCGGCACCGCGTAGACTTCGACGACCGGAGTTTCTTCCATACGCAGCGGAGCGTAGTCGTCGAAGTTGCCTTGCACCACGCGGCCTTTCTCGATCGTGATCTTCGCGCGCAGCGCGTTCGCTAGGCCATAGACGATGCCGCCCTGAATCTGCTGCTCGAGGATGCTCGGGTTCACGACCTGGCCGCAGTCCACTACGGCGACCACGCGATGCACTCGCGGCTCGTCGTTTTCCATCGTGATCTCGACTACCTCGGCCATGTAGGAGGCGAAGCAGCCGAAACACGCGATCCCGCGATAATGCCCGGCGGGAAGCGGTTGGTCCCATCCTGCTTTTTCCGCGGCCAGTTGCAGCACGCCGCGCATGCGGGCCGTGTGCCATGTGGTCGTGAAGTACGGCAAGTCCTGATCTTTGGCGAGCAAGTGCAGCCGGTACTGCAACGGATCTTTGCCCGCCGCGACCGCGAGTTCGTCGATGAAACTTTCGAGCGCGAACGCCGCCTGCAGCGCGTAGACCGACCGCATCCAGCCAAGCGGCACGGGCGTCTCGCTCATCACGTATTCGATGGAGTAATTCGGCAGGCCATAAACCGGGCCGGCTTCGTCGGGCAGGTCAGGATCGACGTTGCCCGGAGTCGGCTGGCCTTTCTGTCCGCTGATCGAAGGGGAAATGATGCGATGGGTCAGCGCGCCAGGAAATCCGGAGCCGTCAATCGTTGCGCTGAGTTGATGCAGGCTCGCCGGACGATACGTCGAGAAGCGCATGTCGTCTTCGCGCGTCCAGATGACTTTCACCGGAGCGCCGATCGCCTTCGATACCAGCGCCGCTTCGACGGCGTAGTCGTGCTCGAGTCGCCGGCCGAAGCCGCCGCCGATCAGAGTGACATTCACCTTGACTTGATCGGGATCGAGACCCACGGCCTGCGCCACGGAGTCACGGCAATCCTGCGGTACCTGCGTCGGCGCCCACAGTTCGCAATTGGTTGAGCGATAATCCGCGGTGCAGTTGCCGGGTTCCATGGGCGCGTGGGCCATGAAGGGCAATTCGTATTCGGCAGAGAAATGTTTGCCTGAAGCCTTGCTGGCATCGCCGGATGAGTACAGGCTCGCGCCCTTCTTCGCTGCCGCCTGCTTCAGCGACGTGACGACGGCGGCCGTGTTCAGATCTTTGTTCGGCCCGTCGTCCCAGGTGACATTGAGCACGCGCCGGCCTTCCATTGCGCTCCAAACGCTGTCGGCAACGACGGCAACGGCCGAGTCGCCGATCTTGCCGACATAGCTCACGCCGGAAATCTTCTTCGAATCCTTGTCATCGAAGCTTGCAACTTTTCCGCCGATGGTCGGGCAGCGCGAGAGCAGCGCGAACTTCATCCCCGGCAAACGGAAGTCGATTCCGAAGATTGCTTCGCCTTTCACTTTCGCCGGCGAGTCGACCCGTGGTAGCCGTTGACCGACGATCTTGTAATCTTTGCTCTGCTTGAGCGGAACGTCGGTGGGGATGGGCAGCGTCGCGGCCGTGCCAACAAGTTCGCCGTAACTCAGACTGCGATTGGTTGCAGCGTGCCTGATGTGGCTGTTCTCCGCCGTGCAAGCCGAGCGCGGAACACCCCAGGTCAACGCCGCGGCGGAAATCAGCATCTCGCGCGCGGCGGCGCCGGCCTTGCGCATCGGGTCCCAGGTGGTGCGGATACTGGCGCTCCCTCCCGTCGTCTGATCGCCGAAGAGAGTGCTCGCCCCGGCCTGCTCGATCTCGATCGATTTCCAGTCGGCTTCGAGTTCCTCGGCAAGAATCATGGGCAACGCCGTGCGCACGCCCTGGCCCATCTCCGAACGCGCCACCACGATCGTGACCTTGTTGTCGGGCGTGATGCGCAGGTAGGCGTTGGGCGAGAAGACACCATTCTTAGAAGCGCCGCGGTGCGGCAGATAGAAGCCGATGACGAGCCCGGCGCCGGCGGCGACTCCGGCGGCGACGAATTCGCGGCGGGAGAGTGGGCTCATCGCGCGCCTCCGCCGCCGGCGGCGCGGTGGATCGCTTTGCGAATCCGTTCATAGGTGCCGCAGCGGCAGAGGTTGCCGTTCATGGCCTGCGTGATCTGGTCGTCGCTCGGATTCGGCGTCTTGGCCAGCAGGGCTGCGGCCGACATGATCTGTCCCGTCTGGCAGTAACCGCACTGCGGGACTTCCTCGGCGAGCCAGGCCTGTTGCAGCACATGTAAGCCGTTCGCGCTCAGCCCTTCGATCGTCGTGATGTTCTTGCCCGCGACTTGCGAGACCGGAGTTGAGCACGACCTCGTCGCATTGCCCTCGACGTGAACCGTGCAGGCGCCGCACAATCCCGCGCCGCAGCCGAATTTCGTTCCGGTAAGTTCGAGAGTGTCGCGCAGAACCCAGAGCAGAGGCGTCTCCGGTGAGACGGTGACTTTCTTTTCAGTGCCGTTGATGCGGAGTGTGATGTCGGCCATGTCGATCCAGTGATGGAATAGGAAACTGGACAACATGGTACTCAACCCGCGCGAAAAGGGGAATGGCAGACGAATCGCAGTCCCTCGGGTCTGCAAGTCGAGATCGCAGAAAGCAGTTTGCAGAGGGCTCGACCCCTAGCGACCGGAGGCTTCAACCATGGCGCGCGCGATTTGTATGCCGATCTCTTCCGCGAACACGCGGAAGGCAGGAATCTCGTAGAGCCGCAATCCGATCTCATCCTGCGGAAAATCCGGCTGAAAATCCTGCGGGAGATTTTCCGCATGCACCGCCGCCGCGCCGTCGCGCACTGCGCCGTGCACTTTGGCGCCCGTGGTGGAGTCGAAACCTTCGGAGACGATCACGCTGTTATCGCCCCAGTGCTCCACGACAACCGGTCCTTCTTCGGTGGCGATCTGTGCGCTCGATACCGGGCAGGTGGCTCCGCTGCAGGCGGGCACGGACTCGACCGTCGCAGTGTGGTAGCGCTGCGCGACCGCATTGGCGTAAAAACGCGCGAAGCGCTCGGCCGCCTGCGGTGTCTTCCAGCGTGAAACGTAGAGCAGGGCGAGGTCGGCGGTGGTTGCGGATGAGTCGCTGGCAACCTTGTCGTTGTTGTCTTTGGCCTTGGCCGCATCTTTCCGCCGGAAAGTCATGTAGGCGCCGCCCTGCCAGGCGGAGGAAATATCGTCGGCATTCTTCCGCTCGCCATACTGTTTCAGGTAAGCGCGCACGTCGAGCTGCCCGATGCCTCCCGAGTCGAAAACGTCGTACTGCCCGCCCAGTAACTGCTTTAAATCCGGCACGCCGATGGGCCGCAGCTTTTCGCTGTTGAGGTAGGCTTCGGGCTGCAGCACCTCGTGCGAGTTTCGCGGCGGGCGCGCGAAAGCGCCGGCAAACGCCATACCCTTTCCGCCCTTGTGCAGCAACTCGCCCTCGAAGATCAGCCCTTCGTTGTAGGCAAACGATCCTGACTCGCGGAGAATCATCGGCGCGTCGTGCAGCATCTGCGAGTCTGCCACCGCTTTTACCGCGGGCTCTTCCATCGAGTAAATCAGGTCGGGAGTGTCGACCAGGTTGCGCCGCAGGGCGTGGGTGAGTTCGTGCGCCAGAATCGGTTCCTGGCGGTCGGGAGGAACCCAGTTCAGCATGTTGACGGTCTTGGTTTCGTTGTCGTAGTAAGCGGCAATCTCCTGGCCGGTGGACTTGACCAGAAACTCCCGCAGGTTGAAATCGCGCGGCAGGAAGCCGAGCTTCTTCATGCTCAGTTCCTCCTGAGCGAAGCGTTGCGTGAACTCTTCCTTGGCCAGCGCGCCGCTAGCGAACTTCTCCACGTCGGCCTTGCTGACCAGGCGTCGCTTGACCGAAGCGTGCTTGGGCATTCCGCTATCGTGCGCGCTGAAGTCGAATATTTTGTCGACGGAATCGAAAAGCTTTTTGGTGTCCGCGTCGGTCATGCGGACTTCATCGGTAGTATCTTTGCGCAGCTTGCGGGCAACGTCGGCGAGACTCTGCGAGGAGTCTTGCGAGGGGCTTTGCGAGCTGCTTTGCGAGGAAGAGTCGTCCTGGGCGACGGCCGGTGCGGCGAGCAAGCAGAGAAAAAAACAGATTACGAGAAACTGACGCCAGTTCCGGCTGGACATGAGTAGGCCTCACTCAAAGACGAATGCACTCTTGTGAATTTTCCTTGAGCCAGGTCGAAGACTCACGGCAAAAAGGCGTGGGAGGCCTTACGAAGGTAATAAAACTGCGGGGAAACCGACCTGCCTGGCGGGAGCCTACTTCAATTCGGCGAGCTTCTGAGTCGCGATCTGCCCGGCCTCGTTGCCCGGATTTTCCTTTTTGACCTGCTCGTAGATGCGCTTGGCGTCGAGCGGCTGGCTGGAATTCTGGTAGAGTTCGGCCAACTGCAGCTGCGCGGTCACCTTGCTGACCGAGGCCGTCGGCTTGTTGATCAGCTCCTGATAGAGCGCGGCGGCTTCTTTGGTGCGGTTGGTCTGGCCATAGAGCGACGCGAGGGCCGACTTGGCGACGGCCGCCACTTCGCTGTTTCCCGCAGATGCGACTTCTTTGAAGCTGCGTTCGGCGGCGGCGTTGTCACCCTGGTTGACCGCGGTCACGCCCAGAAAATAATGCGCCATGTCGGCGGTGCGGGTGTGGGGATATTTGTCCACGATCGCCTGAAACTGCTTGCGGGCGGCTTCGGTGCGCGCCTTGCCGGAGTCGAAGGTGGGAAAGTCAGGCTGGGCCGGCGTGCCCGCGGGACGCAGCGGCGTGTCCATGGTGCGAACCGCCTGCGTCAGGTCGAGGCTGGCCTTTTCATCCTGCGCGCTGAGATAAAGCCATCCGCCGATGCCGGCGGCGAGCACGATCGCGACCACGACCACCGAGATGGTCACTGTCGACCGGTGTTCCACGGTCCAGTGGGCGGTTCGCTCGGCGGCGTCGATGGTGACGCGGCTGAATGCATCCTGTTTCAATTGATGGCGGGTCTCTGCGCGCACAGACTTCCTTCTAGTAATGACGGTGGCTGGATGGACTCAATGCAAACTAGCAGTTTAACAGGGGCAAAAGGGGGCGTCAAAAGAACGAGGGGGAGCGAGCTTGCTGCATGACCTTCGAGAATGCGACGGTTATGTGTGCAATTATTTTTTTTCGTTGAACTCGTAAATCTATCTGCTGAATGGAGTTATGTGCTGGTGATCTCTGAGAATCCGGGCAAAATATTGCGATCAAACGACTTGGCGGCAAAATATTAGCGGGCAAGGAGTTAGGGGCGTCGTTTTTGGCGCGGGAGTGGCCGGCTGTGACGGTTGTGCGTTGTCGGCCGCGGTGATTGCGCATGAGGTCTAGTGTGCGCTTCCTGCACCCTCGGTAAAGGTTGTTCGTCACACGAATTGCGGGTGGGGCTGTGGATGACTGTGGAAAAGGTTTGTCGCGCGAGATGTGTCCCGAGGCTCGCCGGAAAATTCGGGAAGTCCCGGTCTGTCTCTGGCTTTTCGAGTCCGTGGTGCCCACTCGTCGAAAATCGAGACGAGTGGGGCAGCCTTTTTCGGAGCGGCCTATGCCGTTTACAATGCGAATGCGTGAGCCAGCCAGTCCGAAGCGATAGAAACCGCCCCACTCAAGCCGAAACCGGGCTTGAATGGGCCACCCGCCTGAACGTGATAAAGACCTTTGGTGTTGTCCTCATCTGTTTGACCGCTTGGCTTCGTGGGGAGGCGCAGAGCATGGAAGTGATTGGATTGAGGGTTTCCCTGCCCGACGGAAATGTTCTCGGAGCTGCCTTTTATGAAGGCAAAGGGATGTTCTTCGTCCAACAGAGCGTCCTCTCGACTGAGAATGGCGGGTTAGTAATTCGTTCACATCGACAACTGTCTTCTTGGAATGTTGGGAACCGCTCTATGGTGACGAAACGGATTTTCGACGAGAGTCCTCAAGGAGCGTCAGCCTTCCCCTGTGGGCGAGTCGAGATATCAACAGCGTTACATCGAGTTTTTGTATGCAGCGCGGGTTCTCATCTGGAAGTGATCGACCCAGACGATTTAAGCACCGTCGGAAAGATGGCTCAGGTGGACGATCAGATTATCACTGACTTCGCGGTTGATGATCCCCATGGCAGGGTCTTGGTGTTGTCTGCTCGAAGAGACGGGTCTATTCATCTCGCCAGCTACTCCCTACAAAAGGGTGAACGACAGCAGGAGGGGGTCCTACCGACAGCCAATTCCACGAGAATGTGCATGGCAATTGTCCCCCGGACAGGGCGGATCGGTATCGCTGTAGACGTGGCAACCCGTCCTGCGTACAGAGCGGACATCTACACCTGCTCCGATGGTCCTGATCTCGCCTGCACAAAGGTGACGCAGATTGATGCCGTGTCTCAGATCAGCTTCCTGGGAAGACAGCTGCTGGCTGCCACGAATACTTTTGCGGACAACAAAAGGGATTGCATTCTGACCGTCGATCCGATGACGAGGGAGGTCTCTCGCCAGTACTGTTCCCCTTCGACCGGCGTTCATTACGCACTAGGGGTGGTGAACAAAATGTATGTGGTCGGCTTCACCGGCGTCAGCAAGAGAGGCTGGTTGAGCGAGGAGAATAGGTCTGTGGCGAGTTCCTTTTCGGTGTGGAGGGCGGAAACTTCTCAGGTTGCCGCTGTCGCGAAGGACCCGACCGACTATGGTGGGTTTCAAAATGAGATTGGGGTGGTAGCAAGCGGCACCGAGCCGATCTTCATCGCCTACCAGCGAGTGTCGAACGTACTCTGGCTGTACTCAATCGGAGTCCGCCGTTAGCGCCGGGTGCCCCAGCCTTCCCGCGTTCCTCGCGGGAGGGTGGGGGTTTTGACTCCTTGTCGGAGATTCCGGGTGGGGCACCCTTCTGATTTACAGTCCGAAAAGGGCCTAGCGTCTTTCGCTCTGCTGGAGACATCTGCTACTCTGCTTTCCGCCTTCGGAGAGGAACTCACAATGCCATCGCAGAAGTTGATCACGATGTTCGCTGTCTTATTGATTTTGATTCTGCCGTTCTCTGCGTTTGCGGCTGACAAGAAGGCCAAAGACGCTAGCGCTAAGACGGACGAAAGCAGCAAGCCTTCCTACGAACTGCCGCAGCCTGCTACTGAGACGCTTGACCTGACCATGTACCAGCGCATCCGCGACGAGGGGTTGCAGCATTCGCACGTGATGGAGTATGCCTCCGGGCTGATGGACGGCATCGGGCCGCGGCTGACCGGGTCTCCGAATCTGAAGCGGGCCAACGCGTGGACGCGCGATCAGTTCACCGCCATGGGATGCAAGAACGCGCACCTCGAAGACTGGGGCGAGTTCGGCATGGGATGGCGGCAGCTCAACACGTGGGTGCGCATGTCGGCGCCGGATACGGCCGTGTTCATCGCGCAGGCGCTGCCGTGGTCGCCATCGAGCAAGGGTCCGGTGAGCGGCGGGGCGATCTGGGTGAATGCGAAGGACGAAAAAGATCTGGAGAAATACAAAGGCCAGCTGTCCGGGAAAATCATTTTCTTCGGCGAGATGCGCGAAGTGAAGCCGATCGACAAGGCGCTGTTCGAGCGCCGCGACGACGCCAATTTGAAGAGCACCGTCGAATACCCGGTGCACATCGGCGAGCCGGAGCAGGGATTTCAGGACTTCATACGGCGGCTCGCGTTTCGCGAGAAAGCGGGACAGTTCTTTGCGGCCGAGGGCGCGGTGGGGGTGGTGATCCCGAGCCGCGATGGGCGCAACAATGGCGGACAGGGTGGGACGATCTTCGACGACGGCGGCACGGGTCTCGGCTGGTTTACGTATCAGCGCGAGCACGCCGAAAAGCTTCCCGTGGTTGTGATGGCAATCGAAAGCTACGGCCGCGTCTACCGGCTGCTGCAGGCGAAGGTTCCGGTCACGATTGAGATGGATGTGGAAACCGAATTTACCGGCGATCACGAGCACGGCTTCGACACGATCGCAGAAATTCCGGGGACTGACCCGAAATTAAAAGATGAAGTCGTGATGGTCGGCGGGCATCTGGATTCCTGGGCCTCGGCGACGGGCGCGACCGACAACGGCGCGGGAACCGTGGTCGCGATGGAGGTGATGCGGATCTTGAATGCTCTGCACGTGCAGCCGCGGCGAACCATCCGCGTGGGCCTGTGGACCGGAGAAGAGGAGGGCGAGTTTGGATCGTATGGCTACGTGAAGCAGCACTTCGGCTTCGTGCCGCTCTCGACTGCGCCCGACCAGATGGATCTGCCGGATTTTATGCGCAAGCCTGCCGGTCCGGTCGAACTGAAACCGGAGCAGCAGAAAATTTCCGGATATTTCAATCTGGACAATGGCACGGGAAAAGTTCGCGGCATTTATCTGCAGCAGAATGCCGCTGTCGGTCCGATCTTTCAGCAGTGGATCGCGCCCTTGCAGGACCTCGGCGTGAGCACGCTGACCATGCGCGATACTGGTGGCACCGATCATGAATCCTTCGATTCGGTAGGCATCCCGGGATTTCAGTTTATTCAGGACATGCTCGACTACGGCTCGCGGACGCACCACTCGAATCAAGATACGTATGAACGGTTGCAGCCGGATGATCTGGCACAGGCCGCGGTGGTGGAAGCGATCTTCGTCTACAACACGGCGCAGCGTGACCTGATGCTGCCGCGAAAGCCGCTCCCGCATCCTGAGCTGGAGGAGGAGCGCAAGGCTCCGCTGAAAAACGTGATGCCGGGGGCCGGAAACTAAGGCAGAGTAGGATCGCCTTCGTAGAGACGTTGCTCGCAACGTCTCTTGCCGGCGGAGGCAGGTGTGCATGTGGCGAGAGAGACGTAGCAAGCTACGTCTCTACGATCGAGTTGATGCAAACGCAAAAGCGCCGCCGATATCTCGGCGGCGCTCGCAATTCCGAGGAACTCTTACCGCGGAGCTTCTTCAAGCAATCCCTGCTCCAGCTTTTCCTGGCATTCGATGCAGTGGCGCGTCCAGGGGACGGCTTCGAGTCGCTTGGCGTTAATTTCCTTGCCGCAGTGGATGCACTCGCCGAAAGCGCCTTCGCGGATACGCAGCAGCGCCTTGTCGACCATCTGCAGGAGCTGTCGTTCGTTGTTGCTCTGGCTGAAGAGAAATTCCTTGGTATAGGAACTGGCGGCGCGGTCGGCGATATCCTGCGCCGTATCTTCGTCCGCCGAGCGGCCGTCAGCTTGAGTGCGGTTCACGGTGCGGCGCAATTCCTGCTGCCGCGTTTCTAAACGTTTTTTGAATGCGTCGAGCTTTTTCTTGTCCATGGTTCACTTCAAATCGGTTCGCTTCGAATGAGCTCACATCAAATCGATCGTCCAGATTCAACCCCATCGTCCCATGAAAGACTTAAGACGCCTCCTCGCGGAGACGTCCTCGGCCTTTAGGGGCCAGACGAAGATCATAAGCGCCAAAAATAAGATGCGTCAACCGGCGCATAGGCTGCAATGAATGGCTGGGCTCACCACGACTCATGTAGGGGCGGGCGCCCTCGTCCGCCCTGCTGAGCGCAACGTCCCCGTATTGACAGTTGCGGATTCACAGACTTATGGTCCGGATGCGCTGCCGATTGCGCGTTTCACGCGCAACCCCTGACGGGGGCGTCCGGGGCTACATGTTCCAGCCCTACCGCGGGAGCGGATTCTTCATGCTGGCGAGAGCGTATCCCATGATCGCCATGGCGGCGCCGTTCTCGCGCAATTCGCTGGGCACAACTTTATCGAGCGTATCGGCGGCTGTGTGGTGGTAGTGGAAGTAAGTGCGGCCATCCTGCAGGAGGCCGAAGGCGGGCACGCCGGACTCGGACATCGCCGAGATATCGGCTCCCGGCGGGTACGAACTCGGTTGCAGCACGTTCGCTCCGAAGCTCTCCAGCACTCCTAATACCGGCTGCAAGAGTTCGGTGGCCTGCGGCGAGATGCGGACTTCAAAGCCCAGCGGATGCGCCGCGCCCGAATCGCTTTCAATCGCGCCGGCATAGTTAGGAAAATCGGCCGCGTGGCTCTTGGTATAGGCCTGGCTGCCGGAGCCGCCGGTCTCTTCGTCCATCCACGCGATCACGCGCAGCGTGCGCTTGGGCCGCAGATGGAGCTTCTCCAGAATCTCCGCTGTTTCCATGGCGACTACAACTCCGGCTCCATCGTCGATCGCCCCCGTGCCGAGATCCCAGGAATCGAGATGTCCCGACACGACGACCACCTGTTCGGGATGTTCGCTGCCTTTCAGATCGGCGACCACGTTGTAGCTGGTTTCGTCGGGAAGTTTCTGGGGCGTCAGTGTCAGGTGCATCCGGACCGGTCCCTGCGCGGAAAGGTGCGCGATCAAGTCAGAGTCTTCCGCGGTGACCGCGCCCGAAGGAATCCCTGAGGGATAACTGAAGCCGGTGTGGGGCAGGCGGAAATCGGCGTCGCCCACGGAGCGAACCAGAGCGGCGACCGCGCCCAGATCGGCCGCAGCCTTCGGCCCAGCGCCGCGGTAGGCGACCGCTTCGCCATACGCCTGAAACGCCAGGCCGGCGGCGGATTTCTGCTTGTCGAAAAGCTCGTTGAAGAGCACGATCTTGCCCGCGACTTTGTCACGGCCGAGAGCCTTCAGTTCGTCGAAGTTGCTGACCACGATCACGTCGGCGGTAAGTCCGTCGGCGGGCGTGGCCACGCTTCCGCCTAGAGCGGTCAGCACAACTTTCTGACGAGTGCCGGGAGCTTGTCCGGGGAAGCCGACCAGTTCGGCGGTCTCGGCGCCGCGCACCCAGTGCGGGACTTTCACCTCTTCGAGATGAACCTCAAGGCCGAGCTTCCGCAACTCGGCAGCGACATAATTCGCGGCGGCGTTGGCCTGCGGCGACCCGGTGGGGCGCGCGCCGATATTCTCGGTCAAGTGCGCGAGCTGGTGGTAGGCGTAGTCGTCGCTGAGCGCAGCCGTCTTGATGGCTGCGAGTTGCGCGAGTAGTTCCGGCGGAAAGTTTTCCAACTGCGCCTGCGATGGCTGCAGCGCGACCGCAAAGGGATTGGTCGCCGGCCTGGGCTGCTGCTGGTTCTGGGCGCTGGCAGCGCTCACCAAATACACAGCGAGAAGAAGTGCGAAGAAGTTTTTAGTAGGGAAGCGACCGGACAGCGAACGCCTGGCCGGAGGAAGACTGCAGCCGGAATTAAGTTGAGTCATGGTCGTTGGTCAGTGTATCTGACGGCAGGCTGGCGATGAAATAACGGCAGAGGTGCAGTTTGGGAGGAACGGTCTAGGTCATCTGCTTGCCTTAAGCGATGCCGTAATACGCCGATCGCGTTCGCCTCCGCGTCCTCCGCGGCCTTTCCTCCGCGAACTCTGCGGTTAAAAGCTCTTGCGTTAGGGATAGCAGAGCCCGAAAGCTCTTAACGCAGAGTTCGCGGAGAAAAAGCCGCGGAGAACGCAGAGAGAAACAAATTCGGTCCCAACTGTGGTACTGCGGAAAGCAATAAGTTCGGTGGACTCCGTACATCGAATCATTCCATACTCAGGCATGTACGGGCGCCGTGCCTCCGCGAAATGGGCCCTGTTCTTCGCGGGCCACTGGTTCACGGTCGGCATTTTGCTCGGAATTTCATCTCCCGCGCAAACGCCTCCGTCTCCGCAGCGCACCACGTCCGAACGTTCTTCCTCTGAGCCCGGCGCCGCGCCGAAGTTCGTGGTCACGGTCACCGACGAAAATGGGTTGGCAGTCGCCTCCGCCCGCGTCCTGCTGCAAGCGCCGCCGCCCGCTGCCTCGCTGCGCTGCGAGACCAACTTCGTCGGGCGCTGCGAATTCGCCAACCTGCCGCCTGGTACCTATGCACTCCGCGTGGAGAAGACCGGCTTCTACGCGATCGCTCAGTCCGATGTGCAAGTTGCCATCACCGCCAACGTGGACGTGACGCTCACCCATCAGCAAGAAGCGCACGAAGTGGTGGACGTGGTGGAATCGCCGCCGGCGATCGACCCGGCTCAGGTTTCCGCGAAAGACGAACTCACCGGCTCGGAGATCGTCGACATTCCTTATCCCGGGCCCAACGACTACCGCAACTCCCTGACGTTCATCCCAGGCGTTACGCCCGATGGCTTCGGTCAGCCCCACATCGCGGGCGCTGCGACCTACCAGACGCTGCTCCTGCTTGACGGCTTCAACGTGACGCAGCCCACCAACGGCCAGCTTATTGTGCAGACCAGCGTCGACTCGTTCCGCTCCATCGCCGTGACCCCGAGCCGCGAGTCGGCGGAATTTGGCAAAGGATCGGGCGGCGTGCTCAGCCTGAACACGCGCATGGGCGACGATCATTTTCATTTTCGCTCCACCGACTTTGTTCCCGGAATACAGACCACCAAAGGAGTTTCGGTCGGCGACTGGACGCCGATTTACACCCTGTCCGGCCCGATCCAGAAAGGGAAGATGTGGTTCATCGACGCGCTCACCGGCGAATTCGATAACAACATCGTCAAGCAACTTCCCGCCGGCGCAGACCGGGACCACGTCTGGCGTGTCGACAACCTGGCCAAGCTGCAATCGAACCTGACCACGCGGCACATCGTCGCGGCCAGCTTCCTCTCGAACTATTATCACGATCCGAACGAGGGCCTTTCGGTTCTGACGCCGCAGCCGAGCACCGCGACCGACGCCGAAACCGCTTACCTGGGTTCGCTCAAGGATCAATACTATTTTCGCAGTGGAGCGCTGCTTGAAAGCGGCTTCGGCGTCTCCCAGTACAACTTCGCGCTCACTCCCCACGGGGACATTCCCTACATCCTGATGACCGAGGGAGCTTCGGGCAGCTACTACGAGCACCAGAACACCCTGGCCCGCAGAATTCAGGCGCTTTCGAATCTCTATCTACCTCAGCACCAGTGGCATGGACGCCACGACATCAAGACCGGCGTCGACCTCGACCGCTTGATCTATGCCGCGGAGTTCCTGCGGCAGCCGATTTCGTATCTGCAGGCGACCGAACCCATGCCGGGACAGCAGCCGCAGCCCTGTCCAATCGACGCGAATGGTGTTCCGGTCGTGCCGTCGATTATCTGCTCGCGGTATTCGACTTTCTCCGGAGGCAGTTACTCGACGACCTACAACTCCGAGGCCAGCGCCTACGTCGAGGATCGCTGGCTGGTCACCAATCGGCTGCTGATTGAGCCGGGAGTGCGTTTTGATTGGGATCAAATCGTGCGGGATCCGCTGTTCTCGCCCCGTCTGGCCGGAACTTACATCTTCGACGAAGAAGCCAACACCAAGCTCTCGGCGGGAATTGGAATCATTTACGACAACACGACTCTGGGATTGATCCATCAACCTCTCGAAGGACAGAGGGTCGATTATTTTTTCGATCCGAACGGTTGCCCGCAGCAGTCAGACGGCACAACTGCACCTTGCACGAATCTGCCGCCGGGAACCGCTGAGCCCGCGCCCATCCCCATCCCGACGACTTTCACGGCGAATCGCGACACGCTGGCCGCGCCACGATATTTGAACTGGAGCGCCGGACTGGAGAAGAAGCTTCCCGCCCAGTTATTTCTGAAGCTGGAGTTCGTCCAGAAACGCGGTGTACACGGTTTCGCCTACAACACCAGGAACGGCGAAGCGAACGGTGACTATGTGCTCGAGAATCACCGCGATGTCCACTACGACGCCTTTACCGTCAGCCTGCGCCGCCGCTTTCGCCAGCGCTACGAAATCTTCGGAGCTTATACGCGCTCCAGTTCCCGCTCAAACCAGATCTTCGATTACAGCATCGATTTTCCAATGTTGAGCCAGCAGATCCCTGGGCCGTTCCCGTGGGATACTCCCAACCGATTCGTGGGATACGGCATGGCGCCGTTTTTCAGGCTGCCCATCGTCCACAGTTTTGATGTTGTCTATTCGTTCGAGGCCCGCACCGGTCTGCCTTTCTTCGGTACCACCGACCAGGGAGAGATCGCGTCTCCAACACCCTATCGACTTCCCATCTACTATTCCGTAAATTTGCAACTCGAAAAGCGCCTTCATGTCTTTGGACGCTACTGGGCCGTGCGCGGCGGCTTCGATAACATCACCAACCACGCCAACGCCAACCTCTCCAACAGCATCATTGATTCGGCGCACCCCTTCCCGACCTACATCGACGGCAACGGCCGCGCCTTCGACGCCCGCGTCCGCTACCTAGGTCGGCAATAAGAATCGTGACCGGTTCGTCTTTGCGTCCTTCGAGGAGGCGGAGGCCGGGTACAGCAGAACTCACGTAGGGGCGGACGCCCCCGTCCGCCCAGGGAGCGCGTCGAAAGCATGAGAGCGGCAGGCATGAATCTGTGGACGCTGGCGCCCAAGAATGTGCCGACCACTCCCCGGACGAGGGCGTCCGGGGCTACGTGATTACTGAAGACGAATCCGTACTTAGTGAACAAAGTTCGCTAAGAGCGGCCGCGAAGGACGCAAAGAAAATCGATTCGTCAGTCCAATAAAAATGGCCCCATTTCTGGGGCCAAGTTTCAAGAGGCAAATTTGGTAGGTGATTTCAGGAAAGGCGATGCAACGTATCGCTCCGGTGACTGGAGCGATAGTTCGGGAAGTGACACGGAGAAAGAGTGAAGGTCATGCGTGAGTTAGCGGCCTCTTTGTTACCTCTAACAGAAGCATTTGCCGCACCAAAGCGCGGCAGCGGCGTAGTCCGCAGGACGAACGGAGGCAAGTGAATGATCGGCAAGGCTTTAGGTGGGTGAAAAGCAGAGTCGCAGCGAGTGGCGCGCGAAGCCGTGGAAAAACGGGAGTGCAGAACAATGCACTTTCACTGCATTCCCCTGCCAGACGGCGCAAAACCCACGCGCAGCGCGGGTTTTGGCCGATCTGGTTGCGTCTGCGCTGCTTCATAGGACAAGAAAAAAGCGCCGGAATCTGTTCCGGCGCTTCGTGAACTCCATAACATCCCGAGTACGTTAGCTGTTTCCAGCCACCGTGCGGAGCTTACCGGGAAGGAAATGGTACGGCGGCCAGGGGCCGCTAACCGAGACTTCGCAGTTCTTCAACTGCTTGGCGGCGCTGACATAACGATTCTGATACTTTTCCACACTCTTGGAGTCGATGAGGTGAGCGATGTCGATCAACATGCCCTCGGGAGCCACTTTCTTGCAGCTCACTTCCTCTTCGAGCGGGTTGAAGAGTTTGTGGACTTGGACCGAAAGCGCTCGCGCCTTGGTCTGGCGCTCCCGCTCCCGTGACGCCTTCACGCGCAGCTTCGACAGGTAGTCGCCGCCGACGGTGTGGGGCAGTTCCACGTCGATCATGGCCTCGCGCAACGAGCCGTCGCGCACGACCAGCTTGATGTGCATCTCAGACTTGCCGCGAAGTTTGGCCACGCTCAGGCCAAAAGCACGCCGGTTGACCCGGACGGCCTGGCGCAGCGCGTCGTCGCTGTCGAAAATCGTCCCAAAACGGAACGGCAATACGGTCAGGTTACGGAAGCAGTTGCTGACCACGCGAGCGTGGTCAACCTGAGCCTTGTGATCTAGTTCGCCTAAGGTGTGATCGTATTCGCTGACGATCACCGCAAATTCACCGCTGGGATAGCTCAGAACCGCTGCGCCATTAACACCTTGAACGCCCTCGAGGAGAAAAGGGCGGCGAGTGCGGGTTCCATTTGGGAGGGTTTGGTGCTCGGTAAGACAGTACGCGTACCACGCCATAGTGAACTCTCCGAACCGGGTTAGAGACGGACCGAGCCGTCTCTCGTCGAGTTTTTCGCCAAAGCTTGAACTGCGTTGGAAGTATGTAACGGGCGGTACAGGGTCGAACGAAACCGGGAACGCTTACAGTCACGCTCCCTAAAGTCATATTACTTTGGTGACACCCTAAATTGCAACGTTTTATTAACAAAGTGCATCGTTCGGACTCATTTTCCAACGGCAGCGCGTCGCTCCCGCTCCTGCAGAGCCAGCAAAACGACCCGCAGCATCTCGTCCCAGGGCGCGGGTTTACCGGTCCAGATTTCGAATTGCCGGGCTGCCTGATGCACGAACATTTCGATTCCCGGAATGATCTGCGCACCCCGTTCCTTGGCCAGTTTCAGGAGCCGGGTTTCGGGCGGATCATACACCATATCAAAGACATAGCGGGCATTGATCTCTTTTTCCTGCAGCGGAGTTTCGCGCGTATTTCCCATGCCCACCGGGGTGCCGTTGATGATCACGTCAAAGGCGGCCTTCTTCAAATCCGGCCGCTTCATAATGCGGGCCCGAGCCTGGTGGGCGAGTTTTTTCGCCGGCCCGGCGGTGCGATTCAGAATGTAGACTTCCGACCCGCGTTCCTTGAGTCCGAAGACCGCGGCGCGGGCCGCTCCCCCGGCGCCGAGGACCAGAATGCGCGCGCCTTCGAGGGTGCTTAGACGCCGTTCCAGCGGCCGGACGATTCCAGCGGCGTCGGTATTAAACCCGTAAAGCTTTCCATCCTGCGCTCTTACGACGGTATTACAGCCTCCGATCTTGGCCGAGTGCGAGTCGGTGTTGTCCAAGTGCGTCAGGATCGCCTCTTTGTAGGGCATGGTGACGCTGATGCCGTGAATTGGAATCTCGCGCACGCAAGTGAGCAGATCCTTAAGAACTTTGGCGTGCAGCGCGAGATAGACGGCGTTCACGTTTTCGCGCCGGAAGGCCGCATTCATGATCGCTGGCGAGAGCGAGTGCGCAATGGGATCGCCTACGACGCCGTAGACGCGCGTCGCCGCATCCACCTGCTCGATGCGATACACGTTGCGCAGCTCCTGCGCCGTGACCTGGCCGGGAGCAGTCTCTTCGCCCGCGATGGCGGAGGCGAAGGTGAAGACGCTGCCGGCGCGCACTCCCAGCACGCGGCTGATAAATCCCTGTTCTCCCATGCACATGCCGACCAGGGAGTGCTTGTCACCCTCGCGCGCCAGAAACTTGATCATGGTGACGTTGTCGGCGAGCGTGGTTGCAGTGCTGACGATTTTGTAGAAGTCGGCGGGATACGCCAGCATTTTCTGCAGCGTCTCATCGAGTTTCTTGGTGGCGCGAAAGTCGTGATACGACAGAATCAGAGCTCCGCGGGCGCGCAACTTCTTCAGTTGCTCCGGCTTGCACTTGCTGGCGGTCTGCAGCTCAACGTCGACTAACTGGCATCCCGCGGCTGCGGCTTTGGCAAGGATGTCGAGCTGCGAGGCGATGGAGCCGCGGAACTTGCCTCCGCTGGCGACTCGGCGGCAGGTCGCGATCACCACCGTGCCGGGGTGGGATTCCATGAAGCGCTTGATTCGAGGTAGCGCCAGGGCCGGCTTCGAGAGATAGTCTAACCTGAACTCCAGAAAGGGGTTATCCCGCGCCAGGGACTCTGCCTTGTCGGTCATTTCCGCAGGATCGGAACCGATCACAGCTACGCACACCCGGGGCAAGCGCAGGGGAAGCAAACGAGGCATGTAGCCGGGGGTGGAGATCATCGGTCGGTTTCTGACGCTTTCTCTGTTATGACGCTTTCGCTAAACGCTAGCAATGAACGGCGAATTATTACAGGGGCTTAATTCCATATGCAACAACGGATTCGAAGTTATAGCGAAAAACTTTTTCCGCGGCTGCCCAACACCCTCGTAACCTTGACCCACCCTTACCCCCTTGTTACCTTCCGGTTTGAGAACTTAGCTTCTTGGGTATTTCAACGCTTGTTTGAGGGGAGAAGAACGCGAGGCGTCCTTCTCCGGAGGTAACATGAAGAAAACAGGACTTTTAGTGGTTTTGTTGGCGACCGCGTGCTGGGCCCAGTCGGGCGATAGCGGAGACGGAGCCGCTGCAGAGGTTCCGCAAGGGACCGCGCCCACCACCGCCAGCTTTCCGACCGAACGGGTGCAGACGCCGACTTATGCCGATCTCTACTGCGCCGGCTTCATCAACAAGCAGACGCTGCCCGATGCCAACTACGTCGCCGGCGGACTGCAGACCCCGAGCACGACCAAGTTCACTCGCGGCGACATCGTTTATCTTCAGGGCACCGGCTACAGCGCCGGAGCGCAGTATGAAATCGTGCGCGCCCTGCGCGACATCGATGAGTATGAGATGTATCCCGGCCAAAAGAAACTGATGAAGGAAACCGGCCAGCCTTATGAGGAAGTGGGCCGCGTGAAGATCATCGACACTCGCAGCAAGGCCGCCATCGCTCAGATCGAGTACGCCTGCGACGGCGTCAACCCTGGCGACACCGCAATTCCGTTCGCCGAGAAACAAAGCCTCAGCTTCCACGTGCCGATCCGTTTCGATCGCTTCCAGCCTCCGAGCAACAAGCTTTCCGGCCGCATCGTGATGGGAAAGGATTTCGACTCGCAGCTGGGCACGGGCCAGAAGGTATACATCAATTTGGGCGCGAACCAGGGCGTGAAGGTTGGAGACTTCTACCGCGCCGTACGCTCTTATGAAGCGGACCTGAAGGATCCGGTGGATTCGCTGTCGTTCAAAGCGGCGATTGCCGAAGACACGCAGAAGAAAACGCCTTCGGTCGATCCGGCGATGTTCACCAAATCCAATGGTCCGGTGATTCACGTGCGCGACCTGCCACGGCGCGCCGTGGGCGAGATCGTAATCATCGGCGTGACGCCGACCACGGCGACCGGCATGATCGTCTTTTCACTGGAAGACGTGCATGCAGGCGATAGCGTGGTAGCGGATCAGGTGAATTAGTTCGAACGCTTTGAATTTGGCGGGTTGAAGTAACTGAAACCGGGGACGGCGAACCGTCCCCGGTTTCTTTTGTTTTTGCTTTACACATATCGATGTGTAATAATCTACACATGGCTACGAACCTTGCGCTGGACGACAAACTGATTGAAGAAGCGCGCCGTCTTGGCGATCATAAGACCAAGAAGCAGGCGGTCACGACCGCTCTCGAAGAGTACATCCAGAGACGTAAGCAACTACAAATTCTGGACGACTTCGGTACGGTAGACTTTGATCCGCGCTACGACTATAAGGCGTGGCGTCGCGGAAAGCGCACATGATGGTTCTGGTGGATACGCCGGTTTGGTCGCTCTCCTTGCGGCGCAAAACCGTGGATTTATCTCCAGATCAGCGGCGCATTACAAAAAATCTGTACAACCTTGTACAGCAGGGGCAAGTGAAACTTCTGGGTTCGACACGGCAGGAGGTCCTTTCCGGAATACGCGAGGAATCTGTGTTTTTGCGTGTGCGGGATCACTTGCGAGGATTCGGAAACGTCGATTTGGATGAGAGCGACTACGAGGAGGCAGCGCGCGCAACCAACCGATGTATTCGCGCCGGCATAGCGGGGTCAAACGCTGACCTTCTGATGTGCGCCGTTGCTCTCCGCTACGGCTGGCAGATATTCAGCACCGATCGTGATTTTGCCCGCTACGCTTCGGTGCTTCCCATTCAGCTATTCCCCTCGGCCTAAAGGTCGGAACATTCCTGGGGAGATTCGGCGCCATCTCCGAATACTTCTGCGGTAAATGCCTCGACCTTGGCGCCGTTTTTCCAGGCGTCGAGCGGGAGGCCTGCCTTACGGCAGGTCTGTTGGAGGAAGGTGATGCGGTCCCAGTGGTGCTCGATTGGAACCTGGGGTAGAAGCAGGCCGCGACGGTGGGCGAGGGTGATCAGCAGGCCGTGGCGGCCGATCTCAATCGCTTCCGGGAGAATCGGCTGTGGCGGCGAAAGAATGCTGAGTTCGATTTCGAGATGCGGCGCTTCCTCGCGAGTTACGGGGGTGAAGCGCGTGTCCTCAAACGCGGCGGCCCGCGCCGTTTCGACTACGGCGCGATAGACGGGGCCGGAGGGAAGCACGTAGCCGATGCATCCGCGCAGTTCGCCGCGAAGATAAAGAGAGGTGAAGATGCCGCGGGGTTCGGCCAGATGCGGCGTGAGAGGATCGGCCGGAAGTTTATTGCCCGATCGCGTGTTCTGAGCGAGATCAGATTCAGAAAGATCCTTCGCGGGAAGGTCGAGCGCCAGAAGGATGGAACTGTGAGCCAGATCAAGCAGCAGCTTTCGTTCGGCGGGTGAGAATTCGACCTGAGACTCGCGTTGAGACGCTTCTGGCTGCGAAAGTTCGGGCGGTTGAGAGGGTTCGCCCGGCTGCGTGCTAGCTCGTGGTAGCGACATCGCGGTCCGCCTGCGGCGGAGCCGGCATAGGTTTTCTGCGCCGACTCAGAATGAAGGCGCGGCGCCGGCGCTTGACCACGCGCCGATCAATCTTCGACCAGAAGGCCACAAAGTAGTCGATGGCCGACACCAGTGAAACGCACACCATGAACCAGATCGCGAGGTAGGCAATCCAGTGAATGGGGAAAATGTAATGGCTATAAACCGGCCACTCTTTCCAGCGATGGTCGAGGATCACGGCCACCACGGCGACGATCTGCACCACCATTTTGAACTTGCCCAGCTCGCTGGCTTCGATGGTGAAACCTTCGGACGCGGCGATGGAGCGCAAGCCGCTCACCAGAAACTCGCGGCCAATAACGACGATGGCAACCCACGCTGGAACCAGGCTGGGATTCAGTTGCACCAGCACCACGAAGGCGGCGGCGATGAGAAGCTTGTCGGCCAGCGGGTCGAGCAGGATGCCCATGGTCGTGATTTGCCCGCGTTTGCGCGCGAGATATCCGTCGATGCCGTCGGTCATGGACGCGGCGATGAACAGAGCCGACGCCAGCAACTCTTTTTCGCCCGTGACGCTGCTGAAGCGCGCGCTGGACAGGATCCAAATAAGCAAGGGAATGCAGGCGATGCGGATCAGCGTGATGGAGTTCGGCAGGTTCACACAACAGAGCTCGGACTAGAGGGAAACCAGACCTGATTATCCTCCACCGATGTGAGGAACGCAATGGACGAAGGTGCGGGCTGCTCAAGGAGCGGACGCCCTCGTCCGCCCCGCGCGAGGCGAGTGAGCCTCGGTCCGACTGCCAATGCCTATCGCCCTTTGGTCGACCCCGGACGAGGCGTTCGGGGCTACATGGGTTGTGCGGGGCTATCTGAGTCGCGTTATTTCGGGGCTGGCGCCATCGCGCTCGGCTTCGCCTGCCTGGCGATGACCACGTCTTTGATTTTGTCGTAGGTCGCCTGCGGGATGATCTTCTTCTGCACGAGATCGAGCTTGGTGCGGTAGGGGCGGCCGTCGATGATCTTCTGCGAATAGGCGTCGCCGATGCCGGGCAGGGACTTCAGCTGATCTTTGGTCGCGCTGTTGAGGTCGAGCTTGTTCGCGGCCGAGGGCATGGCCTTCATCGCGTCTCCGCCGGCCTGCGGCGTGGCGGCGGCGATTTCGGGAACCCCGGGCTCGGAACCCTGAGCGACGCTTACCCCGCTGCTGATTAAAGACAGGGCAAAGACCAGAACTGCGATTTGCACCATCAATTTCTTTTCAATCGATTTCATGGTTTCTCCTTCGAACCGCGAAGCTCAGGGGCTATAGCCCCAATTGAAACAGGCTGGTTTTCGCAACGGTAAACCGCTGCGCCACCCAAAAGCTGGTGCCCCATCCTTACTTTCGCGTTTTGTGCGAAAGAGGGTGGGGTTTTTGACTTACGCGTAAATGCCGCGCTGGCGAATCGTATACGCCACGCGGTCGATTGCCAGCATATACGCCGCGATGCGGTTGTTCACTTTGTGGGTCTCGGCGTAGCGCACTACATCTTCGAACGAGGACTTCATGATCGCATCGAGCTGTTCGTTCACTACCGATTCTTTCCAGAAATAGCCCTGGCGGTCCTGCACCCACTCGAAGTAGGAAGTGGTCACGCCGCCGGCGTTCGCGAGAATGTCGGGAATCACGAACACACCCTTATCGGTGAGCACGTCGTCGGCGGCCGAGGTTGTCGGGCCGTTCGCGCCCTCGGCGAGAATGCGGCACTTCACGCGGTCGACGTTGCGGCTGGTGATGACGTTCTCGGTCGCGGCTGGAATCAGGATTTCGCACTCGGTGGTGAGCAGGTCGGCGGCATCGGTTTTCTCGGCGCCGGGGAAGCCGTGGACGGTGCCGTTTTTCTGCTTGAACTCCATCAGAGCTTTCAGATCGATGCCGTTCTTGTTGTGCAGGCCGCCGCCGACCTCGGCGATACCGATGATCTTGTATCCCGCCTCGTGCATGAGCTGCGCGGCGTTCGAGCCCACGTTGCCGAAGCCCTGCACGATGACGCGGGCGCGGTGCCGATCGATGCCGAGCTTTCTGCAGGCTTCGTCGCAGACAATCATCACTCCGCGGCCGGTGGCTTCGCGGCGGCCGCGCGAACCGCCAATGTTAATCGGCTTGCCGGTGACGACTGCGGTCACGGTCTGGCGCATGTGCATGGAGTAGGTGTCCATCATCCAGGCCATGATTTGTTCGTTGGTGTTGACGTCGGGGGCGGGGACATCTTTTTCGGGGCCGATGAATTCGATCAGCTCGGAGGTGTAGCGGCGGGTCATGCGCTCCAGTTCGCCCATCGACATTTTGTGCGGATCGCAGATTACGCCGCCTTTGGCTCCGCCGAACGGGATGTTGACCACGGCGCACTTCCAGGTCATCCAGCTGGCGAGGGCGCGGACTTCGTCGAGGGTGACGTCGGGCGCGTAGCGGATGCCGCCCTTGGCCGGTCCTCGGGCGATCGAATGCTGGACACGGAAGCCGGTGAAGACTTCGAGATGGCCGTCATCCATCTGCACGGGAATGTAGACCGTGAGCTCGCGGTTGGGATAGCGCAGCACGCGCCACAGACCGTCATCGAGGTTCAGTTTCTGGGCGGCCAGGTCGAAGCGGGCGCGCTGCGACTCCCACGGATTGGCTTCTTTATCCACGTGCAGGTCGGTAGCTAACGTCGTCATGAGATCTTCTCCGGAATGAGTGCGGATTCAGGATGGTCGCCGGGCGGGTCCCGGTAATAAACAGGCAAACGTTTCGAGTATATGAGCGGGGATGGCAGGGAAGCAAGGAACGCGGAGAGGTGGAATCGCGTAATGAAACCCCGGTCTCTGGAAGCCGCTACCCACGGGTGCTTGCCTACAGCATTTGCCGTAGAAAACTGCGCTGCAGGGTAACAAAATTACTCGGAGGGGAGGGACTTCGGTCGGCGCACTGTGGGGCTGATCTCCTCTAAGTTGTTGGAGGAGTTCGTCGTCTTTGGTTTGGAAACCCGACTGCATAGACAATCGTGCCCTGCACTTCAATTCTAATCTGCATCCGAACGGAGGCTGATCATGGATCACGATCGGGACGAGGATTGGCGTGAGCTTTGCAAGGCAGCAGCCAACGAGCCAGACCCGGACAGGTTGATGGATCTGGTGGACCAGATCAACCGGGCGCTCGACGAGCGCTGCATTCATCGGCACCTTCCAGAAGAATTGGGATCTGAAGTCTAACTCTGAATGCCTAAAGCGTGATTTCCATGCCTTCGGCGGCGGCGCGGACTTTGGGGTAGTAGTTGCGGGCGTCGGTGACTACCTTGTCGATGATCGCGTCGGTGTGGTCGGGGTCGTGGTGGTAGAGGATTAATTCTTTCGCGCCGCTTTCCATGACTACGTTGACGGCTTCGCGCCAGTGGCTGTGTCCCCAGCCGTGCCGGCGGGCTTCGTATTCTTCGGGCAGATACTGCGCGTCGTAGATCAGAATGTCAGCGCCTTCGGCCAGCTTGCGCACGGCTTTATCGAAGTTAGCCTCGCCAGGTTCGTTGTCGGTGGCGTAGACTAGGACGCCTTCTTTGGTTTCGAGGCGGAATCCCAGGCAGCCTTGCGGATGGTTCAGCCACGCCGTCTTGATCTTGATGCCGTTCTCCATGGGCACGCATCCGTTTTCGATTCCATAAAAGCTGCGCTGGGCGCGCATCTGATCGAGGTCGACGGGAAAATACGGCGAAGACATCTGTTCGGCCATGACCTGCTGCAGGCCGCGGGTGCGGTTGGAGGAGTGGAAGTAGAACTGGCTGTCGGGGCTTTCGTAGAGCGGGCGGAAGAAAGGCATGCCCTGAATGTGGTCCCAGTGAAAGTGGGAGACGAAGACGTGGGCCGCGAAGGGTTTCTCGCCGAATTCGCGCTTCAGTTCGTGGCCCAGGCGGCGAAAGCCGGTGCCGCAATCGAAAATATAAATCTGGTCGCCGAGACGCACCTCGACGCAGGAGGTATTGCCTCCGTAGCGGAGATTCTCGGCTTGCGGTGTGGGCGTGGAACCGCGCACGCCCCAGAACTTAACCAGCATAAACTCTTGTCAGGCTTAACCTGTCATCTTCGGCTTCGAGAATCGTCCCGTCAATTTCGATTGCTGGTTCTCGCCTACCGAAGTAAAGAAATGCGTGAGCCGCCCGGCTTGTGCCGTTGTTCCGCAGAGCGACGCAAGATGCTCAAAATATGCGGGATATATAGATTGTATCGATTGGGCGATGACCAACAAGTGACTAAAGTTTGGGGGGATGGGCAGGTTTCTGGCATGCCGTCGCGATTGCTAAAACCATTCACCACTAAGGGCACTAAGGTTCACGAAGGGAATCCTAGCGCGGAATCGCCTTCGTGATGCTTCGTGGGGTTTGGGCAGTAGTGCTGTTCGAACGAGGATCCGTATCAGGGCATCGCTTCCGTCCCTACGCCAAAATTTCGAGCGGCTTTTAGCCGTTGCGGGACGCCGCGGCAAGGCATAAATCCTATAGCCTGGGCAATCTGGCGAGCGGCTAACGACGAACGAATAGCGACTAACGACCAACGACCAACGACTAGCGACTGCCGACCCAGCCTCTGCTCCCCTATAATAAAAATCCCGCCGGCGGCGGGACTCCAGCCATGTTGCATCCGGATTTCAAAACATTTTCGCGCCTCGCGCGTGAGGCTTCGCTGGTCCCGGTGGTGAAGTCGGTGAGCGCCGATTTGCTTACGCCGGTGTCGGCATTCCTCGCGATTGCCGAGGATGAGCCGCACGCTTTCCTGCTCGAGTCGGTCGAGCGCGGCGAGCAGATCGGGCGCTATACGTTCCTGGGCGTGCGACCGTATATGCGCGTGACGGCCCGTGGGGGCAAGGTTCAGATTGAGCGCGGGCGGCATCGGCAGACTTCAACCGAAAGTGTTTTCAAGGTGGTGAAGGATTTGCTGCGCGAGCATCGTCCGGCGAATGTGCCGGGGTTGCCGCCGTTCACTGCGGGAGCGGTCGGATATTTTGCTTACGATGTGGTGCGGCAGCTGGAAAAAATCGGCGACCATGCGAAAGATGATTTGTTCCTGCCCGACGCTGAGCTGATGTTCTTCGACCGGCTGCTGGCGTTCGACCATCTGCGGCATCAGATTCATATTGTTGCCGCTGCTGATGTAGAGCGCGAGAGTCCGCGGCGCGCTTACGAGCGGGCGATCCGCGATATTGCCGTGCTGGAGCGGAAGCTGGCGCGAGGCTTGAGTGCGGCGTTGTGGCGCAAGCCAGTGCGGGGCAAGGGAAAGCTCAAGGTTGAGGCTCGCACCCGTCGCCAGGACTTTCTGCGCGGTGTGGAGCGCTGCAAGGAATACATCGCCGCGGGCGACATCTTTCAGGTCGTGCTCTCGCAGCGGCTCGATTTCACTCCGGGAGTTGCGCCGTTTGATTTGTACCGCGCGCTGCGGCAGGTGAATCCGTCTCCGTATCTTTATTTCTTGAGGATGAACGACACGCACATTCTGGGGTCGTCGCCGGAGATGCTGGTGCGCGTCACGGGACGAAAGCTCGAGTACCGGCCGATCGCGGGCACGCATCCGCGGGGGCAGGATGAGGTGGAAGATCTGGAACTCGAAAGGAAAATGCGCACAGACGAAAAAGAGCGTGCCGAGCACGTGATGCTGGTCGACCTGGGGCGCAACGATCTGGGGCGGGTGAGCGAGTACGGGTCGGTCAAGGTGAAAGACCTGATGTACGTGGAGCGCTATTCGCACGTTATGCATCTGGTGTCGGCGCTGGAAGGCACGCTGCGCAAGGATCTCGACGCGCTCGATGCATTTGCCGCGTGCTTTCCGGCGGGAACTTTGAGCGGCGCGCCGAAAGTGCGGGCGATGCAGATCATCGAAGAACTGGAGCCGACGCGGCGCGGAATTTATGGCGGGTCGGTGCTGTATGCGGATTTCGCGGGCAATCTGGATTCGTGCATCGGCATTCGTACTTTGCTCATGCAGGGCAAGAAAGCTTATCTGCAGGCGGGGGCGGGGATTGTGGCGGATTCGGATCCGGCTTCGGAGTTTCAGGAATCGCTGAATAAGGCTCAGGCTATGCTTCGGGCGGTGGGTAAGGCTAGAGGCAGTGAATAGTGAACAGAGGACAGGGGTCAGTGCCGAATTCGGAAATCCACAGCAGTGTTGTGACAGAGATCACATTTTAGATACAAGCCCGCAACGTATCTTTGCATGATGCAAACCGCGGTCACTCCTATCGTGCAGTCGTATCGAGATCTCATCGTTTGGAAGAAATCGATGAGCCTGGTTTTGAATATTTATCGCAGTACGAACGCGTTTCCTAAGACTGAAACTTACGGCCTGGTTTAGCAACTGCGGCGTGCGGCGGTTTCGGTCCCCAGCAACATTGCGGAAGGCCAGGCGCGGCTTTCTACTGCGGAATTCAAGCAATCGCTCGGGCATGCTCGCGGTTCCCTGATGGAAGTCGAGACTTACCTTCTGCTGGGGCAGGAACTGGGCTATCTGGAGCAGGATCAATGCGAGAGCCTGCTGGCGTGCACGGCTGAGGTTGGAAAGATTCTCAACGGTTTGCTGAACTCTTTGAATAGGATCACTGGCCGCTGAACCCTATCCCCTGACCACTGTCAGAAAATTCTCCACCAGCTTTTTCCCGGCGTCGGTGAGCACGCTTTCGGGATGGAACTGCACACCTTCGACGGCGTGATGGCGGTGGCGCAGGCCCATGATGGTGCGGGAGCCGTCTTTTTCGGTGGTCCAGGCGCTGACTTCCAGGTCGGCAGGCAGGTCTTTTTCCTCAACAATTAATGAGTGATAACGCGTGGCCGTCATAGGCATGGGCAGGCCGCGGAAGACGGTTTTGTTGTCGTGCACCACCGCGCTGGTCTTGCCGTGCATGAGATTGGCCGCGCGCACGACCTTGCCTCCAAAGGCCTCGCCGATGGCCTGATGTCCGAGGCAGACGCCGAGCACGGGAACCTTTCCCGCGAAATGGCGAATCAGTTCGATACTGATGCCAGCTTCGCGCGGAGTGCAAGGCCCGGGCGAAACCACGATGCGTTCGGGGCGCATGGCTTCGACCTCATCCACTGTGACCTGATCGTTGCGGCGGACTTCAACCTTCTCGCCCAGTTCGCCGATGTATTGCACCAGGTTGTAGGTGAAGGAATCGTAGTTGTCGAGGACGAAGATCACACCGCTCCTGTAGGGCTTGCACCTTTAAGATTACACCGGGAGAAAAACGATTGCAGATGTCAGATGGCAGATCTTCTTACCGGGGCTCGAAATCTGCAATCTGCAATCTGAAATAGGGGTTAGCGTATCCTCTCCCCTGAAAGAGCTACCCGCTCACCCAAGGGTGGTATTGACCCCAGGATAGGCGCGGAGCATTCTCTTTATCAGTTTCAGGGCCAAGTTACGCCACTAACTTACGCTACTAACTTACGCTACTAATTTTCGCCGCTTCGGAGGGAACGCAATGGCTGAGCCCCAGCAGGAGGAGAAGCGGGCTGCTCGACGGTTCGCGCTCCATATCCCGGTCACAGTCGATCATGGGGAGAACGGCACGCCGGGGGAACTGGCCCAGATTCGCGATGTAAGCGCCCGCGGCATATGTTTCTATCTCGAGTCCGCAGTTGAGCAGGGATCGCCGATCGGATTCACGCTCACGCTCCCGCCCGAGATCACGCTGACGGAGAGCATACGGGTGCAGTGCAAGGGCCACGTGGTGCGAGTGGACAGTTCGGGCGACAACGGGAAGCTGGCCGTGGCCGCTGTGATCGAAGAGTACGAGTTTCTGCCGGAAGCCTGATTTTACTGTCTGTGGGATGCCGGGATCGCTAGGGATCGGGAAGCCTCGATTGGCATAAGTTTCGATTACCAGTGGGTCCCACTTGGCCCTCCGTCTCTTCTCTCGACCGACCGCAAGTGATATGTTTCCCTCAAGGCTCTCCGAGGGAATAGTTTCTGCGATTTGCCTTCCAATCCGTGCGAATGACGCTGATGACGGCCGTGCTGTCGACTGTGGCCTTGGCCCAGACGTTCGGTCCGCCGCCGCTGGTGAAGAGCGTTCGCATTGTGCATGAGCGCGGCGTGCCTGCGGTGGAAATCCTCTCCAGCGGCGGCCCGGTAATTCCGCAGATCATGATGCTGGACTCGCCGGCACGCATGGTGATCGACCTGCCCAACGCGCGCCTGGGGCCGGTGCAGAAGCGCGTGCCGATCGACCAGGAAAACATCCTTGCCATCCGGGCGGATCAATATCAGGAGAACCCTCCGGTCGTCCGCGTGGTTCTGGATTTGCTTGCCCCCTACGGCTACACCTGGGATGGCGCGGGCAATCGGTTGATGGTGCGATTAAAGCCGCCGGAAGACGTGAATGCCAACAAGACGCCGCCCGCGCAGATGCCCAAGGTGCCGGGCCTCGATCTGGGTACCGCGCCCGCAGCCGTGCCGGTGACCAGCGGATCGGGCGCAGTGGTGCTGGCGGGGAGCCGCAGGATTGTCTCGGGATCTTCGTTCACCGCGGGCAGCGACACGGCCGTGCTGCAGCTGGCGCGCGGCGGACAAGTGCGGGTGTGCCCGGGGACAACGGTTTCAGTGACGCCGTCGCGAACCACGCAGGACGTCATGATCGGAATGAGCACCGGAGCGCTGGAGACGCACTATGCGCTCGATGCTTCGTCCGATACCGTGCTCACGCCCGACTTCCGGATTCAATTCAAGGGGCCGGGAGAGTTCCATTACGCCATAAGCAGCAACTCGCACGGCGATACGTGCGTGCGAGCGCTGATGGGCAACACCTCGCACGTGCTGGTTTCGGAGCTGATGGAAGAGCGCTCCTACGACGTCAAGCCGACCGAGCAGATCGTTTTCCGCTCCGGGCAGATCGACAAGTTCGACGCCAATGTTCCGCTGGAGTGCGGATGTCCTCCGCCGGTGCCGGTGCTGCGGACTTCGAATCCTTCGACTCCGCCGGTGGTAGCGGATTCTCAGCTGCCGGAGAAGTTGCATATCGGCGGGAGCGACGGCGGAGCGGCGCCGGCGGGGAGTCCGGTCGGCGATTCAACCTCTTCTAATCCGCCAGCGTCTACGGGCACGTCTATTGCTTCGAATGCACCCGCGTCGAACAACGCCGAGGTTGCGGCCGTAACGGTTCCCCCGGCTCCGTCAGCGGAGAACGTGCACATCAACGTGGATGCGCCGTTCGTCTTCAGCGCCCGGAACCGCACGGCCAACGCGCCCCTGCCAGTGCAGGAAGCGAGGGAATTGCCGATCGAGGATTCATCGGTGCGGCGGGTGCATCTGGACGCGGTGGTACAGGCGCCCCCGCCCAAGAAGCAAGGGAAGGCCGAGCATCCCGGTTTCTTCCACCGGCTCAAGGGAATCTTCTCCGGCATCTTCGGGTAGGACTTCCACCCGGAAATCCTTTTCTCTCCTGTCTGCGTCTTACGGACCAGCAACCCGGGACTCGTCAAACTCCCGGGCAGGAGCGCGTCATGACTGCTGCGCCTGCGGGATCTCCGGACCAAAATCTGTTCTCGATGTTTTCTGCAGATCGCCAATCGCCCCACCGCACGCGCAGCGAAGCGTTCCTGTTTTCGCTGCTCGGACAAGCGCTGATTCTGGGGCTGATCATTTACCTGGCGAGCTGCGTGATTCGCAATCAGCCCCCGATCGCAGGGAAGCTTCCAAGCCTTGGCGACCTGCCGCTGGTTTTTGCGGGACATAACGGTGGAGGCGGCGGAAATCGCGAGAAGTTTCAGGCTTCGCATGGCAATCCCCCGAAGGCGTCGTTGGAGGATCAGATTGTCGCGCCCACGGTGATGCGGCCAACGGCGATGCCGAAGCTGGCCGTCGAAGAAACCGTAATGGTGGCTCCTGAGGTCAAGCTGCCGCAGGACGGTCAAATCGGCGATCCGATGTCGAAATTTTCGCTGCTCTCGGACGGGCCGGGCGGCCGGAGCGGAATCGGGCCGGGATGTTGCGGAGGCGTGGGGCCGTCGGTGGGGCCGGGGCTTGGTCCCGGTCCGGCTGGAATTTTTCCGGCTGGGAAACATGGGGTCACGGTGCCGGAGGTGATCTATAACCCGGAACCGAGTTTCTCTGACGAAGCGCGCAAGGCGAAAGCGCAAGGAGTGGTGGTGCTGCTGCTAGTTGTCGGGAAAGATGGACTGCCCTACGGTATTCGCGTCGGGCAGAGCCTGGGCATGGGGCTGGATGAAAAGGCCATGGAGGCCGTCGGGCGCTGGCGCTTCAAGCCGGCTACCTTGAACGGGCAGCCGGTCGCGACCCAGATCGCGGTCGAGGTGGAGTTTCACCTGTACTGAGTAGAGCGGACCTTGGACCTCAGACCTTGGCCAATTCGCGCGGTCTGAAGTCCGAGGTCCAAGGTCCGGCCTTTGACGCCGTTCTTAGCCGCGATTGATGGCGCGGCGCAGGGGCTCGACTTTTTCGCGGGCTGCGTCGCGCAGGTCGGCGGCGGCGTTGATGCCGCGGCTGGCCACGTCGCGGACCCGCTCGCTGACTTCGCGCACTGTGTCTTTGGCGTCGCTCACGCGTTCTTTGGCCTCGTCGGCCCAATCTCCCAGGGTGTCCTTGGCGTCGTCATAACCGCGCTGCAGATCGCGGCGGAGCAGTTTGCCGCTTTTAGGAGCGAGCAACAGACCGGTCAGGGCGCCGGCGCCGAGTCCGATCAGAAGGAATGTGATTGCGGTGCCGACATGGCTGCTGTCTGACGACGATTCGTATTTTCCGATGCGCATGATGAAGACCTCTTTTCGTTTTTTCCTGCTGGTTTCCTGCTGGTGATGGTTGCTCCGCGTGGCCTCCACGGGCGGTCGGCAGGCCAGTCGTAATTCTAGTCCTTTGGCAAGACGCTTGCGTATCGGGATTTCCATTTAGAGGGGGGTGCATGGAAATGGCATCCGTTTTGGGAGATTTCCCGGTCTGGTCCGATTTGCGGGAGGAAAAACAAGATCATCCACTACTAAGGACTCGAAGGTTCACGAAGAAATTCTGGTCATCGCTAGAAAGGGGGGCCTAAGGGATCGGTTTGAATTTCTCGGCGAACTCTGCAGCTTTTCTCCGCGTTCTCGGCGGTGAAAGGCTGTTGCTCTTGCGGGGAGATCAAAGACCTTAACCGCTGAGAACGCAGAGAAAAGCTGCAGAGTTCGCGGAGAAATTCAAATTCCACCACTACCGGGCGGGACGCCCGATTTCCTTTACGAGCGCACGTGCGTGTAAAATAACGCCTTAGCCATCGTCTCAGGTAAGCGGGCGGTGCAACTTGTGGCCTGTCCGCATTCTGCCGGTTCCGCAAACTGCAATCGTAACCGTAATCGTAGAGGAGAGTTTCGAAGCGATGTCGATCCCTGCCACCCAGCTCCGTCCCGGCATGATCATCAAGCATAACAATGATCTGCACTCCGTGTTCTCGGTCGAGCACCGCACGCCCGGCAACCTGCGGGCTTTTATTCAGGCCAAGCTGCGCAACCTGCGCACCGGAGCCATGTTCGAGCACCGCTTCCGCTCGCCCGATCCAATCGAGAAAATCACAGTCGACGAGGTCGACATGCAGTTTCTCTACGCCGACGGCGACAGCTACTACTTCATGGACATCGCCAACTACGAGCAGACCCACCTGACCAAGGAAATTCTGGGCGACGCAGTCGAATATCTGATTCCGAATCTCGAAATCAAAGTGGAGTTTTTCGACGGCAAGGCGGTCGGGATCGAGCTGCCACAGACGGTCATCCTCACTGTGGTCGAGACTGAGCCGGGACTGAAGAGCGCCACCGCTTCGAGTGTGACCAAGGCGGCGAAGACCGAGACCGGGCTGGTGGTGCAGGTGCCTCCGTTCATCAACGAGGGCGAGAAGATCAAGGTGGATACGTCGGAAGGCGCGTATCTGTCGCGAGCGTAGGTGGATCGATTTCAGAAGTCAGATTTCAGAAGTCAGATTTCAGAAGTCAGATTTTGTGGCTCGATGCGGTTTTTGCTTTTCATTCTGCAATCTGACTTCTGCAATTTCTCACCAAAGTGACAGCTACCGAAAAGCAAATCCAGGCGCGGCGGTTTATTGTTCGCGGGCGCGTGCAGGGGGTGGGCTTCCGCTGGTTTGTGGAGCGGGAGGCGCACATGCTGGGGATTGCCGGCTGGGTGCGCAACAATCACGACGGCAGCGTGGAAATTCTTGCCCAAGGAACGCGCGACCAACTCTCAGGGCTGCATTCGAGGTTGCGCGAAGGGCCGCGCGCGGCGCGTGTCGATGCGGTCGAGGTTTCGGAAGCATCTGCGGTTAACGGACTCAGTTCATTTCGCATTGAAGGAGCGTGGTAGATTGTCCGCCAATCTGAACTCTGAGCAGCTCAAGCATCTGATCCGCGAAGTTCCCGACTTCCCCAAGAAGGGGATTCTTTTTTACGACATCACCACGCTGTTGAAAGATAAAGTCGGATTCGCCACGCTTGTGGACCGGCTTTCGGAACACTATGTCGATCAGAAGATCGACCTGGTGCTGGGCATGGAAGCCCGCGGGTTTATTTTTGCGCCCGCTCTGGCCTACCGGCTGAATGCCGGATTTGTTCCCGTGCGCAAGGTGGGGAAGCTTCCCGCTGAAACGGTGAAGTTCGATTACGCGCTGGAGTATGGGACAAACTCGCTGGAGATGCACAAGGACGCAATTCAGAAGGGCCAGCGGGTGTTGATCGTCGACGACCTGCTGGCGACGGGAGGGACGGCCGAGGCCACAGCTAAGCTTGCGTCGCTGCTGGGGGCCGAGATTGCCGGGCTGGGGTTTGTCGTGGAGCTGGACTTCCTGAACGGGCGGGAGAAGCTCAAAGGGTATGAGGTGATGTCGCTGTTGCACTATGACAAGTAGGTTGGAAGACCCCCAGGGGCGAATCCTGTTGTCCTTACGAGGGCTGTGTCGTGGCCCATCTTTCGCCCCTTCGGGGCTTGCTCTCGTTCCCGCTTCTTACCCAACGGCTGGCGCCGTGGGCTTTATTCTTGCGCCGCTTCGCGGCTGCAGGGATCCCGAGACTATTTCACTTTCATTTCAGCAGGCGTGCCGCCAGGACGCCGACGCCGGTCCAGAATGCGGCACCGATCGTCAGGGTGAGCGCGAGTCCGAAGACCGTGCCCCAGTTCAGGTGAAGTGACGGTTGGTCGGGATGGGGGTTGCTGGCACTGACGCTGCGGGTGCCCACATGGGGGGGTAGCTGCGAAAATTCGTAGCTCATGGCACACCTCCGGACCAACTAAGTGCAACTGGCCTGCCAAGTCCTTCCAGCCGTAAGCCTCTGAAAAATAAGAGTCTTTTTTCTGGTTATAGGTTGCGTGCCGAGTCAAAAATCCACGCTCTGCCGACCGGCCGGCATCTTCGGCAGTTGTGCGGCGTTCAGTTTTCTGCCAGGAACAACGTCGAGTCTTTGGGCAGGTAGGCTTTGCGACGGAACCAATCCTCCATTGCCTCCTTGAGCTGGTCGAGGGGGACATTGGAGCCTATTTCAATGTGGCCGTCGGAGACGGGAAGCGTGTCGTCGAAGACGGTGGCGTTGGTGAAATTGCGCATGGAGAAGCTGTCGAGCCACTTCAGCGGGCAGGGAAGTTTGCGGCCATCCTGCTCGTACTCGACGCGAATCTTGCGGGCGAACATGGAATGATTTAACCATGTCTGCCGCGCCCGCGGGGAGGTCCGCGCTTGACACCGCGGCACATGCGTCATAGGCTCCTCGCGTTCCATGGAGGGAGCTGGAAATGGTCACAAGTCTGATTTGGTGGATCGTGGTTGGACTGATTGCCGGGTGGGCCGCTGGGAAGATCATGAAGGGCGGCGGCTACGGCGTTGTCATGGACATCGTGCTGGGCATTGTCGGCGCTGTAGTTGGTGGCTGGATGCTGGGCCTGCTGGGGATTAATGCCGGAGGTTTGATTGGCACGATTATTGTTGCCATCATTGGGGCTGTGTTTCTGATCTGGCTCAGCCGCATGATTAAGAAGGCGTAGGGGAGGCGGCTTCGAGAGCCGCCGTGCTGCGCACGGAAGACAGCCGAGGGCGGCTGTCTCCACAAAATCTGCTCCTGCAAAATCTGGCGTCGACTATTTTTGGGCCATGGGGCCGGCGGCTTTCACCTCGGGCGGGGCGTCGAAGTTTTCGAAGTTCTTGGAGAAGCGGTTGCGCAGTTCTTCGGCGGCTTTATCGTAGGCGGTTTTATCGGGCCAGGCGTTGCGCGGGTTCAGCACGCGCGGCGGAACGCCGGGGCACGATTTCGGAATCGCGAAGCCGAAGGTCGGCTCGATCTCAAATTCTTCCCGGGTCAAGTCGCCTTCGACAGCCGCATCGACCATCGCGCGGGTGTGTGGAATGTCCATACGCCTGCCGACTCCGTAGGGACCGCCCTGCCATCCGGTATTTACAAGCCAGCACTGCGCGTGGTGCTCGCGCAGACGGCGGCCTAGCATCTCGGCGTAAGTCTTCGGCGGCAGCGGCATGAAGGGCGATCCGAAGCAAGTCGAGAACGTCGCCGAAGGCTCTTTCACGCCAGCTTCGGTTCCCGCCAGCTTGGCGGTGTAGCCGGAGAGAAAGTGATACATGGCCTGCTCGGGCGTGAGCCGCGAAATCGGAGGCAGAACGCCGAAAGCGTCCGCGGTAAGAAAGACAACATTCTTGGGATGGCCGCCGATGCCGGGAATCACGGCGTTATCGATGAAGTCGACGGGGTAGGCGGCGCGCGTGTTCTCGGTCTTGCTGTCGTCGTTGTAGTCGGGGATGCGGGTGAGCGGATCGAGCGTTACATTTTCGAGGACGCAGCCGAAACGAAGCGCGTTCCAGATCTGGGGCTCGTTCTTTTTCGAGAGCTTGATGCACTTGGCGTAGCATCCGCCTTCGAAATTGAAGACGCCGCCGGCGCTCCAGCCGTGCTCGTCGTCGCCGATCAGGTCGCGTGACGGATCGGCGGAGAGCGTGGTCTTGCCGGTTCCGGAGAGGCCGAAAAACAGCGCGCTCACGCCGTTGTGACCGACGTTGGCCGAGCAGTGCATGGGGAAGACGTTGCGCTGGGGGAGCAGAAAATTCATGATGCTGAAGATTGCTTTCTTCATCTCGCCCGCGTAAGAGGTGCCGCCGATCAGCACGGTGCGGCGGGTGAAGTTCAGCAGGATGAAGACTTCGGAGTTGACGCCGTCGCGGCGCGGATCGGCCAGAAATTCCGGGGCCGCGATCACGGTGAACTCGGGATGGTGGGTCCGCAGTTCCTGCGCCGTCGGACGCAGGAAAAGCTGCCGCACAAATAGATTGTGCCAGGCGTATTCGTTGACGAAGCGTACGGGCAGTCGGTAGGCGGGATCGGCGCCGCAGAAAAGATCCTGCACAAAAAGTTCGCGTCCCCGCAGGTACTCGATCATGCGCTCGTAGAGCGCGTCGAACTTCTCCGAGTCCAGCGGAGCGTTCACCGCTCCCCACGCGACTCTGTTCGCGGTGGTTTCGTCTTTGACGATGAACTTGTCTTTCGGGGAACGCCCGGTGCGATTGGTATAGCCTACGATCGCGCCGTTGGCCGCCAGCTTCGCTTCATCGCGACGGATGGAGTGCTCGACCAGTGCCGCCGGAGGGAGATTGAAGTGCGTCTTGCCTTCGCTCAGCAATTCAGCGATGTCGCTGACGTGCATTGTGGTGGCCATACAATATCCTTAACCCTTGCGATCGCGTATATAAATGCGCCGAGCAAAAACGTTCTATTCTGCCTCAAAAGGTCGCCGCTTGCCAAGGAAGTGGGTTGCAAGCGGGGAACGAATCTCGGAACCAGGGAAACCTGCCTCTAGATTAGGAGTGTTGTATGTTCTTGTGCAACAGGCTCTTCGTGCGATCTGAAGTGAGAGGCGAGTCGATCGGGGTGGAGGGTTGACCAAAGATGTTCCGACGCAGGCTTGTGCCGGTTAGTCTGAAGTTTTGTAATCGCAGGCTTTGCGGCAGGGCTCACAGTACAAGAGGCCGTCGTCGCACAGGCGGATGTCAATTAACGACTGGCACAGACAGCAGAATTTCTCACACTCGCAACTGTTCTCGGGCTGTTCGCATTGCGCACAGCGATATTTGGCGGAGCCGGTTCCGGTGCTCATGAGGACAAATGTAGCGCGCAAACGACGCGAACGGAACGTGACGGAGGTAATCGTTCGATTGAGCAAAGATACTGTTGATTGTCTAACATCTCTCCGTCCCGCCGTATTCGCGCATCACCGTGTGGCCGCCGTTCCAAATGATTTTTCAATCAGCAATCAAAAATCGACGATCCGCAATTTTCTCTATAATTCCGAGCAATGACGTTCCGACAACTGCTGGATGGCGCCGAGGTTCTTTCGCAGAGCGGCGACCCGAACGTGAGCGGCGTGGAATACGACTCGCGGAGGGTCAAGCCGGGGTGCGCGTTCGTCGCCATGCGCGGGGAAACCTCGGACGGCAACCGCTTTATTGATGCGGCCATTCGGGCGGGAGCGGTTGCAGTAGTGACTGACTCGCCCACCGAGAAACCGCGCGAGGGTGTTGCCTGGGCGGTCGTCTCCCACGGGCGGCGTGCATTGGCGCGAGTCAGCGCGAATTTTTATAAGCATCCGGCTGAGCGGATTGCGATCACAGGCATCACGGGGACCAACGGGAAGAGTACGACGGCATTTTTGGTGGAATCGATTCTGACGGCGGCGAAACGAAAGAGCGCGCTGATCGGGACGATCGAGTATCACGTGGCTGGACGAGTGCTGCCCGCGCCGCACACTACTCCCGAGGCGCTCGAACTGGAGCGGATTCTGAGCGAAGCGCTGGGTGAGGGCGCGACCGATGCGGTGATGGAAGTGTCCTCGCACGCTCTGGCGCAGGCGCGTGTTTACGGAGTTCCGTTTGATGTGGCCGTATTCACCAATCTCACCCGCGATCATCTCGACTATCACAAGACGATGGACGAATATTTCGCTGCCAAGCGCGTTCTGTTCGAAGGATGCGGGACTGACGCTCCGCGCGCGGCGGTCACGAACGTCGATGATGAGCACGGCGCGAAGCTGGCGGAGTTCAGCCGGAAGCGGAGTTCGGTGGTGCTGACTTACGGCTGGGAGCGCGGCGACTTTCATGCCGAGAATGCAGATATCAGTCCGCGGGGCACGCGCTTTGATGTGGTCACGCCCAAGGAAAAGATTCCGGTTTTTTCTCCGCTGATCGGGCGCGTCAACGTGTACAACGTTCTGGCCGCGGCCGCCGCGGGCTACGCGCGCGGGTGCGATGTGGCGGCGATTGCGGGCGGGATCGGCTCGCTCACGCGTGTGCCGGGAAGATTTGAGCGCGTTGACTGCGGCCAGCCTTTCACGGTGGTCGTCGACTACGCGCACACCGACGACGCGCTGCGGAATCTGACTGCGCTGGCGCGGGAGTTCGTTTCGCGCGGCGGTTCGAAGGGCAGAGTGCTGACTGTGTTTGGCTGCGGCGGAGATCGTGATCGCGCCAAACGTCCGCTGATGGGCGAGGCTGCGGGACGAGGCAGCGATTTCGTGGTGCTCACCTCCGATAACCCGCGCAGCGAAGATCCGGTGGCGATCATCAACGACGCGCTGGTCGGACTGCAGAAGACGGGCGTGAAATACAGCGTGGAACCGGACCGCCGCAAGGCCATCGGGCTTGCCATTGGCGAAGCCGGGCCGGGCGACATTGTGCTGCTGGCGGGCAAAGGACACGAGAAGGTGCAGATAACGCGTGAGGGCTCGCAGCCGTTTGATGATGTCGAAGTGGCCCGGGGGGCCCTGCGCGGAGTCGGATTTGATTGCACCGCCGCAACTGCGGGGGAAAGTCGACGATGAAGCTGCCGCTGGCCAAGATCGGCGAGTTCATCTCTGCCGCGGAGGATTTTCCCCGCGAGGGAACGGCGCAGGGATACTCCATCGACTCGCGCACGATTCGCGCCGGTGAGCTTTTTTTTGCGGTCAAAGGCGAACGGTTTGACGGCCACGATTTTGTCAGTGCCGCGCTGGACAATGGCGCGGCCGCAGCGGTGGTGCGCCAGGATCAATGGCATCGCTATTCGTGGACGACCAAGCTGCTTGTGGTTGACGACACGCTGATTGCTTTGCAGACTCTGGCGACCGCGATGCGCAAGATCTGGGGGAAGCCGCTAGTTGGCGTCACCGGTTCGGCGGGGAAGACGACGACCAAAGAAGCGATCGCGCATGTTCTCGGAGCGCGCTTTCGCGTGCTCAAGTCGGAGGGCAATTTCAATAATCATTTCGGACTGCCGCTGATGCTGCTCAAGCTCGAACCCGAGCACGAAGTCGCCGTAATCGAAATGGGCATGTCGCACGCCGGGGAAATCCGCGCGCTGGCGAAGATTGCGCAGCCCGAGATTGGCGTGGTTACCAATGTTGCCCCGGTGCATCTTGAGTTTTTCGATTCACTGGCCGGGATCGCGCGGGCGAAGTATGAACTGATTGAGTCTCTCTCCGCCAGTGGAACTGCAGTACTCAATGCCGACGACGAATATGTCTCGCAGTTCGGCCGCGACTTCAAGGGCAGAGTCGTGATGTATGGCACGCGCGTGACGGCGGATGTCCGAGCGGAAAACATTCAGTCCCGCGGGGCGGAAGGGTCGACCTTTGACGTGGTAATGCCCGGCGGGCGCGAGCCCGCGTCACTGCCGCTGGTGGGAGAGCACAACATTCTGAATGCGCTGGCCGGGGTCGCCGTGGGGCTGACGCTGGGATTGAAGTTGTCCGAAGCAGTGGCCGCGCTGGCAACGCTTGCGCCGCCAGATAAGCGCGGGCAGGTCGTCAAACTGGGTAACATCACGGTCATCAACGATTGTTACAATTCGAATCCGAAGGCGCTCGACGCGATGATCGACGCCCTCGCAGCAATGCCGGCCGGGCGCCGCATTGTGGTCGCGGGAGAAATGCTGGAACTGGGGCCGATGGGAGAAGAGATGCACCGCGCTGCGGGCCAGCACGTCGCCGCGAAGAAGATCGATGTTCTGGTCGGCGTGCGCGGGTTGGCGCAGGCGATGATCGAGAGCGCTCAGCAAGCGGGAGCGCGCGCGGAGTTTGTAGCGACTCCCGAGGAAGCCGGCGAGTGGCTGGCGCGTGAAACGCACGACGGGGATGTTGTGCTGCTGAAGGCCTCTCGCGGCGTGAAGCTGGAGAAGGCGCTGGAGGCGTGGAAGGCGCGGCGCGGCATTTAGGTGGGACGGCGTCCGCTGCAAAGCAGGTTCCTCCGCGTTCGCAAGCTCACGCGTCGGAATGACAAAGTTTTGTATTGTTGCGAACTGCTGACCCATTGCCGATGTCTTTACTGAGAGCTGACGGCTGAAAGCTGACAGCTGTGGTACGGAGGCGGATTGCTCTACTGGTTGTTGTTCGTGAAGCTACAGCACTCGGTTGCGCCGTTCCGCATTTTTCGTTACGTCACGTTTCGCACCGCGTTTGCCAGTCTCACGGCGCTGTTCACGGCGCTGATCGTGGGGCCGCTGGTGATCGGACGCCTGCGCGATTTTCAGATCGGGCAATACATTCGCGAGGAAGGTCCAAAGGCACATCAGAAGAAGGCAGGGACGCCGACCATGGGCGGACTGCTGATCGTGATTGCGATTGTGGTCCCGACGTTGTTGTGGGCGGACCTGAGCAATCGTTTTGTCTGGATCGCCGTATTTTCTACCTGCGCGTATGCGGCCATCGGACTCACCGACGACTATACGAAAGTGACGCGCCGCCGCAACCTGGGCCTGACCGGGCGCGCCAAGCTTGCGCTGCAGGTCGCGACCAGCATTGTGATCGCGTCGATGCTGATCGCGATGCAGGCTTACGGAATGTATTCGACGCGGCTGATCGTGCCGTTCTTCAAGCAGTTTCATCCCGACCTGGTGGTCGAGAGCCTGGTGCATAATCCGCATTTGTGGCCGCTGGCGTTTCTGCCCTTCATGGCGTTTGTGGCACTGGTGATTGTCGGGTCGAGCAACGCGGTGAATCTTACCGACGGCCTCGACGGGCTTGCGATCGGATGCACGGTGATCGCGGCCGGCGCTTTAGCGGTGCTTACCTACGTGAGCGGGCACGCGACGTTTGCGACGTATCTGGAATTGCAGCGCATGCCGCAGGTGGCGGAGTTGACGATTTTTTGCGGCGCGATGGTCGGCTCGTCGATTGGATTTCTCTGGTACAACGCGCACCCGGCGGAAGTGTTTATGGGCGATGTGGGCTCGCTGGCGCTGGGCGGCGCGATCGGGACCGTGGCCGTGATCATCAAGCAGGAGCTGCTGCTGCCTTTTATTGGCGGCATATTTGTGATCGAGGCGCTGTCGGTGATTTTGCAGGTCGGCTCGTACAAGCTGCGAAAAAAAAGAATTTTCAAGATGGCGCCGATTCATCATCACTTCGAACTGATGGGCTGGTCGGAGTCGAAGATCATTGTGCGCTTCTGGATTGCGTCGCTGGTGTTCGCGCTGTTTGCGCTGACCACGCTGAAACTGAGGTAGAGCTGCCCGCAGCCAGGAGTAATTGTTGATTGCTGATTTTTGATTGTTGATTGAAAACCTCCTGCGTGTCGTGACTCGGTATTTGAATCAACAATCAAGAATCGACAGTTGAGTTTCAAATGGAACTGAACGGAAAACGCGTGCTGGTGGTCGGCCTCGGCAAGTCCGGTGTCGCGTCGGCGCTGTTTCTGAAGGCGCACGGGGCGCGGGTGACTGTCTCCGATACGAAGTCGGGCGACGAACTGCGCAACGAAATTCCGATACTGCTCGATCATGGCATCACGGTCGAGACCGGCGGCCACGGCGACCGCACATTTCGTGGACAAGACCTGATCGTGGTCAGCCCCGGCGTGCCCGTGGACGCGCCGCCTCTGGCGCAGGCGCGGGCTCTCGGCGAGAGCGTGATTGGCGAGATCGAACTGGCGGCACGGTTTCTGCCCGGCCCCATCGTGGCCATCACCGGGTCGAACGGCAAGACCACGACCACGGCGCTCACGGGCGAGATCATGTCGGCAGGCGGATTCTCTGCGCTGGTTGGTGGGAACATCGGCACGCCGGCAATTTCGCTGGCCGAGCGGGCCACGCGGGAGACCATAATCGTGCTCGAAGTGTCGAGCTTTCAGCTGGAAACGATTGAAAGCTTTCGTCCGAAAGTTGCCGTAGTGTTAAATGTCACGCCGGATCATCTCGATCGTCACGGCACGTTTGAAGCCTACGTGGACGCAAAGGCGCGCATTTTTGAAAATCAGCAGGGAAGCGACTTCGCCGTTCTGAATGCGGATGATCCGACGTGCGTCGCGATGGCGGCGCGGACCAAGGCGAAAGTCTTCTGGTTCAGCCGGCAAAAAGGGGTGCGGGAGGGCGCGTGGGTGCGTGACGGCAATATTGTGTTCCGCGATGCTCGCGAGGTTGGTTCTCGCGATAGTAAAGATCAGCAGCGCGAGATCATGCAAGTTTCCGAGATTCCATTGAAGGGTGCGCACAACCTGGAAAATGTGCTGGCGGCGGTGTGCGCGGGCGCGCTGATGGGCTGCGCTCCCGAGAAAATTCAGCAGGCGGTGCGCGATTTCAAGGCGGTCGAGCACCGGCTGGAGTTTGTGGCGACGATTGGCGGCGTCGACTACTACAACGATTCGAAGGCCACGAATGTGGATGCGACTATCAAAGCGCTGGAGTCGTTCCCGGCGAACATTTACCTGATTCTCGGCGGCAAGGACAAAGGCAGCGACTACAGCGTGCTCAACGACCTGCTGCGCCAGCGCGTGAAGCGCGTGTACACGATCGGCGCGGCCGCGGCGAAAATCGAGGGCCAGATTAAAGGCGCCGAAATCGTGCACGCGGAAACGTTGGAGAAGGCGATCCGCAAGGCGCATGCTGTGGCGGAGCCGGGGGACGTTGTGCTGCTCGCGCCGGCCTGCGCCAGTTTCGATCAGTTCAAGAGCTACGAGCACAGAGGGAAGGTGTTCAAGGAGGTCGTGCGGAGGCTGGAGTAAGCGGCGTTGCTTCCCCGGTGTCGTCCCTGGCGGGACTCGGTTCCTACTCTCTGATCTGACCCAGGACTTACGTCCTAGGCTAAATTATGCCGCCGCTCCGCGGCTCGAGCCTGGCGTCTTCCGCTTGCTCCTTCGCCGCTTGAGACCCCGAACCAAAACAATCAACAATCAAAATTCAACAATCCATGATTTCGTCTCCGTGCCCTTGCGCCTCCGTGGTGAAATGAACTTCCCATGGCGAAGCGGGTGAGTGTCGATCGCTGGCTGTTTACGGTGACCATGCTGCTCGTGTTTGTGGGCCTGGTCATGGTGTTTTCGGCGTCGGCGGTGATGGCGCGGGATCGCTTCGGCTCTCCGTATGCCTTCCTGTCGAAGCAGTTGATCTGGGCCGTGGCCGGCCTTGCGGCGATGGTCGTTACCATGCGCGTGGATTACCGGCGCTACAAGCATCCGGCGCTGGTGTTTTCGCTGATGGGGCTGACCACGCTGCTGTTGATTTCGGTTTTCTTTCTTGACCGCTCGCATAACACGCACCGCTGGATTCATGCCGGCGGATTTTCGTTGCAGCCGTCGGAACTGGCGAAGCCGGTGCTGATTCTGTTTCTCGCTTACTTCCTCGAAAGCCGCGCCAAGGCGATTGACGATTGGCGCAACACGCTGTTGCCTGCGGCCGCGCCGGTGCTGGTATTCCTGGGGCTGATCGTGTTGCAGCCAGATCTGGGCACCGCCATCGCCTGTGCCGCAATCGCGACCTGTATTTTCTATGTGGCCGGCATGCGGCTGCGATATTTTGGGTATGCCTTCGGCGCGGCGCTGGTGCCGCTGTACTTTCTGATTTTTCATGTCAGCTTCCGGCGCGATCGCATTCTGGCCTTCTGGAATCCGTATGCCGAGCGGCAGAAGGCTGGCTTCCACCTGATTCAGTCGCTGATTGCGGTGGGCACGGGCGGCGTGACCGGCCTGGGCCTGATGGAGGGCAAGCAGAAATTATTTTATCTTCCGGAGCCGCACACCGATTTTATTTTCGCCGTGACTGCGGAGGAGTTCGGTCTGTTGGGCGCAGTTTTTGTGGTCGCGCTGTTCGCCATCTTTCTTTGGCGTGGGATGCGAGCTTCATGGCGCACTGGTGATCTTTTCGGCCGCTATCTTGCCGTCGGCATAACGAGCATGGTGGTGCTGCAGGCGTTCATCAATATCAGCGTGGTGCTGGGGATGATGCCGACCAAAGGCATTCCGCTGCCGCTGGTGTCTTACGGAGGATCCTCACTGTTTGTGACACTCGCGTGTGTCGGTGTGCTGCTGAATATCACCAAGCAAGCAGAGTGAAAAGCCATTGCAGATTTTAGATTGTAGATTTCAGATTGAGGTCTTCGCTTTCGCTTTTCAATCTAAAATCTACAATCTGCAATCTGAAATTGCATTTATAGTCACTGCATGCGGGCCATTTTGGCGGGGGGCGGGACGGGCGGGCACGTGATCCCGGCACTCGCCATCGCCAGCGAACTCAAGAAAAGCTATGACGCCGAGTGCCTTTTTATCGGCACGGCACGCGGCATCGAGAACCGTTTGGTGCCGGCGGCGGGATATCCTCTGCGGCTGGTGCGCGTGGGCGCGCTGAAAAATGTCAGCCTGATGACGCGGGCGAAGACGGCGTTCGATTTGCCACGCGCGGTCTGGGATGCGGCCCGGATGTTAAATGAGTTCGCTCCCGACGTCGTGATTGGCGTCGGCGGATATGCTTCCGGTCCGGCGATGCTCGCGGCTCTGGTCAAGCATATTCCGACGCTCGCGTTTGAGCCGAACGTGGTGCCGGGATTCGCCAATCGCGTGGTCGCGAAATTTGTTTCGGCGGCGGCGGTGCACTTTGAAGAGACAGCAAGATATTTTCGTCATGCCGAAGTGACGGGCGTTCCGGTGCGGCAGGCTTTTTTCGAGATTCCTCTGCGGGGACGCCGCGTCGGAAACAACGGGAAGTCAAATTCCCCACCCTCTTTCGCCAAGAACGCGAAAGAAGGGAGGGGCATCCTCGGAGGAACTCTGCTGGTCTTCGGAGGAAGCCAGGGAGCGCATGCCATCAATGAGGCAATGATTCGATGCTTACCGGTGCTGCTGCGTGAGGCGCCGGGGATTCACATCATTCATCAGACCGGGGAGCGTGACTATAATGACGCGCTGGCGGCGTATCGGTCGATGGGTGAGTCCGCCGAAGTTTTTAAGTTTATCGAGGATATGCCGGCGGCGTTTGCTCGCGCAGATCTGGTTGTGTGCCGTTCGGGAGCGAGCACGGTCGCGGAGATTGCGGCGGCGGGGAAGCCGGCGGTGTTTGTTCCGTTTCCACGGGCTGCGGACGATCATCAGCGAGTGAATGCCGAGGCGCTGGCGCGTCACGGAGCCGCGGTCGTGGTGGAAGAGTCGAAGCTGGAAGGCGTCTGGCTGGCGGAGACGATCGCGACGTTGCTGCAGGATTCTTCGCGGCTGCAGCGCATGAGCCAGGCGGCGCGGGCGCTGGCGCATCCGAATGCGGCGCGGGATATTGCGGCGATGGCGGCGCGAGTGGCGGGAATGGAGCCATCGAGCGATTGAGTCATTGAGCGATTGCACACGAGCAAATCGCTCAATCACACGATCACTCAATCTCCCAATTATTTATGTTTGCCAAGATACAGCGCATTCATTTCGTGGGCATCGGCGGGATCGGCATGAGCGGGATTGCCGAGGTGCTGCTGAATCTCGGCTACAAAGTTTCCGGGTCTGACCTGAAGAATTCCGCGGTTACGGAGCGGCTGGCGGGGCTGGGCGCTTCGATTTTTGAAGGGCATCGCGCTGAAAATGTCGTTGGCGCGGAAGTTGTGGTCACTAGTTCCGCAATCGCCGTCGAAAATCCCGAGGTCACCGAAGCGCACAAGCTGCACATTCCCGTGATTCAGCGGGCCGAGATGCTGGCCGAGTTGATGCGGTTGAAGTATGGCATTGCGATCGCGGGCATGCATGGCAAAACGACTACGACTTCGATGGTTGCCGCCGTGCTGGCCGCGGGCGGGCTTGATCCTACGGTCGTTGTGGGCGGGCGCGTCGACGCTATGGGATCGAATGCTCGGCTGGGCAAGTCGCAATATCTTGTCGCCGAAGCCGACGAGAGTGACCGCAGCTTTCTTAAGTTATCCCCGATACTTTCGGTCGTTACCAACATTGATCGCGAGCACATGGACACGTATCGCAACATGCGCGACGTGAAGAAGACCTTTCTCGAATTCATGGACCGAGTGCCGTTCTACGGGATGATCGTGGCCTGTAATGACGATCCGCTGCTGCGGAAGCTGTTGCCGGAAGTGCAGCGGCGGACTCTTACATATGGGACTAAGCGCGGGTCGGATTTCTGGATTAAGCCCTCAATCGCCAACCAGAGTCAAAATCCCCACCCTCTGAATCGCTTTCGCGTGCGTTATCGCGAGCAAGATTTAGGCGAGTTCACGCTGCACGTTCCCGGCGTGCACAACGTTTTGAACGCAACCGCCGCGATTGCGGTAGGCGTGGGGTTGGATGTCGAGGTCGACGCGATTCGCAGCGCGCTCGATGGCTTCCGCGGCGTTGACCGGCGCTTTCAGTTGCGGGGGCAGGCGGCGGGAGTGAGCGTGATCGACGACTACGGGCATCATCCGACGGAGATTAGGGCGACGCTGGCGGCCGCGAAGCAGTGCGGTTTTCGCCGGATTCATGTTGTCTTCCAGCCGCATCGCTACACGCGCACCCGCGATCTGATGGACGAATTCATGGCGTCGTTTGCCGACTCCGATTCGCTGTTCGTGCTCGATATTTACGCGGCGAGCGAGAAGCCGATCGAGGGGATCACGGGAGAAATCCTGGCGCGGCGTATTGGCGAGGGCGGAAAAAGCGCCCAGTACGCGGGATCGTTTGCCGACGCTGCGAGTCTGGCCGCCGCAGCCGCACAAGACGGAGACATGATTCTGACCCTGGGCGCCGGCAGCGTCTCGCAGCTGGGGCCGAAGATTCTGGAAAAGTTGAAAGAACGGGTTTCTGTAGCGTCCCCAGCCTCGTCGTAGAGACGTTGCTTGCAACGTCTCTGGCGGCGGCACGGTGCCGCCGGCAAGATGCAGCGAGCTGCGTCTCTACGAGTGGCTTCCGGTGGTCTCGTTGTTTGATTTCCTGGCTGGAACTTATTCGCCCCAACCCTCGTATCTTCCCTTGCTAACGGAATTCGGCGGCCTTCGTCTATCTTGCATAAGGGTTAAAGCTATGAAAACACAAGCATGGGGATGGCTGGCGGCAGGGGTTGTGGCTCTCGGGATCAACGGCTTCTATCAGGATGGAGGCTTCGCGTGGGCGCATCGGGTGGCAGATCGCATCGAATCCCGCTCGGCGGCGGTGCTGGCCCTGGCTTCGGGACGGGCCGAGCGGTTCCTGGCCGAGGCGCGGATTGTGAATGCCCAGGACAATGCTGAGGTCGACCGCTGGGAGGCCATGTCGGTGCGGCGGGAAGCCCAGGCGGCGCGGGCCGCGGTAGCGCAAGTCCGGGTGCAGACGGCCGAGGCGCGGGTTGCATGCCGTCGCATTCCGGCGGTTCAGGTGGACCCTGCAGTCTTCAAAGAGATCAGAATTCAGGCCTGTCCCCGGGTTCACGTAAATATCCCGCGAATGGCACGAATGGATGTGCCAGCGGTCAGAATTCCGGCAATCAGCATCCCGAGGATCGAAATTCCGCAAGTGAATATCCCGCGGGTGAACATCCCGCGGGTTGAGATTCCGAGCATCAACATTCCGAGGATCGAGATTCCTAAGATCAGTGTGCCGGCGATTCCTGTGATTCACGTCGAGATGTCGGGCGAGGGGCCGGTGTAGCTGGCGACTTTCCGGATTTTACTCCTGAAAGGATCGGGCGCGGAGAAACGGCCGCGCCCGTTTTCTTTTTTTCTGGCCCTGTGGGGTAATGTTTGGTCCGCCCGCGATGAAGCGCAACGAGACCGGCTGCAGGCGCAGCGGGAGCGGATGGAAGCCCGCATTCAGGCCCAGATCAATGCCCAGACCGTTCATCTGCGGATGGCGACGGCCAATCTTGCCCCCGCGTTCCAGGTGAGTACGGTACGGGTGGCGTGTCCTAGGATTCGGGTGAGCGTTCCGCGAATGCCGGCGATTAAAATGCCGCTGGCTCCCGAGATTCACATCAACCGGGCGGGGAACGGTCCGGTTTAGGCAGCGTACGGCAGTTGCTATTCAGGCCTGGTCTTGGATTTCCTCCTGTACGAGAAACGGGCGCGGAGAACCAGCCGCGCCCGTTTCAGTGCTCTGACTCATTCAATTTTTTTAACGTCGCTGCTCCGAACAACTCGACCAGCCCTTTCGGCTCAGGCGACAGCTCTCGATGGCGCGTCGGCGCTTAGGGATTTGTGCGCGCCGGCCTCGTCGCTCTCAATGTCGAACACAGCCGATAGCCTCGTCATCTGAAGCAGATCGTTGATCCGCTTGTTCAGGTTGATGAGCCTCATCTGCCCACCCTGATTCCGGATGGTGGTATGAGTCTTCACCAGTTCGCCGATTCCCGAGCTGTCGACATACTGAACTTCCCCCAGGTTGAGAACGATCTTCCGGACCCCATGGTCTACGAGCTCGCGAACGATCTCGCGAAGCATGACGTTGCCCTCGCCCAGCGTGATCCTGCCGCTGATGTCGAGCACCGCAACATCGCCCACGTGGCGGGTGGTGGTTTGCATTTTGACCGGGGTTCGTCGTTCCATGCCGAATCCCAACCGGTCGAGAACCGCGCAAGCCGACTTGGCCAGATCCTGCGACTCGGTCCGAACCACGATTAGCGATCGTCCTTCCTTGAGCACTTCGCGGAAGAAAGCAACGTCTTCCGCGGACTTGTCAGCCGCCGTCGGTTGCGGCGCGCTTGCGTCGTGCGCCGCTGCCGATCCCACCTTGCTGCCCGCACCCGCGCCCGCGAGCCCGATCAGCGCGGCGGCGCCAAACCCCAGGGCAAATACCGTCCCCACTCCGGGAAGTAGCAACGACGCGGCAACCACCCCGGTCGTCATCCCGGCCGCTCCGCCAACGAAACCACCTACATATGCGCCGAACTGTTTCGCGATGGCCTTCGCCTCGTTTTCCGACCGCGTTAAGAAAATCATGGACTCTTCCGGCACACCCTGCTCCCTCAACTCCCGGACCGCCTGTTCGGCGTGATCTCGTGATGCAAATACTCCGATTGCAGTTTCCATGTGTGAGCCTCCCGCCTGCGACCTGACGGACGCACCTATTACCGGGCCTGGGCGTCCGATACAGGCGCGAGAGTATAGCATGGAAATCCGCATTTGGCCAAAGAGATCATCGGCAAGGGATCATGTCCCGGGGGCCTCGAAAATCAGCCGCGCCGGCTTTCGAATGACAAACCGCGGGGGCAGGTGCCGCGCGATAGCCCGTTCGTGGCGGTGCCCAATCCGGTTCCCGGCTGTGCAAAACACAAATATTTTGTCTATCTCCCCGCCGCGATTGCGGCTATATTGAAAAAGCTCAGCGATTCCTCACGACAACTGACCTGAACTGATGGCGCGGAAGTCCAGCAGCACCATCTTGCAGGAAGAGTTGTACCCACCCAGCGCCGGGCATTCCCGCGTGGAATCAGCGCACGCCGAATCTACCCGCGAGGAGTTGGACGACGCTCGCCTGATTGATCTGGACGTAGACCAGGAGTCTCCGTTTCTACGCGGGCAAAAGCGCGTCTCCGCCCGCCGCAGTTCGCTCCCTAAGAAAACCGCCAGCCGTTTGTTGTGGGTTGCGATTGCCGTGGCGATTCTCTGCGTCTGTGCGATCGGCGCAGCCGGGCTTTATGACTACGGCGAGCACTCGTGGCGCTTCCGCGTGGAGTCGAGCGACAACCTCGAAATTACCGGAATGCAGAACGTGAGCAGGGCGCAGATCATGGAAGTGATGGGCGCCGACATCGGGCGCAATATTTTCTTCGTCCCGCTGGCGCAGCAGAAGGCGCAGCTGGAACAGATTCCCTGGGTCGAGTCGGCCAGCGTGATGCGCTTCGTGCCCAACCGGCTGAAAGTTGAAATCCACGAGCGCACGCCGGTGGCGTTTGCGCGCGTCGGTCCGCACATCGAGTTGATTGACGCCGGCGGCACGCTGATGGAGTTGCCGCACAGTCACAAATATTCCTTCCCGGTAATTCTTGGGATGAATCCCGGCGAGCCGCTGTCGACGCGCGCTCCGCGCATGAAGGCTTACAACGAACTGGTGGAAGATCTCGACTCGGGAGGCGCGCACTACTCGCAGGATCTGAGCGAAGTCGATCTTTCCGATCTTGACGACTTGAAAGTGCGCGTGAACGATCCGGCCGGCGACGTGCTGGTCGAACTCGGTTCGTCGGATTATCTGAAACGCTACAAGACTTATGTTGGTCACGTGCAGGAGTGGCGGCAGCAGTTTCAGAAACTGGAGTCGGTGAACCTGCGCTACGACAACCAGGTCATCGTGAATCCGGACATGGTCGATCGCAATGAAGGGAAGCCGAAGCAGGCCGCGCTGTCGCCGGGCGCGGCGAAAGCCGCGGCGGCTGCGGGAGTCCGACAAGCGGCGCTGGTGACGCGCGTGGGAGCGAATGAGCGAGCGCTTCCCAAACCGGTGTTCGAGTTGTCGCCGAAGAAGCTTGATCCGAAGGCCGCGGCTGCAAAGAAGCCCCCGGCAAGAGCCAGGGCGAAGAAACCAAACAAAGCTGGCAACAAGGCTGGTACGAAAACGGCACGGAAGACGCCGGCTCCGGCCGCTAAATCGGGGGCCGCGACCACGGCAGCGATGCCGCCGAACCTGGGAACTAAGAAACCGGTGCAATCTGCGGCGCCGGCAGTTGGAAATGCGTCGATTGCGAAACCGAGTCCGGCGATTGTGAAGCAGCAAGGGAACGCAACTCCGAATTAGTGGAGATTTCGAATCGATTTGGACTGCGAATTTATAAGACAGGAATTCATAGAACAAGGAATTCATAAAACATGGGGAACCAGCAGGAAAATTTTCTAACCGCAATCGACGTCGGCAGCGCTAAGACCTGCGCGCTCATGGCCGAAGTGAGCGATAACGGCCTGCGCTATCGCGGACACGGTGTGGCCGAGTCGCGGGGCTCGCGCAAAGGAGTGATCGTCGAACTCGACAAGGCGGTGGCGGCGATTCAGAAGGCGTGCGAAGCCGCCGAAGACGTGGCCAGCGCGCCGGTCGAACACGCCATTGTTGGCATCGGCGGAGCGCACGTGCGCGGCATCAACAGCCACGGCGGAATCAGCCTGGGCACGCGTCCGCGCGAGATTGGACGCGATGAGATCAAGCAGGCAGTCGAGCGTGCCCGCGCCATTCCGCTGCCGGCCGATCGCGAGATTCTGCATCTGCTGCCGCAGGAGTTCATTCTCGACGATCAGGCTGGAGTGCACGATCCGCTGGGGATGATGGCGGCGCGGCTGGAGGTGCGGGTCCACATGGTGACGGCGGCGACCAGCGCCACGCAAAACGTAATCACCGCGGTGAACAAGGCTGGAGTGCACGTCGACGATACGGTTTTCGAACCGCTGGCTGGCGCCGACTCGGTGCTGCGCAACGATGAGCGCGAACTGGGCGTTTGCCTGGCCGACATCGGGGCGGGCTCGACCGAGCTGATTGTTTTTCAGCAGGGCGCGGTGGCTTACACGGGAGTGATTCCGGTAGGCGGCGACCATTTCACCAGCGACTTGTCGGTTGGGCTGTGCACGCCGCTCACTGAGGCCGAGAAGATCAAGAAGATCTACGGCAACGCCATCGTCACCTTGATTCCGGAAGGGAACGAAGTTGAAGTTCCGTCGGTGGGGGACCGTCCATCGCGGTTGCTGCCGCAGCGGCTGGTGGCAGAAATTCTCGAACCGCGCGCGCGTGAACTTTTCGAGATGATGCGCGACGCGCTGCGGCAGGGCGGGATGTTCGACGTCTGTATTGCCGGCATCGTGCTGACGGGAGGCGCGTCGCGGCTGCCGGGAATTTTCGATGTGGCGGAGTCGGTGCTGCGGCGTTCGATACGGCTTTCGTGGCCTGCGCCGCTCGCCAAGATGCCGTCGACTTTATCGGAGCCCGAGTTCGCGACCGTGCTGGGGATGGTGAATTACGGCCAGCGCGCGCGCGCGGCGCGCGGACTCCAGGAAGATCGCTGGGGAACGAGGTTGAAGGCGATGCTGGTGGGGAAGGGTGCTTGAATTCGTTACTCAAACTGCTGGGCTACCGTGCTCGCAAACATTCTGGTGACGGTTTCTCGGTGGAGATTAGATCGCTGGTGCGGGAGGGAATTCTAGTCATCTATACGCGGTCAGGTATGAGCCTAGACCTGGTCGGGGAACGAACGGGCAGAAAATGGGAAACGATTCAGGTCGAGATCCCAAGGAAAGACGATATGGCTCAGGTCTTGCAGATTGCAGCTGACCTAAAAAGCGCATTCAGAGCGATGAATTACGAATACGACATTGTCAGCGGCTTAGAAACTCTGGCCCGGTCGAAAAAGTAGAGGCGATTCGTGACGGAAAAGGGCGAAGTACGAGAGGTTTTGATTCCTTTTGTGAACCTTCGTGCCCTTTGTGTTTGAGGGTTTATGCATTTCACAAGGTGGACACTATGAAAAACGATTCGAGCATTCGCATCAGCTTCAACGAAGAGGCGCGCAACGACGCCAAGATTAAAGTCATCGGCGTGGGCGGCGGCGGCGGGAACGCGGTCAACCGCATGATCGATGCCGGCGTGGAAGGCATCGAGTTCATCGTCGCCAATACAGACCTGCAGGCGCTGCGCATGTCGCACGCGCCGGTGAAGCTGCAGCTCGGAGTGAAGCTGACGAATGGGCTGGGCGCGGGGGCGAACCCTGAAGTCGGGCGCAAGGCCGCCCTGGAAGATTCCGACAAGATTATCGAGGCGCTCGAAGGCGCCGACATGGTGTTCGTCACCACCGGCCTCGGCGGTGGCACGGGCACGGGCGCGGCTCCGATCATCGCCTCGCTCGCGAGCGAAATGGGCGCGCTTACCGTTGCCGTGGTCACCAAGCCGTTTTCGTTTGAGGGCAAACGGCGCATGCAGCAGGCGGAGCGCGGCATCGCGGAACTGATGGATTCGGTCGACACTACCATTGTGATCCCCAACGAAAAGCTGCTGGCGGTCGCAGAGGATGCCGGATTCTTCGAGTCTTTTCGAATCGCGGACGACATTCTGCGGCAAGGTGTGCAGGGGATTTCCGACATCATCACGATCCCGGGCATCATCAATCGCGACTTCGCCGACGTGAAGACGATCATGTCGGGGATGGGCTACGCGGTGATGGGCACGGCGTCCGCGACCGGAGCGAAACGCACGATTGATGCGGCGAAGCGCGCCATTGCGTCTCCGCTGCTCGAAGCCGGAGCGATCGACGGGGCGCGCGGAATTCTCATCAACATCACCGGTTCCACTTCGCTGAAACTGGCTGAAGTGCAGCAGGCCTGTTCGATCATCCAGGGCGCGGCGCACGAGGATGCCAACATTATTTTCGGCGCGGTGATGGACGAGAAGATGAAGGACGCGGTGAAGATCACTGTCATCGCAACGGGCTTCCGCGAGGTGCGGTCGGGGCGGCAGAGGCAGCAGGAGGCGCATACTTCGTTGGCTTCATCTTCGTTCGCGTCATCTTCGTTCGCCTCAGTCCACGATGAAGCCATGGATTTTCCGGATGCGGTGGGGCCGCGCGATCCCATGGACCAGCCAGTGCCCGAACGGGTCATGTCTGAGCCGACCATTTCTGATGCGATCAGGTCCCAGAGCAGCATGGCGGACAGCGGAGTTTACGCCGACGACGGAGCCGGGCTGGCGATGGCGCATGCTTCCGACCGGGCCGCGGTGATTTCGCTCGATACCATGCGCAACGCGATGCCGCCAGCCTTCGAGCAGGACGATCTCGATGTGCCGGCGTTTCTACGCAAGCGCAACGATTTGATGTAGGAAAAGCTTTTCACAGGGCCTGCGTCCAGGCCGTATCCTTCCAGTAACCGGGTAACCCGTTACCGAAGGCCTTGGAACCGGGGTAATGCGGCCGGAAGTGCTTGTTCCATAATGGGTTATAGAAAAAATAATGCTTCGGCACTGTCAAACTTTGATATTGCAGCAATGGCGTAAGTCTCGTACTATCGGCAAGTTGAGCGAAATGGGCGGGGTTACCGTCCACTGGCACGGTTCGTGCATCGAAAGTTAGTAGATTCCGGGGAGATGGTCAGAGAGATGTTCAAGGGAAGCGTACTTCGTCTGGTTTTTGCAATTCTAGTCTGTCTGCCACTGGCGGGCGTGAGCTGGGCTGCGCACATCACGACCAGCACGACCGCGAAATCGAAATCGCAAGCGCAAAGAAAAATCAGTGAGAGCCAGCGCACGCGTCGCCGCCTGCGCCACCTGGCGCGCGGCCGCAGCGCGACGGTCGCTACGGCGAGGGTCGCTTCGGTTTCGACGACCGCGGCTCGCCGCCACCGCTATCACGAGCGCTTCTACATGAGTTCGTTTGCCGATGGCACTGTCGCGGGTGACGTTACCGCGGGCGAGGATCCAGTGGTGCGCCAGGCTGCCATTGACGCGCTCGGCAACATGAACGGCACGGTGGTTGCGATCGAACCCACCAGCGGACGCATTCTGGCGATGGTCAACCAGAAGCTGGCGCTTTCGAGCGGCGCGCAGCCCTGTTCGACGATCAAACTTTCGGTAGCGCTGGCCGCGCTAAGTGAAGGCCTGATCTCGAAAGACACGCAAATTCCGCTTGGCGGCAGCAGCCGCATGAATCTCACCACGGCGTTAGCCCACTCCAACAATGCCTATTTCGAGGCCGTGGGACGCAAGCTTGGCTTTGAAAAGGTCGCCTACTACGCCCACGAATACGGGTTGGGCGAGCTTGCCGGCTACGACCTTCAGGGCGAGCAGCTTGGTTCGTATCCCGATGAGGTGATTCCCGAAAAGCTGGGCGGCGTCGGCAAGATGTGCTCGTTCGGCGAGGGTATTTCGATGACCCCGCTGCAACTGGGCGCGATGGTTTCGGCGATCGCCAATGGCGGGACGCTCTATTACCTGCAGCATCCGACGACTCCCGACGAAGTTGCGAATTTTCAGCCGCGCGTGAAGCGCCAGCTCGACATCGCTCCCGTGATTCCCGAACTCTCGGATGGCATGGCGGGCGCGGTTTCCTACGGGACGGCGCGCAGCCTGCGGTTAAACTTTAACGAAGAAGAAATTCTGGGCAAGACCGGCACCTGTTCGCACGCCGGAACTCGTTTTGGCTGGTTCGCCTCCTACGCCAACACCAGCGCCGGACGCGTCGTAGTCGTGGTTTTCCTGGAGGGTGGACGCCCGACTTTCGGTCCCAAGGCTGCCGAGATTGCCGGCCGCATGTATCGCAACATGTATGACCACAACTTCTTTGTGGCTGGTCAAGGTGGTCCTGCCGATCAGGCTACTGTGAAGCCGGTCGACACGACCCCGTAGGCGATTCTGACTCCACAATTTCGTTTGCAGAGACGCAGCTTGCTGCGTCTCTTTTTTGGACGCCATTTTGACCCAGATTTTTGACCCGAATTTGACTCGCGAAACTTGATTCTGGGGGAATAGTTTGTACTCGTCGCTTCGGGCTAAAGAGCGTGCATCAGAACAGGTGTCGTGCCTTTCGGGACTCGCTCCTACCCCCCGCTTCCCCGGCACTTACGTGCCGGGCTATCGAATGCCGCCGCTTTCGCGGCTGGAGTTTGGTAGTTCTTTTTGCGCTGCTCTCCCAGAAAACCTAGTACGCACGCACACTCTAAAGCCCCTCACAGAAAATAGGAACCTTATCGCAGCGTTGAAACCGCTGCGCCACCCATAAGCAAGTTTTGGGCGAACTGTGAAGCGCCTCCGAGGCGAATCTCGTTTCGATAAGAATCCGCTCATTCGATTTTCGCTTGCCGATCTTTCTTCCCCCGCCAATCTTTCGTAATACGAGAAACCTTGGCCCTTGCCGATAAGTTATTGAGAAGGTCTGCAGCGGCGCAGGACCTCGTATCCCGAGATGTTGTGGTTTGTGGAGGCCCGATTACGTCAGGGGCAATGTTGCTTCACGGAAGCTTCGACTACCGCCTGGTGGCGCTATCGATCGCGCTGGCGATGGTAGCGTCTTATGCGGCGCTCGACCTCGCCGGCAGCGTGACCGCAGCGCGGCATGAGCAGCGATTTTTTTGGCTGGCTGGCGGCGCGACCTCCATGGGGCTGGGAATCTGGGCCATGCACTACGTTGGCATGTTGGCCTACGCGCTGCCGGTACCGGTTTTGTATCACTTTCCCACGGTGATGCTTTCGCTCCTGACGGCGATTGCTGCTTCCGCCGTCGCATTGTTTACCGTCAGCCGCGAACGCATGGGCGTGTCGGCCGTCATTACGGGCAGTCTGGTCATGGGAGGCGGCATTGCGGCAATGCACTACATCGGCATGGCTGCGATGCGAGTGCCCGCCATGATGGAGTATCGCTGGGGATTAGTGACTCTCTCCGTGCTGCTGGCGGTCGTGACTTCGTTGGTGGCTCTGCTGCTGGCGTCTCGGGGTCGCCAGGAAAAAAAGACCCTCCGGCGCAAGCTGTTCAGCGCGCTGGTCCTGGGGAGTGCGATTCCCCTGATGCATTACACGGGAATGTGGGCGGTGCAGTTCCGCGCCGCGAACATCGTCCCGGATGCGACGCACGCAGTTGGCATTTCCGAACTCGGGGCAACCGCGGTCACAATCGTCACCCTGGTCGTGCTGGCTGGCGCAATTGTTACTTCACTGCTGGATCGCCTGCTGGTGGAGCAACGTGCTGTGACGCTGAGCGCACAGGAGAGCGAGTTGTACTTCCGCACTCTGGCTGAGGCGGTGCCGGAGATGATCTGGACGAACGACCCCGCGGGCGTCCTCGATTTTTTCAATAACCGCTGGTACCGGTATACGGGATTGACGGCCGAGCAGAGCCGTGACGGGGGCTGGAAGGCCGTGGTGCATGCAGACGATTTTCCGGCGTCCACCCAGAAATGGGAGGATTCGCTGGCGACCGGAAATCCCTTCGAGATCGAATACCGCTTCCGCCGCAGCGATGGCACGTTCCGCTGGTTCCTGGGACGGGCGAATCCTGTTCGCGACGAAAAAGGCACAATCATCAAATGGTTCGGCACCTGCACCGATATCGAAGAACAGAAGCACCACCAGCAGATCCTGGAAGGTCAAATCACGGCCCGAACCGAAGAGCTTGCCGACGCCAACACCCGGCTGCAGGAAGAGATGTGGGAAAAAGATGTTGCCCGCCGGCGGATGGAGGAGCGCAACGAGAATGTTTTGCGGGAGTTGACGGAGCGCTCGCAGCGCGCCACCCTGCTGGCCAAAATGGGCGAACTGCTGCAGAGTTGCGTCAGCAAAGAGGAAGTCTTCGCCGCGGCGCTGGGCTTTGCGCCGAAAATATTTCCCTCCAGCCGGGGGGCGCTGGCGCTGCTCGATGCCGGGCGCAGCGTGGCCGAAGTGGCTGGCACGTGGCAAGACTGCCAGTTGTCTCTGACCGTGTTTGAACCGAGCGCGTGCTGGGCGCTGCGAACCGGCCATCCGCACCTGGTGGCCGCAGGAGACACTACGGCGCGCTGCGCCCACGCCGCCGGAGTCAACCACTCGTTCCTCTGCATCCCAATCTTGGCGCAGGGTGAGGCCTTCGGCATCCTGCATTTTCAGGCGACCGATGAAGCGCCGACTCTGCCGGAGTCCGAGCTATCGCTGAAGACAACCTTTGCCGGGCAAGTGGGACTGTCGGTGGCGAACATCCGCCTGCGCGAGGCATTGCACACCCAATCGATCCGCGATGCGCTCACCGGGTTATACAACCGCCGTTATCTGGGGGAGATGCTGGAACGCGAGACCCGGCGCGCGGCCCGCGCCGATCACGGTCTGGGAATCCTGATGCTCGATCTCGATCACTTCAAGAAATTCAACGATACCTACGGCCATGACGCCGGCGATACGGTGCTGCGCGAGACTGCGGCCTTTCTGACCAAGAGCGTGCGGGCGGAAGATTTCGTCTGCCGCTATGGCGGGGAGGAGTTCGTTGTGGTTCTTCCCATGGCCGATTTGAAGGCCTCGCGAGCCCGAGCCGAACATATTCGGGCCAAGGTGCGCGAACTGACCATCTTGCATCAGGGACGGGCAGTGGGAATCCTGACGGTATCTGTTGGCGTGGCGGAGCTGCCGGTGCACGGCACCTCTCCAAAGGATCTGCTGGAGGCTGCTGATGCCGCGCTTTACCGCGCGAAGAAGGAAGGGCGGGACCGGGTGGTGGTGGCCGAGATTCCGCTACCGGCGGAGGCAGCGGCCATTGCCGCGAACGTGGGCGGGTGAACACGAACGCCGCAAAATCGAACGCCCGGCCGTGGGGCCGGGCGCGATCTTTTTCAAGCGCAAGCGCGATCAGCTGCGCTGGCCGGGGCCCTTGCTCTCGTCGCTGGCGATTACGCCGTCCTTGATATGGATGACCCGGTGCGCGTACTCCGCGATGTCGCCTTCGTGGGTCACGAGGATGATCGTGTTGCCCTCCGCGTGCAGCCGGTCAAACAACGCCATGATCTCAATGCCGGTCTGGGAATCGAGGTTGCCGGTGGGCTCGTCGGCCAGAATGATGGAGGGCTTGTTGACCAGCGCTCGCGCAATCGCGACGCGCTGCCTTTGACCGCCCGAGAGTTCGTTGGGCTTGTGGCTCATGCGGGCTTCCATCCCCACCGCCGCCAGAGAGCCCTTGGCGCGCTCCACGCGCTCTTCGGTGGGGACGCCGGCGTAGATCAGCGGCAGTTCCACGTTGTGCAGAGCGGTGGCGCGGGCCAGCAGGTTGAAGGTCTGGAAGACGAATCCTATTTCCTTGTTGCGGATGCGCGCCAGTTCGTCGTCGTCGAGTTCGCTGACCAGCTGGCTGTTGAGCCAGTACTTTCCCTGCGAGGGAGTGTCGAGGCAGCCGATCAGGTTCATCAGAGTCGACTTGCCCGAACCCGAAGGCCCCATGATGGCGACATATTCGTTGCGCTGGATGCGCAAGTTCACGCCGCGCAGCGCGTGCACCTGCTGCTCGGAGCCCATGTCGTAGGTCTTCCACAAATTCTCGGCCGCAATCATGCAGGATTCGGGCGGCGCTAGATTCGCGGTGGGGGGCATACTGATGACTTCGGCGGTTGCCATGTTTCTCTCCTGGTCTTCGCTTACTCTGTCCGGTGCCACTGACCTCTCCGATCGTTTGGGTTCAGTATTTTCTACGGCTCCGTTTTCCGAGACCTGCTTCTGCTGTTCGAGACCGCTGTTCCGAGGCCTGTGTTACCGATGCCTGTCGTTCCGAGGTTTAGACCGGCTTTCCCGTTGGACGCTCCAACCGGGCTAAGGTTATGACGCTTCTTCGTCTTCCTTTTTGGGAACGGAATTGTCGATTTTGATGTTGGTGCCGGGACGCAGCGTGCGCAAGATCTTGTAGCTCCCGGTAATGACCTCGTCCCCTTCTTTCAGGCCATCCAGAACTTCAATGTCGGTGGTGCCGGTGATGCCGGTGGAAACCGGTACGAATACAGCTTTTCCTTTGCGGATGACGAAGACCCCCTGCACGTCATCATCCTTCCTGCTCTTGGATGCAACTTCTTTCGCTGCTGGTGCCGCGGCGTGTACCGAACCGGGAGGATTATTCTGCTCTTCGATCTGTTTCCGGCCGCGCAGGGTGAGTGCCTGAATGGGAACCGCCAGCGCGTTGCTCCGGGTTGCGGTCGTGATCTTGGCCGTGGTGGAAAGTCCGGGGCGCAAGTCCGCCGGAGGATCGGTCAGGGTGACCACAACTTTGAAGTCCTTGGCTTCCTCGCTGGCTGAAGCCGATTGCGATGTCGAGACGCCGCTGGAGCGGACGATCGCGTTGTCGCCGATCTCGGAAACGTTACCGTGAAAAACCTTGTTCGGAATCGCGTCGATCGTAACTTCGGCCGGCTGCCCGATGTGCACATTCACGATGTCGGTTTCGTCGACTTTCACTTCAGCGGTAATGACCGACATGTCGGCAATCGTCATCAGAGTGCTGCCTTGAGCATTCTGAATGCCGACGACGACGGTTTCTCCTTCGCGGACGGGCAGGTTCGTAATCACGCCATCGTAAGGCGCGAGATACGTAGTTTTCTGCAGCAGGTCGGTGTAATGCGTGAGGTTCGCGCTGGCTTGCGTGATGTGCTTGTCGGCGGAGTCCTTCTGCGCCTTAGCTTGGGCCACGCGGGTTTGCGCCTGCACCAGTCCGGCGTCGGCTGTGGCCCAGGCATTCTTGCGGCTGTCGAAATCGGATTTCGAAATCAAGCCGTCCTTGAACAGATTCTGGGCGCGCTCCCAATCGAGCTTGTTGCGCTCGTAATCTGCCTGGGCGCGCACCAGGTCGGCCTGTGAAGTCTTGAGGGCGGCGTCGGCGGCGATGGCGTCGGTCTGCGACATCTGTAGAGAAGCCTCGTTGGCATTCACGTCCGCCGAGGACTGCACGTTTTCCAGTTGCGCCAGCAATTGACCCTTCTTTACCCGATCGCCTTCCTTCACCAGCAGGTGCGTAATCTTGCCGAAGGCGTTCGCGCCGATATTGACGTAAGTCTTGGGCTTGATCTCACCCGAAGCGCTTACGACTGTGGCCAGGTCTTCGCGGAGCACTTTCCCGGTCTGCACCGTGGCTACATTCTTGCTGCTCTGATGAACGGTCACACCGATGATGATTGCGAGCAAAACAACCACACCGGCGCCGATTGCAATTTTCTTCCAGAGTTTCATGATTTCCGCCACCATCCGGCTTCGGTCATCGGAGAGGCCAACTCCTGTCGCTGCCTCGACTTAGACAAGCTGGGCTCCCTGTGGTGCAGCGAGGGTGACGAATACACTCTCTAATACGGTCCTGCCGCTGAGAAAGTTCCGCGAACCAGGAATTTGAAGGAGTGCCGAGACCACAACGCTGGGATAACCGCCGACGCCGGTATTATAGCCTGTCGACCCCTAATTCGCAGTGATGGAAAATGGGCGTAATCGACAGCGGCACGGGCAACTCGGAAGCACCCGCCCGGCTTCCAACCCATATGGCTGTAGCTGGTTTTAATTTGTTCTCCGGGCACGACTTAACCTTGCTTTCACACAACTAAACGGCCTAAAATGGGCAGACAACGGTTGTTCAGGCAGGAGTCCCTCTCATGTTCCGGGTTGCTTCGTATCAAAAGCTTCTAAGAATTTTGCTGGTATCCGCGGGCTTTGTAGCCGTGAGTGCCTTTGCCCAGGATCAGTCGGCACCGCCTGCTTCGAAAGACGCGTCCGAGCCGAAGGCCGCCGACCAAAGCTCCGACCAGTCGGCCAAAGACGCCGCCAGCACACAGGCTCCGCCCACCGATGCGGTCGACCCCCTCAAACGTGCTCCCGATAAGAAACAAAAAGCGAAGAACCAGCGAGCCCTCAAGATCGAGTTGAGCAAGCCCTACAAGAAGTGGCTGGAAGAGGACGTGGTCTGGATCATCACGGACGAAGAGCGCGCGGCCTTCAAGCAGCTTTCGAATGACGAGGAGCGCGACAACTTCATCGAGGCCTTCTGGCAACGCCGTGACCCGACTCCCGATACCGAAGAGAACGAATACAAGGAAGAGCATTACCAGCGCATCGCCTACGCCAACGAACATTTTGCCGCCGGCGTGCCGGGCTGGAAGACGGATCGCGGCCGCATTTACATCATTTACGGCAAGCCGGACGAGATCGATTCGCATCCCTCAGGCGGAACTTACGAGCGGCCGATCGATGAAGGTGGTGGCGAGACGTCGACTTTCCCGTTTGAGGACTGGCGCTATCGTTACATTGAGGGGATCGGACAGGAAGTCATCATTGAATTCGTCGACACTTGCATGTGCAACGAATATCACATGACGCTGGACCGCTCCGAGAAAGATGCTCTGCTCTATACCCCGAACGCAGGCCTGACCATGTGGGAACAGATGGGAATGGCCAACAAGGCGTCGCGCTTCAATCAAAGCGGTCTGGAAAAACTGGGCCTCGGCCCGGACAGCAGCACGCTGCAGACCAAGGAATTTGATCGCCTGGAGCAGTACTCCAAACTCAATGCTGCGCCGCCGGTGAAGTTCGCCGACCTCGAGGAAATCGTGAACTCGAAGGTCATTCTGAACCCGATGCCCTTCGATGTGCGCTCGGACTTCGTGAAAGTTACGGGCGATACGGTTCTGGTTCCGATCACGATTCAGATGAAGAATCGCGACATCACCTTTGCCAACAAGGACGGGGTTCAAACCGGGACGGTGAACATTTTCGCGCGCATCACGACCTTGACGGACAAGGTCGTGCAGACCTTTGAGGACACAGTGCAGGTCATGGTGCCCGCCGAGGAGTTGCCGCGCACCGCGGAGAATGCATCCGTTTACTGGAAAGCCATCCCCCTGCGTCCCGGGCGCTACAAGCTGAGCATCGCGGTGAAGGATGTGAACGGCGACCGTAAGGGAGTATGGGCCCGCGGCATCATCGTACCGGAATTCTCCGACGACAAGCTTGCGACCTCGAGTCTCATCGTCGCCGATCAGATGGAGCCGGTTCCAACCAAGGCCATCGGCACGGGCAGCTTCGTGATCGGGACCACCAAGGTCCGGCCGCGAGTTGCGCCCGCCGACGGCAAGCCCGCCCTCTTCAAGAAAGACAAAGACCAGAAGCTGAATTTCTGGATGCAGGTCTACAACCTCGGCGTAGATGAGAAGACGCACAAGCCTTCTGCCACCTTCGAATACAACATCACCAATATCGCTACGAACAAATCGATAATTCAGAAGACCGAAAGCACCGACACCATGGGCAACGTGGGCGAGCAGATCACGCTGCAGAAGTCGATCGTGTCGGCGAACCTGCAGCCCGGAATCTACAAGATCGAAATCAAGGTGAACGACAACATCTCCAAGCAGACGATTGATCCGTCCGCTGTGTTTGCAGTAGAGTAACTCCCTGCATTCCCCCAGGGGGTGGGGCGAATTGAGCTTGCGCGTACCAAAATTACGCGAACTCGGAATCTGGGCCGTCGTGGCAGGCGTGTCGCTGGGCATGTCGTTCCCGGTGTGGGCTGAAGATCGCCCCGGGGGAGCGATTTCGGGCTACGTGCGCGATGCCGCCGGCGAAGCTCAGATGGGCGCCGTAGTCCAGATTCTGGGCGCTGCAAGTCGCTCCCTCACGGTGTTCACCGACGGCGCCGGTTATTACGCCGCTACCGGACTCCTGCCCGGCGTGTACAGCGTGAAAGTCACTGCGCCTTCTTTCCTGCCCGCGCTGCGCGAAAAGATTGGACTGCGTCCGGGAGCCAGCCTCAGCGTCAATGTGACCCTGAGCACTCTGCTCAACGTGATGCAACTGGGGCCGGTGCGCACCGTGCCTGACAATGACGACTGGAAGTGGACGCTGCGTTCGGTTGCGAACCGTCCTATTCTTCGCGTCTTCAACGATCCTACATTCAATCAAGCAGCCGAGAAGCAGGCGCACGATCTGCGCGGCACGTTGTCGTTTGTGGCCGGTTCAGCGGCCGGCGGATATGGCAGCGGATCGGACATGAGCACGGGCTTCACCCTGGAGCGTTCGGTTTTCGCCGATGGGCAACTGAACTTCAGCGGGAACGTGGGGTATGGGGAAGGGATTCCGGCGGGTGTATTGCGCGTCGGCTATTCACATCGGATGGTGGACGGGTCGCAGCCGGCGGTGAATCTGACGGTGCGCCGCTTCGCCCCTTCCGATCCTGATTTGCACAATGCTGCGTTGCAGTCGGGGGGGCTTTCCGCCGGAGACGATATTACTCTGGGCGACGTTGTGGAATTGAAGTTTGGCAGCGAGTTGCAGACCATCCAGTTCCTGGGACATGTGACGGCGTTCCGGCCTCACCTCAAAGCGGATGTTCATCTTTCGCCGGACACGGTTGTGGAGTACGCGTATACCACGTCGCGACCGGATGAGCTAACCGACAGAGATCAGGACGGAGCGGATTGTTCTTCTTCATGCACCGGGCTGACCGAATCGACTCCCCGAGTCAGTTTGCTGGGCTATACGACCCAACTCGAGAGCGTGCATCATCAGGAACTGAGCTTGTCGCACCGGCTGGGGAAGAATAATTTGCAGGTTGCCGTGTTCTCTGATCGTGTGGACGACCCCGCTCTGACCGGCGCTGGAACGGTCACGGCCGTGGGCGGATTCCTGTTGCCCGATGTCGCCTCGGGAACGTTCAGCTACGCAGGCCCGAACCTCGATACCAACGGTCTGCGCGTAGTGTTGCAGCGGAAGTTTTCCGACGATCTGACGGCGACGATTGACTACGCCTTCGGGGGCGTGCTCGATCTTACCCAGCCCGATGTTCCGCTGCAGCAGGCGCAGCAGTGGATCGGCACGCAGCGGCGTCATGCGCTGGCGGCGAAACTCAGCGGAACGGTTTCGCATACGCACACGCGCTGGATCGCTTCTTATCGCTGGGTGAGCGGTTCTGCGATCACTCCGGTGGATATGTTCAACGCGTCTCCCGGACAGAGCGATCCCTTCCTGAATCTCTACATCCGCCAGCCTATCTTTGGCCGGTTCATGCCTAACCACATGGAAGCGATCATCGACGTGCGCAACCTGCTCGCTCAGGGCTATGTTCCCGTGCTGGGCCAGGACGGGCAGACCGTGTACCTTGTCCAGTCGGCACGCTCAGTGCGCGGCGGCCTGGCGTTTACCTTCTAGAACAGCCTTTTCACTCCGTGGTAATTCTGTCGGCCCACTCCACCAGCGACCCTCAGTGGCTAAAGCCTTTCTGCAATTGGCCCCTGATCGCAGCGCTAAAGCGCTGCGCCACCCAGAAGCTCTCTCGGACCTAGAACAAGCCATGAGCAGTCCCGTGTTCGCTTCTGGTCTTCCCATTCGCGAAATCTATCGTTTCCATTCACAACTCCTTGGTTGACTCCGAGCGACGGCTTTCGATAATGTTCACAGCTAACTGAGGCCGCGTGGCGAGCGGCGCAACCTATTATCAGGAAAGCAATTGCGGGCCTTTTGCAGCTCGGAAACAAGAAGCCTCATGGCTTCCCGCGAGCGGCTCTTGCCCGGCTGTGCCATCTATTTCGGTTGGCAATTTTATAAGGAGATCACATGAGAGTACGCATTCTGCTGGGGTCGGTTCTGCTGCTAGCCGTGAGTTTGTCGGCCCAGACTTTCCGCGGGACCATCCTAGGGACGGTAACTGACGCCTCTGGCGCGGTTATCGCCGGGGCGAAGGTGACGGTGAAGAATACGGGAACGGGACTGGAGCGCTCGACCGAGACCAGCGCCGACGGCAGTTACGCTTTGCCGGAGCTGCCGATCGGGACGTATTCCGTGACTGTGGTGCAGACCGGCTTTCATACCGTTGTGACGACAGGGGTTGTGGTCGACGTATCCACGCAACGCCGCGTGGACGCCGCGATGAAGCCGGGCGAGGTGGCGACCAAGGTGGAAGTCTCGGGCGATACGCTGCCCCAGGTGGAGACGACTACGAATGAACTCGGCGGGGTGCTGACTCAGAACGAAGTCAAGGATCTGCCCATCAACGGCCGCGACTACACCAAGCTGATCTTCTTGAATCCGGGAGTGGCGGGCTCGCCGGACCAGATTTCCGACTCGCCCGGCTCTTACGGTGAATTCAGCATGAACGGAGCGCGGGGACGCTCCAACAATTATCTGCTCGACGGCACTGACATGAACGATGGTTACCGCAACGATCCGGCGATCAATCAGGCTGGAGTTTTCGGGACACCGTCCGCGATTCTGCCGATCGACGCTATTTCCGACATGAACGTGCTGTCGAACTTCGAACCGGAGTACGGAAGGAACGGCGGAGCGATCGTCAATATCGTGACCAAGAGCGGAACCAACAACATTCACGGCGACTTCTTCGAATATTTCCGTAACGACGCCCTCGATGCCCGCAATTATTTTGATCCATCCGGCTCGCCCAAGGCGCCATTTCACAACAATCAGTTCGGCGGATCGATCGGCGGGCCGATCGTAAAAGATAAGACATTTTTTTATCTCGATTACGAAGGGCAGCGCGAGAGTGTGGGAGTGGTTTCGCTGGCCTGTGTTCCGACGCCGGCGTTCATCCAGCAGGCGACGACGAACGTCACTAGCTCGGGCGGGACGATCAGTCCGGTGGGAGCTGCGCTGCTTAATTTTTACCCGCACAATGCCGCGAACTACATTCCGAATACTTATTCTCAGGATTCGGGATGTTTCAACACTCCGAGCATTACTCCCCAGACGGAGTACGTTCCCGATTACACGGCGATCGCTCCGTCGTTTAATAACCTGAGCAGCCTGATCGCCAAGATCGACCACTCGTTCAACCCCAATAACAACATCAGCGGGCGCTATTTCTTTGGCGACAGCACGCAGCAGTTTCCGCTGGCGTTGAACGCCACCGGCGGACAGCTTCCGGGATACGACACGGTAACTCCGACGCGAGTTCAGCTGGTTTCGCTTTCTTACGTCAAAGTGATTTCGGGTACGAAAGTGAACGAGTTGCGCTACGGCTGGAACCGCTTTGCCGAAGGGTTCTTTCCGCAGGACAGGAATTTTAATCCGAACTCGATCGGGCTGTGCAATGTTCCGGTGACTTTTGGATCGTGCGATTCCTCGGGCCTGCCGATTTTGCTGCTGGCTCCAACGCCAACCGGAGGGTCGGGATTTTTCTCGCAGATTGGCGCGACGTCCGGCGATCCGCGCCATCGCATCGACACCAACAACCAGATCATCGACAGTTTCTCGTGGAAGCTCAACAAGCACGACCTGAAGTTCGGCGGCGAATTCCGCAGGACGAGCATTGAACAGTATCTCGACAAATATTCCCGCGGGCGGCTTCGCTTTGGCACGCTCGAGGATCTTCTGCAGATGATTCCTTCGACCGGAGTGTTTGGAACGTTCGACTATACCGGCGACACGTTGCGCCATACCTACGAGAACGGCTTCGGCTTTTACGCCCAGGACGCCTACCACGTCACGCCGCGCCTGGTGTTGAACTACGGCATGCGCTGGGATTATTACGGAGTGGTCGCCGAAAGGAACCACCTGTTCTCCGATTTCATCACTTCGTCTCCTTCAGTGGGCGCTCTCGAGCAAGTCGGTCCGGGCGGTCTCCCGAACCTCTACAAGCCTGACAAGACAAATTTTTCGCCGCGCGCCAGCTTGGTGTGGGATATGACGGGCAAGGGTAAGAGCGTAATCCGCGTCGGCTATGGCCTGTTCTTCGACGCTTTTTCGCAGGATATGACGCTGGGCCACCTGCCGTATCCAACCTTCTACGCTCCCGGGCCGGCGTACAACAACATCGGGCCGGATCCGATCCAGATGGCGAATCTCAACGCCAACGCTGTTAACAGCGCGGGCGCTTACATTCAGGGGACGCCGCTGTACGGAACTCCGGGCTGCAGCGTGGAATGCGACATTTTTTCCTTCGACCGCAACATCAAGACGCCCTACATGGAGAACTACAACTTCAACTTTCAGCAGCAGATCTCAAGCAAAGTTGCGCTGCAGATTGGATATGTGGGTTCGCAGGGACACCGGCTGTTCCGTTTCTACGATCTGAACCAACCGAGCCAGGCAGCAATTACCGCGGCGGACTGCCCGTTCGGAATTGCAACCTGCGCAACCACCGGCACAATCCAGGACTTCGCCGTGCCGCGAAATTTCGGCTATCCCTCCGGGGCGGACTACATCTTCCAGGAAAATTCCTTCGGCACGTCGAATTACAATTCGCTGCAAACCAGTTTGCGAGTGACCAACTACCACGGCTTTATGTCGATCGTGAACTATGTGTGGTCGAAGTCGCTGGACAATTCGAGCGATGGGGAAGATTTCATTCCTAATGCGGCGCAGCCGCAGAACAGTACCAATCCGGCGGCCGAATACGGGCCGTCGAGCTTTAACCTGCCTCATCGCTTCGTCTGGGTCGCCGGCTACGATCTTCCGGCAAGGGGCGGCCACATGGCCAGGTTGAAGGATGGCTGGGGGGTGAACAGCTCCGTGAACCTTCAGAGTGGTCAGCCCTTTACTTTGAATTACAACGCCGAGGATGACTATAGCGGCGGCGGGGACGGGTACGACCGTCCCGATGTGATTGGTCCAGTGACGTACGACAAGCGGAATCCGGCGAACTTCCTTCAGCTGAGTTCGTTCGCGATGCCGTGCGCGAACAATGGAATGTATTCGGGATACGCCTCGGATTGCGTCCCTGGCACCAGGCACTACGGCGATCTCGGCAGGAATTCGTTGAGCGGGCCGACTTACAAGCAGTGGGACTTCGCTATCTACAAGAATACCGCTTTCACCGAGCGAACCACGCTGCAGATTCGCGCGGATTTCTTCAACATCCTGAACCACCCAAACTTTGCCAACCCGATTCTTCCGGCGTTTATTGCCGATCCGGCGGCTAACATCAATCTGGCCTGCGGATGCGGCTTTGCTCCGCCCAGCGGCGGCCGGGAGGCAGGTAACGGCGCCTATCAGATCGCGGCGACCGGCGACGTCGGCATCGGTAATCCGTTCCTCGGCGGCGGCGCACCGCGCGGTGTTCAACTGGCGGTGAAGTTCACGTTCTAGCTGTGCCAGATAATGCAGAAAGACCCTGCTTCGGCAGGGTTTTTCTATTTGTGGACGGCTACCCGCTTAAGACGCCGGAGTTTCGCTGATTATTCGCTTCGGGGCGAGCGCCACTCGCGCCGGTGCAGCGTCTTTCGTCACCTCGTGCGGGCCGCTAAGGCGATGCTAACCTTCTATCTGTAGTCAGCATTTCCTCCCCGCACAATCCTTGGTCCTGGAGAACCCGATGTCTCGCTCGGCTTTGGTGAAGCTGTGTGCTGTTTCCGCCCTCGGTCTCTGTTTTACGGCGCAGCTTTATGCCCATCATCTGAAGGAAGGTTCATCCACCTACCTGCCGATCACGACGAACTCGGCCAGAGCACTCGAGCTTTACAAAAAGGGCATGGAGGACTACGAGAACCTTTACCTTGAGCGCTGCAACGACGACTGGCGCGCCGCGGTGAAGGAAGACCCGAATCTCGCCGTGGCCTGGGCTTGGATCGCCTTCAACAGCGGCAATCCGCAGGAAGTGAGCGCGGCCCGCGCCAAGGCGAAAGAACTCGCGCCAAAACTGAACCCCGGCGAGCAGTTGATGGTGGCCTGGATTGCCAAAGTCCAGGAGGGCGATTTTCTGGGCGGCATCACCGCCATGAACGACATGCTGGAGATGTATCCCCACGACAAGCACCTGCTCTATCTTGCGGGGAACTGGCTGATGGGAGAGGACGGAACCGATCAGGCGCAGCACATGATGGAGAAGGCGCTTGCGCTCGACAAGAATTTTCCGGCGGCGCTGAATGATCTGGCCTATGTGGATGCCCGCAATCGTCAGTTCGATAAGGCTCTGGCCGCCATGGACCGCTACGTGGCCTTGCTGCCCAAAGAGCCCAATCCGCAGGATTCTTACGGAGAGCTGCTGCGCATGGCGGGCAACTTTGAAGGCTCGCTTACGCACTACCGTGCCGCGCTCAAGATTGATCCGGACTTCGTGACCTCACAAGTTGGGCTGGGCGACACTTACGCGCTCATGGGCAACCAGGAACAGGCGCGGGTGGAGTATGACAAGGCGATCCGCTTCGCGCACAACGAAGCCGACCGGCTGACCTATAGCATGCAGAAAGCGATGACGTTCGTCCGCGACGGCAACTACGGGGAAGCGGACAAGAGCTTTCTGGAAATCGCGGCCAACGCTCACGCCAAAGAGCAAGATCTGCAGGAGGCGCAGGCTTACCGGCAGATTGCCGAATATCAGAGCGACGACAACATCGCGCTGAAGAATCTGAAGCTGGCCGAAGAAGCGCTTCATCATCTGGCCACGATTTCGCCCTCCGACCGGGATGAAGAGATGTCGCGCATCCTGCGCAACCGGGTGGTGCGCGCGGCGCACGCGGGCAACCAGCCGCTGACTGATCAGTCGATGCAACAACTCGAGGCCATGGCCAATGGCAACCGCAACCGCGTGATCCAGAGTTCCTATCACGGCGCGGCGGGATCGGTGTTGATGGATCAGAAGAAGTACGAGGAAGCGATCGCCCCGCTGGAGGAAGACCAGGATAATCCCTTCACCATGGAGCTGCTGGTACAGGCCTACTACCAGACATTGCAGGTCGATAAACTCCACGAAGCGGAAGCCCGGCTGCGCGGCACTAATGTGCCGACCATGGAACAGGCCCTGGTCGTTCCCGCGGCCCGCGCCAAGCGCCCGAATTTATAGCGTCGTAGTGCCGGGCGCCTGGATTAGAAAATTCTTAGAAAATTCTTTGGGGAACATGTCCTCAAGGTCACTCCTGCCGGCTTGACGGCGTAGTGTACAGTAGTTGGGCATTTGCGCTTGATCACGCCCAACGATGAAAGCCGATACTGAACGCCGCGCTGGAAGCCGCATCGCCACCAGCGTCCCCACCCGTGTACGTACGGCCGAGGGGACCGACCATACTGCCCAGACGCGCGACGTTAGCGCCAACGGCATTTTCCTCTATACCAAATCCCGCATGGAGAAAGGGAGCGAGGTGGAACTGGTGCTGATTCTTCCTCCGGAACTCACTTCCGGGGAGAGGTGCTGGGTGTGTTGCCAGGCGACGATTGTGCGCGTGGAGGAGAACGGATCGGAGTTCGGAATCGCGGCGCAGATTCAGCGCATGGATATCCTGCCGGAAGTCACGGTCTGACGGCGCCAGGCTGCACCATGAATGGTGCATTCATAAATCGATTTGAGCTCCTTGGCGAAGCGCCGGGTTGGCAGCTCGATATGGCACGAAGGTCTCAGAAAAAAGCGCTTCCCATTGCATCGTTCGTAGTGCAATAATAGCGGCCCTAGAATTGCTCTGGCCAATTTCAGGTTCCAGGCGGGCCTTCCGTATGATCGAAAAGCTCGCGGCAGGTGTGGTGCAAGTGCAGACGCCCATCGGTCCGCGTTATGTAGTACCTCCAACATGGCTCCAGCGCGTGTATCTGGTCTGGATGTTCCGCAATTTTCCCATCCTTCCGCACGCCGTGCTTTCCCGGCGGCAGCAGCGCATGATCGATCGAATGTGCAGCGAACAGCGCTTCGCCTCGATGGCTTACGCCGACGGCATGGATGAAGTGCCGGTCATTGGGACGATCGAGCATCGGCCGCCCGCAGGGAGCGATCCCTTGCCGCCGCGGCGGCCGGTCGCGAGCGCGACGGCCCAGGGTCTGGCTGCGGGAATCCGTCAGCGCTCGTAGCCGTGCTTGGCCTTTCCTGTCGGGATGGTCGCGATTCGCCTACATGGTCCGGCTTGTCGAAGTGGAAGTCGGGCCAGCCCTGCGTAAATCGGTGCGCTCCCCTTATTCCTGCGTGAAGCGAGAACCGCCGATAGTGTCATCCATGAAGTACCGCTTGGCAAAATCGGGTAGGCGATCGGGATCATTTTACCGCACTGCGCGGCGACTCAACCCTCGCTCCTCGCATCGGTACAGGCGATGTCCGGATCTCGTAGGGTCCCGTAGGAGCGCTCGACGCGCTCCTACGGGATGACATCGGCTCGGTGAATCCGTGACTCTCTCAACTCAATTGAGCTACCACCCCCCGGCATCTTACCTATTGCAATCCAATACAAGAAGGATGTACGCTCCTATTGTTCTTAAATAGGAGGCGACGGTGGGCGAGAACGACGTTTGGCAGGGCACTATGGCTCTGATGGTCCTGAAGACGATCGAGTCGATGGGGCCTCTGCACGGCTATGGCATCGCGCGCAGGATCGAGCAGATCAGCGGAGACCGACTGGTCGTCCAGTATGGAACCCTGTATCCCGCGCTGCTCCGGCTCGAGCAGGAGGGCTACATCTCGTCCGAATGGGGGGTATCCGACAACAACCGCCGCGCCCGCTTTTACAAACTCACTCGCGCCGGACGCCGCCAGGTGGGGAAAGAATCTCAACGCTGGGAGAAGGCGAATGCGATTCTCGCGCGATTTGTCTCCCCGGGCGAGGAGGCGTTATGAGAAAACTCCGCGTCTGGTTGCTGCGGTTGTGGGCCCAGTTCGGCCGCGATCTCCCGGAGAAAGAGTTTGCCGAGGAAATCGAAACCCATCTCCAGATGCAGATCGAAGACAATCTGCGATCAGGCATGGATCCAAAGCAGGCGCGCCGGGAAGCGTTGGTCAAATCCGGTGGGATGGAAGTGACCATGCAGGCCTATCGCGACGGGAACTCTCTTTCCCTCGTGGAGACGCTGTCGCAAGACCTTCGCTATACGATTCGGCAGCTGCGCAAAAATCCGGGCTTTGCCGTGACCGCCATCCTGGTGCTCACGCTCGGAATCGGCGCCACGGTCTCGATCTTCAGCTTCGCGGATGCGGCGCTGATCAAGCCCTTACCGTATCGCGAGCCCTCGCGCCTGGTAGTCATTTTCGGGACTATTCCGTTGGGCTCCCGCTTCCACCTCTCATTCCCGGACTACTACGATCTCAAGAAACTCAATAAAGTTTTCACCTCATTCGAGGTCTACGACTCGAACGGATTCATGCTCAGCACTCCGGACGGAGGTCAACTGGCTCCCGGGGGACGAGTGAGCGCCGGTTTCTTTCGCACTCTCGGCGTCACTCCGATCCTGGGCCGAGATTTCCTGCCCGGGGAGGACAAACCCTCCGCTTCGCGTACGGTCATCCTGAGTTATGCAGCCTGGCAGAGTCGCTACGGTAAGCGCGCGGATGTTCTGGGGCAAACGGTGACGCTCGACGGCCATCTCAATACCGTCATCGGCGTGCTGCCGCCGGAATTTCATTTTGCCCCGGCCGCGCCTGCGGACTTCTGGGCCGCCGAGCACGACGAGAGCTCCTGCCGCGCTTGCCATTGGCTCTTCGGCCTGGCCCGTCTGAAGGACGGCGTCTCGATTCAAACGGCGCAAGCGGAAATGACCACAATTGCGCGCCAGCTTGCGACGCAGTATCCCGACTCCAATCGGGATCAGGGTGAAGCGGTAGTCGGGTTGCCCGAAGTCATTGTTGGCGACATCCGCCCCATCATTTTGGTGTTGCTCGGCGGGGCCGCGCTGCTGCTCCTGATTGCGATCGTGAATGTAGCCAGTCTACTGCTCGTGCGCACCGAGAGCCGCAAGCGGGAGATCGCGGTACGAGGAGTGCTGGGCGCATCGCGCAGACGCTTGTTCCGCCAGTTCGTAACCGAAGGAATGGTGCTGGCGGCGTCCGCCAGCGCGATTGGCCTTGCGGCGGCGGATGGCGCAATGCATCTGCTTACGCGCCTCATTCCCACCGACACTCTGGCAGGTATGCCGTATCTGCAGGGACTCGGGCTGACTCCGCGCGTGCTGGCATTCACGCTGGCGATCTCGTTGTGCAGCGCGGTTGTCTTCTCACTCACTCCCATCGTCAGCATGTCTCGCGAGGAAATGCGAGCCGGCCTCACGGAGGGCGGTCGGGCGGCATCGGGGACGGTCTGGCACAAATTCGGAGCCAACCTGGTGGTCATTGAGCTGGCCATGGCCGTGGTCCTGTTGGTGGGAGCGGGATTGCTGGGCAAAAGCTTCTATCGTCTGCTGCAGGTCGATCCCGGCCTGGAACCGACGAACCTTGCCACGATCCAGCTGTCGACGCCGCGGGCGAACTACTCCAAGGACCCGCAAATCATCGCCCTTGAGCAGCAGATCCTCGATCGCGTCTCAGCGTTGCCTGGTGTGACTTCCGCTGCCCTCACGAACAAGTTGCCGGTGGGCGATGGAGATTTCACCACCAGCTTCCAGATCGTAGGCCGGCCCAACCACGGCGAAGATAACGAAGTGGCCTATCGCCTGGTCTCCACAGACTATTTCCATACTCTAAAGACTCGTTTGTTGGAGGGGCGTTATTTCAATGCGAACGAGGATGCGACCAAGCCTCACGTAATTTTGATCAATCGCGCGCTCGCGCGGCAATATTTTCCCGGCGAACGCGCGGTCGGAATATTCCTCAACTACGATGGGGCTCCGCCGGAGTCGGCGATGCAGGTGGTCGGCGTTATCGACGACCTCCGGGAGGGCCCGCTGGATACGCCAGCCCGTGCCGCGATCTACGCTCCTTCCGACCAACATCCGATCAGCTCCTTCTCCGTGGTCGCCCGGACGTCCGTCGATGCACAATCGCTGCTGCCGACGCTCACCGCGACGATTCATCAGATCGATCCGGGCATCGCGGCCTTCGGGGCTTCGACGATGCAAGAGCGAATTCGCGATTCGCCGCCTGCCTACCTGCACCGCGCTTCCGCCTGGCTGGTCGGAAGCTTTGCCGCTTTAGCGCTTCTGCTGAGCGTCGTCGGATTGTACGGGGTGATCGCGTATTCGGTGAGCCAGCGAACACGGGAAATCGGAGTAAGAATGGCGCTGGGCGCACAGCGCGGCATGGTCTACCGGCTCGTCCTGCAGCAGGCTTCAGGACTGATCGCCGTGGGAATTGTTATCGGCCTGGTCGGATCGTTCGCTGCGTCTGCGCTGATGCGTAGTTTGCTCTTCGCGACAGCAGCCTGGGATGTGTTCACCCTGGCCGCGGTCTCCGCTGTACTGGGGATTTCTGCGATTCTGGCCAGTTACCTTCCCGCCCGCCGTGCCGCTTCGGTGAACCCACTGGAAGCTCTGCGCGCCGAATAAGTTAAGAATCAGGCTGCGGTGATTTCGATTGATGGGAGAATGCCGCTCTGCGGCGCGGGCGGGCCGGGAACGTGCACGCCGATCAAGTCCGAGGGCAGTCTCCCATGATATAAATTATGAAGGGTTCATTGTTCACGAGCTCTGCCGGTCTGCCATCGGAAATTTCACAAGTCGGGCGCGTAGCTCAATTGGCAGAGCAACTGACTCTTAATCAGTAGGTTGTAGGTTCGATTCCTACCGCGCTCACCATCTTCAACAGTGTTTATGCGGGCTTAGCGCATATTCACTCACTGCACAGATGTTGAGTTGTTACCGTTTGGTAACAACTCGTTGACCACGGAGGAGAGTGCTTTCCCCATCTCCGCGACCGAAGCGTGGTCGTACAGGTTCTCAGCCAGTTTCGCAGTCGTGTGACCGAGAATGTCTGCCGCCACACGGGAGCGCGATCCAAGGGATTGCACCAGCGTGTTGACGGTGTGCCTGCTGTCGTGGAATCCACCGGGGTTGACCCCCGCCACCACGCACGCCGGGCGCAGATAACGCCTCATGAAATTGCCGGGGATGACGGGCGTCCCGACGCGGGTGCGAAACACCCACTCCTGCCCCTCACCCAAAGAGCGCAAGGATTCCAACAATTCCGCGTTCTGGATCGGAATCAGACGTTCACTCTTCTTGGTTTTCAGGTTATCGACCTTGCGGTCGTAGACCCGTCGCCTAACCCGCAGCAAGTTTCCATCGAAGTCCGTCCACTTAACGGCGACGGCTTCGCTGATCCGCAATCCTGAAGCCAACAAGAATAGCCATAAAGTTCGATATGGCCCTTTCAACTGATCCGCCACGGCTAGAACCTGTTCGCGTGTGTAGACGATCCGCTCAACGCAGCCCGTCGTCACGCACTGCTGGGGAATCGTCAAACCCTTGCTGGGGTCTGACGTGATCAAGCCACTCTTCAGCGCGTAGGACATGACGTGTTGCAGTACTACCCTCATGCTGCGCACCGAACTCCTAGAGCGCACCTTGGCTTGCTCGTTCAAAAACAACTGAAGGTCATCATTGGTGATCGCCGTTACATCATCATCTTTTAGCTCCGGCGTCACCCACGCTCGCAGAGTGTTGACGTAATTGTTGAAGGTAGAGGTTTTGTACGACGGACCTCTAATCTCTTTCCACTTTGTCACCACATCTGCAAACGACATCGAAATCTTCGGAGCCGATGACCTCGGCGTGGTATCACCTCCGATGATGCGACGCAGTTTTGTCTTCGCAGCATTGCGCGTCATCTCATTCCGCAGACCGAGTTTGACCTTCACCTGCTTCCGTCCGTTTTGTGCATCTACTCGATACATCCCTATCCACCATTTTCCTCTCGGCATAACCGAGCCTTCTTGATAACG
>Ga0074044_10000073_pt1 | contig 96828 bp, 77 predicted proteins | sample BogForMeECP23OM1_FD_94443 | JGI IMG/M metagenome (GOLD analysis project Ga0074044, IMG submission 94443) | Bog forest soil microbial communities from Calvert Island, British Columbia, Canada - Bog Forest MetaG ECP23OM1 | ecosystem: Environmental > Terrestrial > Soil > Wetlands ...
CATGCTCCGCCGGTTCAGCGTTTGCCGGCGCATCGGCGGACTTGTCCTGGCTGTCTTTGTTGGGAGAATTCTTCGCGTCTTCGTGATTGTTTTTGGCCGAAGCCTGCTTGCTGGAATTTTTCTCGGCGCCGGTTTTTTTCTCCGCCGCGGCCTGGCGATCGAGTTCGGTTATAGCTTGTTGTGCATCGTCCACTAACCGGTTGTGCGGATAGCGCTGCAGAAATTCCTGAAAGACGGCGCGGGCCTGCTCGGGATCGTTGAGGTCGTCTTTGTAGATTTCGCCAATCGTAAACAGCGCGTCGCAGCGATATTTGCTGCCGGGATATTCCTTGCGCAAAAATTTGTACTGCGCGATGGCTTCGTTCAGGATTTTGTCATCGTCGAAGCGGCGGCCCATCTCGATCAGGGTTTCAGCGACGGCCACTACGCTGGGATCGGCCTTGGTGGACGCGGGCGCGCCGAAGTAAACATTGCGGTAGGCGTTGAGAACGCGCTGGTAATCGTGGCGCGTGCGATCGGCGGGAGGGCGTCCATTGAGCGCTTCCCGCATGCGGTCGGCGGCAGCGAAATGGTCACGGGCCCACGACTCAGAGTGGTGGGATTCGCCGCGATGCGTGCGCGCATAAGCCGGCACTCCGGGCAGGGCTGCCAGCAGGATCAGCGCTGCCCAGCGCAAGCCGCGCTGGCTCGATATGATGTTCAAAATATTTTCGGCCCGTTAACTGTCTCGATCGCCGTTTCGGTTGAACCGCTGGTGGAGCCTGAGAGATTGCTTAGTGAAACAGATGCAGCTGCGCTACTCGGTGTTGCTGATATAAAGCACGCCGCGCGCGTCCCGCTCGACCTTTACAGGACTGTGGGAAGCACCCGACGAATTAAAATCGAAACCTCCGTAGTAGAGGTTGGTGATGCGTCGCACGTAATTCTGGGTTTCGGCATAGTGCGGAACGCCGGCGCTGCGCGCCACCGCGCCCGAACCCGCGTTGTAAGCGGCCAGGGTCAGATTCACGTCACCGCCGTAGTTTTCCAGAAGCTGCTTGAGATGCCGTACTCCGGCATCGACGTTCTGCTCGGGGTCGAACGGATTCTTCACGTTCAAACTGCGCGCAGTCTGCGGCATGAGCTGCATCAGGCCCATCGCGCCCTTGCGCGATACTGCGTTGGAATTGAAATTCGATTCGACCTTCACCACGGCACGTACCAGGTTCGGGTCGACATTGTGCCGCGCCGCCGACATCACGATGGCGGAGTCGATCTCTTCCGGAGAAGCCTGATGGCCGCGGAAATTTGCCGCCTGGATTCTGGCATTGGCCGAGTGCGGAGATTCGCGAACGAAATACTGGCTGATCTCCGCTGCTGCAGAACGAGCGGCCTGCATCGAAGGCGTGTTGGCTGAAGGCACCGGCTTCCAGCGATTTTCTTTCGCGCTCCAGTACATCAGAGTCGGGCGCTTGGGCTGGGAAGTGGGAGTTGGGCGGGTTGCGGCCGGAGCGTCTTCGTTGACGTAGACCTTGCGTCCGTGCTCATCGGTGGTGGTAACGACTCGAGACACGCTGTCGCTCTCCTCCGCCCAGGCACACTGCGGGTGGAGAGAGCAGGAGGTCGCAATTGCCGCGCTGGCCGTCAGCATCAATGCAATTTGCAGGCGCTTTCGCATCATCCGGGTGCTTCCTTTCACCGAACCTTCGCTTGCGAGGAGCATGCGGACAAACTTCGCCCTCGCCTCTTGCTACCCGGAACCTGACGGAGAAATCTGAACCAGAGTAAGACGATTATAGGCGTGGCCAGATGGCGCAGCAACGTTTCCGAAGGGCGTAGAACCACCGGAGTAATGCGGCGGAAGTGATTGAAAAGTATGCAGATTAGAGCATTTCGGCGGACGCGGCGGGGGTGTCGGAGGTAACCACGGAGGTGGTTACCTGCAAGGTTTCGTTTCGAGAGGCTGGCTTGTGTGGGGACGGCCGCGCTCGGCCGTCCGCGGAGCGCAGTTGAGCTGCGCTTTCTGACGGCCTGATGTTCCAGCGTACGGCGGTCAGCCGATCTCCTGCGACTGCCTGTTCGAGGAACGCCAGCCGTGCACGTTTTAAATGTCATGGCCTGTTTTTCGAAAGCTATCAGTTCGGAAGTCTCTTGTGTATTCTGGAATCCGAAATGGCGAAGCACTTTAGGTGGCTGTTCGTCGGATTGCTGTCGGTCTTGCCTTTTGTGGGCATCGTGACCGGGCCAACGCGCATCGGGTTGTGGGCACAGTGGTCCAACGACCATTATTCCTTTGGGGGTGGAACACAGCCTTGGGCACTCGCATTCTCCGTATTTGTCCTCGGCCTTTATCTCCTGCTCATGTACGCCGTGCCGTCCGGAGTTGGAAAGCCTCTTCCAGGAGTCGTGCGCCGGTTTGTCGCATTCTGGTTGGATTTCGTTCTTGCGGTGATGGCAGTAGCTCCTGTTTTCGGTGTCGTGCTGACTCTTACGGAGTGGAAACGAACAGGAGTTTTTGAATGGGCATTTGAGCGTCCGAATTCCGCTCCTGGCGACGGATTCCTAATTGCTACACAGTTGTTGTTGTATTCCGTTGCGTTGGTTTTTTATTACTCTTTTCCCCTCATTCGCCGGAGGCCCTCGCCGGGCACTTGCATTGTTGGGTATCAGGTGATTGCCGAGGATGGGATGACAATCACCGCACGGACCGCAATTCTAAGAACACTCCTTGGATTCCTCGCCCTCTGTGTTGCGTATCTAGCACCATTCATCGAACGAGATTCCAAGAACGGAAAGTTCTGGCTGGACAAGGTTTTTGGAACTCGGGCAGTGATGCTGAACTAAGTTGCTGTTGAAATATTGCGATATCGCAAATTTCGACATAGGAGACGCGGAGGGCTCACTTCTCCAACGCGGCCGCGAACGCGTCCAGCGAGAGCGAGCGCAGCAGATTCCGCCGCATGCCGCGCTCGACCTCAGCCAGGCGGTCGGAGGCTGCGGTGATCCACTCGAAATCGGCCGCCTCGGCGAGGCGGGTCAGGGCCGGGACGATGTCGCTGTTGTGCACTTCCGACGCCCGGCCCGAATCGATCAGCAGCAAATCGCGCAACAGCGAGTACAGCGTGCGGATCAGTTGCTCAGTTTTCTCGCGCCCCTCGGCGCCGGCGCGATACGACTCCGTGATCTTGAAGAGTTCGCTGTGTTCTCCGGCGCGCAGCGCGGAGTTCAAGATCGCCAGCGCATGTTCGCGGGCGGCCGTGTATGCCGCAACATCGAAGCTGCGTGCGCGCCCGACCGCGCCCTCCGAAAGCCGCGCCACCAGCGCCCGCTGCGGCGGCTTCCACTCCGGCCGGTGCTCGGCCAGATAGCGCTCGATCTCTTTCGACGGCAGTGCGCCGAGAGTAAACACCGCCGACCGCGAGCGAATCGTCGGCAGCAATTCGCCAGGATTCTCGGTCAGCAAAAAGATCGTGGCAAACTCCGGAGGCTCTTCGAGAACTTTGAGCAGCGAGTTCGCGGCTTCCTTCATGAAGGAAGACTCGGTGAAGATGTAAACCCGTTCGCGCCCCTCAGCCGGCCGGTAGTAAATTGTCTCGATCACCCGCCGCACCTGATCGACTTTGATCATCATCTGCGGAGGGTCGGGCGGAATGACGAGCACATCGGGATGCGTCTGCACGAACAGCCGCGTTTCCTTCTTGTCGGTCTCGCGGAGATTTTCGCGGGCCTCGATGGCCTCGGCGAAGCGCGCATCGAGATCGGCGGCCTGCGCGATGCGCGTGCAGTTGGCGCATCGGCCGCAGAAGTCGGGTAAGCCGTCGGTCTGGGTGGGCGTAAGGCAGTTCAGCGCCTGCGCCAGCATCAGCGCCAGGGTGTACTTCCCCGCTCCCGAGCCGCCAGCCAAGACAACCGCGTGCGGAAAGCGCTCGCGCGCCAGCATATCGCGCAGGCGATGGACAATTTCGGCGTTGCCGTAAAAATCAGAAAATGGCATGCACTTTACTTTCGAAGTGACCAGCGCACCGGCGTTCCTGCGCCGCCTTGCCCTCGCATTTCCAATGCCGCATCGACCATCCGCGCGTCGATTCTCTTCCCGTTGATTTCGATTCGCGAGAAATTCTTCGCCTCCTCTGCTGGAAGCTTCAGGCGAATGCTGTACGTGTTCGAAATGACGGGGTCGTACCATCCCTCGTAGCCGTTGGCGGATTTGATCAGCCCCAGCAAGGGCGACTCGAAGCGGAAGGAAGTGAGCGGCAGCTTCGGGGCAAGGTTCACGCCTGATTCGGTGAAATCCAGGCCGATGAGTTTCGACAGCGCGAACAGCGGACAGGCGTGCGTGTGCATGTTCAGCACGGGAAAATCGGTCCAGCCGAAGGGGCTGCCTCCGGTGGTGGCGCCCGGTTGCTTGCTCAACGCCGAATTCAGAACATCCGGCCCACTCCAGGTGCCGTACCAGATCTCGGGATAGACTTCCGCGTGACGGGCAAAAGAATTCTTCTTCCATTCGTCCCAGGCCATCGCGCCGTCGATGCCGGCAAGGGCCCAGATGAGAGTTTGATTCAGCGAAGGCCAGACGCCGCCATTCGACTGCGTTCCGGGCTCAGAATGCCATGCCCCACGTTGCACCTGATCGGGACCCTGGCTGAGTTGGATCGCCCCAATCGGCGAAACCTGGCGCAACTCTCGATCGATGTTTGCGATCAACGTGCGTGTCTGCTGTTCGTCTGCGCTTCCCCCGATTACCGCCCAGGGCTGGGGCTCGATCCACATGCATTTTTCGCCCAGCCAGCCGTTCGTCGGCCCCAGCCAGGCTCGACGAAACCACTGACCGGTCCACTGGGCGCGCACTGCCCGGCGGTGGTCTTCCACTTTCTGCCGGATCGGTGCCGTCAGACTGTTATTGGCGCCGGCATAGGTCAGCATTCGTGCGTAGCGATCGAAAACGTAGGCCGCCATCGCGGAGTTCAGTACGCTCTCGCTCTTCTCTACAACTTCTTTTGACTCAGCTTTCGTCGTCCATGCGTTCACCAGCGCATCGTTCCAATCGTCCTGAAGCATCCGCATCAGGCCGTGTTCTCCGGTGCTCACAACTTCGGTCACGTGCCGGTAGCAGCGAGCCAGAAGATTGCGCACCGATGCGCGGCCTGTGCTCTCGCCGTAGCGCGTGAGAGTTTCCGAGTCCAGAAAACGAACGTCGCGAGTGACGAAAACATATTCACTGACGGCCCAGATCAGCCACAGCGGCATGTCGCTGGAATTGTCGCTCGAGGTCGGCATCGGCATGCCGTGGCCGACAATTCCATAAGGAAGCGATCCGTTCGGCCGGACTTCGTTCAATGTGTAGCGCAGAACTTCCTTCACCAGATCGCGATCGCTAAACAGAAACGGCAACGCGTGTTGCAGCGGGTCGCGCGCCGCTCCTTGAAATCCCATCACGTACTGGTAGATGCTGGCCTGCGAAATAATGTGTTGGTGGAAGAAGTCGTCGTAGGTGAAGCCGCTCCTCAGGTAGTAGTGGTTCCAGGTGACTTCCCGCTCAACCCACGGCTCCTCCGGCGTACTGAATCGCAGGCCGCTCCGTTTCCACTGATCGCTGGAGTGCCGCAACGCAGTCGATGCGGCTTGACGATACTTCGTCATCAGAGATTCAAGATCGGTGCCCCCTACCTCGTAACCATAAAGAAAAGTTAGCGTCCGGCTTTCGCAGGGCTTGAGGGTGAGCTTTCGCTCGAGCAGCAACGCGCTCTCTGGACCAGTCTGTGCGAGATCACCGTCCAGTTCCCGCGCAAGCCCTGCGGGGTGATCGGCGCCGCCTGAGCCGAAGAATCCCTTGCCATTGGTGGTCATCCCGCTCGCGGGGGCATCCAGCGACACCAGGAAAGTTGGCGGAGGATTGAGGTCATCGAGACTTGCGTCCTTGGGGGCTTGCGGGTCCGGCGGCGTGAGAAACACATCCGGATTCTTCTCAAAAATCGCGACCACTTCTTGAAACGTACGGTCCTCGGCGGGATCGCGACCCAGAAACTCCTTGTTCTCGCGCAAGCCCGATCCGCCAGAGGCAGCGCGCAAGTGATGGAGGAAACGCGTCGCTAAGTCGCGCCGGGATTCATGTACGTTCTTGCCGGCATAAAGCTCCATGAACGCCCGGAAAGAGAACTGATACATCTGGCATCCCCAATACTCGACCCAGCGCAGGTTGGCCTCTGCCGAACTGTTGTTGGCAATCGTGACTTGTGAGACCAGCGCCGGGTCGTCGCCGAACGGAGCGAAGATGACTTGATCAACCGCGTAGCCACGGCCGGAGACATTTTTGCGGAAATATCCGATCCCAAAGATGCGGTCAAAGGTATCGCCATTTCCAGGATAGAACGTGCTCAACACTGACGTTCCGTCGGTGCGGTACCCGAAGCCGCCGGCGAAACAGCCGCGCTCGGGCGCGTAATCGTTCAGAAACTTCGAGGCTCCTTCGTCCTGGCGCACGCGAACGTGGCCGTAGTTCGAGGCAATGGCCGTCAGCCGGTCGTTGCCGATCTGGTGAATGTGCTCGGTTGATGCGAGTACTCCAGGGTTGACGTCGGTCGCAGCTTTCGGATCTTTGACTTGATCGCAGGTGTAGTGAAATGCGGGCAGATCGAATTCATCTTGAATCCATTCGCCGAAATAACCTGAGACGTAGGCCTTCTTGTGATTCGAGACAGCGGCAGAGTTGCTAGGGGTTTGCGGCGCAAGTCCCCAGGCGCGAGGCATGATTTTCGCGGCCGCCAAGGTTAATGCGGAATTTTCCAGAAAACTGCGCCGGCTAACGGACATGCTGCACTCGCTTCGAAGCTCCCGGCAAATTCACTTTACGAAAAACAATTTCGACGACCTTAGCGTGCGTCTGCGCCGGCGTGCCGCGCGCGTCCACCAGCATGACCCGTCCCGGCTCGCGCTTCGCGATCGCCAGATAACCCTCGCGCACGCGACCGAAAAATGCGCGCGTTTCCTGCTCAAAGCGATCCTCGTCGTGGCCGCGGCTGGCCGACTTCGAATTGCGCCTGTTACGCCGGCGCGCCCGGCTCACGCTGGCGTGCGCGTTGGAGTCGAGCAGGAGGGTCAAATCGGGCTGCAGATTTCCGCACAGCACACGATGCAGTTCGCGCACCGCGTCGCTTCCGAGTCTGCGTCCGTTGCCCTGGTACGCTTCAGTCGAATCCGTGAAGCGATCGCAGAGAACGACGCTTCCCGCGGCCAGCGCGGGCTCGATCACTTCGGAAATGTGCTGCGCCCGCGAAGCAAACATGAGCGCCATCTCGGCGTGCGGAGAAAGTCCGGCTGTGCCGGAGTCGAGCAGTACTTTCCGGATTTTCTCTCCGGTCGCGGTCCCACCCGGCTCCCGCGTCTCGACCACTTCAAGTCCTGCCTCGCGGAGCGCCGCAGCGAGCTTCCGCATCTGCGTGCTCTTGCCGGTTCCGTCGAGTCCTTCAAAGGTGATGAACTTTCCCCGTCGCGACATCTGAGGAATCATACCAGCGCTTCACGCCAGTGCACCGTCCCGGTGCACTGCGACGCACTGTACCGCCGCGCTCGCAGGCTGCTATAGTCTTAAATTCTGCGCAGCGATCGGCCATCTTCATTTCTTGAACTGGGGAAAAAATGAAACTAGCAACAACACTGGGATTATTTTGCGTTGCGTTCCTGGCAGTTTCCGCGGTGGCCGCAACAACGCCGCCCACCGTCACCATTGCTGTGGACGCCACCAATGCTCCCCGCAAGATATTCCACGCTTCGCTGAAGATCCCCGCCACGCCGGGCGACTTGACGCTCTATTATCCCAAGTGGATTCCCGGCGAGCACGCGCCCGACGGTCCGGTCACCGATCTGGCTGGATTGTTTTTTAAAGCCAATGGCCAGATGCTGAAATGGCGCCGCGACACGCTCGACGGCTTCACCATTCATGTCGACGTTCCCGCCGGGGTGACTGAAATCGCGGCCGAGTTGGATTTTCTTTCTCCGCCGACCTTCGAAGGCGGATTCTCCGCCGGTTCCTCGGCCACCGACAAACTGACCGTTATCAGTTGGAACCAGGTTTTGCTTTATCCCAAGGGCTATAAGAGCGACGACATCAATTACAGCGCCAGCCTTAAGTTGCCCGACGGGTGGAAGTTCGGCACGCCGCTGCCAGTCACCAGCCAGAGCGGAAATGAAATTCACTTTGCCACCGTTTCGCTCACTACGCTGGTTGATTCGCCCGTGATCTCCGGAGAATTTCTGAAAGTTGTCCCGCTGGCGCAGGACCCGGTCACTGAGATGGACATCGCGGCCGACAGCGCCGCCGCGCTCGAACCGCCAGCAGAGGTCTGGGATCATTACAGGAGTTTGGTCGACCAGGCGCAGAAACTTTTTGGCGCACACCACTATCGCGACTATCACTTTCTCTACACATTGAGCGATCACGTGGCGCACTTCGGACTGGAGCATCACGAATCCGACGACAGCCGCGTGGAAGAACGCGGCATGGTCGATGACACTTTGCGCAAAATGGCCGCGAGCCTTTTGCCGCATGAGTATGTGCACTCGTGGAACGGAAAGTTCCGCCGTCCCGCCGACCTGGCGACTTCCGACTATGAACAGCCGATGCAGGACGACCTGCTCTGGGTCTACGAAGGTCTGACGAATTATCTTGGATTTGTTTTGACGGCGCGCAGCGGGCTGCTCACCGTCGAGCAAGACCGCGACGATCTGGCGATGACCGCAGCCATGCTCGATCACACGCCCGGCCGCGAATGGCGCAACTTGCAGGACACCGCCGACGCGGCTCCGCAACTTTACTTTACCGGCGAAGGCTGGCAATCGTGGCGCCGCGGCACCGACTTTTATAACGAAGATACTTTGAACTGGCTGTGGGCCGACGTCATCATCCGGCAGCAGAGCCACGGCAAGAAAACGCTCGACGATTTCTGCCATCTGTTTCACGGCGCGCCGAGCACCGGACCAATGGTCAAGCCCTACACATTCGACGACGTGGTCAACACATTGAACCAGGTGGTTGCCTACGACTGGCGCGGCTTTTGGACCGAGCGCCTCACCAAGCACGGACCCGGTGCTCCGCTCGGCGGCGTCGAGGGCAGCGGATGGAAAGTGGTGTACGACGAAACGCCTTCTGATATGGAGAACGGCTCGGCGAGCGCGTACCATACTGTGGATGCGGTTTACTCGCTCGGCCTAAATCTGCACGGCGATGGCGTTGTCGGCGATACCGTGGAAGGCATGCCTGCAGCGAAAGCCGGCATTGGGCCGGGAATGAAACTGATTGCCGTGAACGGCCGCCAGTTTTCAGCCGATGTGCTGCGCGACGCAATCAAGGCCGGCAAGAACGGCTCTTCCCCGCTGGAGTTACTGATCGAAAATACCGAATACTACAAGACATACAAGATCGACTATCATGGCGGAGAAAAATATCCGCACCTGGTGCGCGACGACTCGAAACCGGATTTGCTGAACGACATTCTGAAAGCGAAGTAAGGAATTTGTGGGACCGGGTCTCTGACCCGGTCGGGCGGCGCGAAGCGCCGCCGCCCGAGCACGATCCAGTATTCGAAACCGCCGACTCCGCAATGAATCCTCTTCGCCTCTTCGCGGGCCGTCCAATCTCTGCCACTGTTCTGCTCGCCTTCTGCTTAACTCCGCTCGCCCGCGCCCAGACCTCGATCCTCGGCTTCACTCCCGCATCCGCTGCCCACGAAACTGAAATCGAAAGCAAATTCAAATCCATCCCTACGCCCGACGAAGAGCGCCGCCAGCATCGCGTCTTCACCGCCGAACCTCATGTTGCTGGATCGAAACGCAACAACGATCTTGCCGACTACATCGCCGCGGAGTGGCGCAAGCAGGGATTCGATGATGTCGTCATCCGCCGCTACGACGTCTACGGGACAAATCCGAAGTCTGCATCGCTCGAAATGATTGCACCGGTTCATTATCAAGCAGTTTTGCGCGAAACTCCGCTCGATGCCGATCCTGATTCGAAAAATCCTGCGATCAGCGGAGCTTGGAGCGGTATGTCGATCTCCGGCGAGGTCACTGCGCCGGTGGTCTACGCGCATAGCGGCAATCCGGAAGACTACGACGTGCTGCGCAAGAACGGCATCGACGTCAAAGGCAAGATCGTGCTGGTGCGTTATTCAAATCCCTACAGCTATCGCGGATTCAAGGCGCTCACCGCGCAGCGCGAAGGCGCGGTCGCTATTCTCATCTACAGCGATCCGCAGGAAGACGGATACAAGGAGGGCAAAGTCGATCCCGACGGCCCTTGGGGCCCGGAGTATCACATTCAGCGCGGCGCGATTACCTACGACTTCATGGTCCCGGGCGATCCGCTCACGCCGGGATGGGCATCGGTGCCGGGCGCGAAGCGCATCCCGATCGAGCAGGCAACTTCCGCGCCGAAAATCATGGCGCTGCCGCTGTCGTGGCACGACGCCAAGCCGTTGCTCGAAAATATGGACGGAGCGATGGCTCCAGCCGACTGGCAAGGTGGATTGCCGATTCGATATCACCTAGGCGGCGAGCGCGTGAAAGTTCATCTGAAGATCGAGATGGAGAACGGTACGCAGCCTTACTATGTGGTCGAAGGCCGCATTCGCGGCTCGGAGTTGCCTGATGAATGGATCGTGCTGGGCAATCACCGCGATGCGTGGGTCTTCGGCGGCGTCGATCCGTCGAGCGGCACGGCGTCGATGATAGAACTCACTCGCGGCCTCGGCCAACTTGCGAAACAAGGCATGCGCCCGCGCCGTACCATCATCGTGTGCAGTTGGGACGGTGAAGAAGTCGGCCTCACCGGCTCTACCGAATGGGGCGAGCAATTCGTCGACGATCTTCGCGCCAAGGCTGTCGCTTACATCAATGTGGACGAGGCCACGTCGGGGCCGAACTTTCACGGAGAGGCTGTTGCTTCGCTCGCACCCATGCTCGAAGAAACCACGCATACGCTGCAAGATCCATCGGGGAAGAGTCTCTACGAAGCGTGGCGAGAAACAGTGGCACGGGACAAACAAAAACCAGGAAGCGGACCGTTCGAGTCTGGCGCCGTCGGCTCAACCCTGGCAGATACGCGCATCGGCAGCGGCTCCGACCACACCGTGTTTCTCAATTTCGTCGGCATGCCGGTGATCGGCCTGGGGTTCGAAGGAGATTATGGCGTCTACCACTCCGCCTATGACGATTTTTACTGGATGAATCACTTCGGCGATCCCGGCTATAGCTATCACACGCTGATGTCGCAGCTGTGGGGAGTGACGGCGCTGCGTCTCGCGAACGCCGATCTGCTGCCTTTTGATTTCGCGAGCTATGCCAGCAACGTTCGCCAGTTTGTTGAGGAACTGACCAAGGGCAAAGATATGAGCCAGCTCGATTTGAGCGCGGTCGGCAAGGGAATCGATGCGTTCGAATCATCCGGTAATCGCCTGAACGATTCACTCCGTCGCAGGCTCGCTTCCGGCGCGATCGATTCGAAACTCGCTCTCACTCTGAATCACGGCATGATGCAGGTCGAGCGCAACTGGCTCAATCCGGAGGGCATTCCCGGCCGTCCCTGGTTCAAGCACATTCTCTACGGCGCGCGATTTACTTACGCTCACCTCGAATTGCCCGGGCTCACCGAAGCCGTCGAAGCGAAAGACTGGCCGACGGCGAAGAAGCAGGCGGAAATTCTGCAGCGTGCGCTGGCGAACAATACCAGGCTGCTCGGCGAACTGAACGCGGAGCTCGGCAAGCCATAGAATTCGAAAAACCCCACTTGTCGCAAACGACGCGAAAAATGGCGTTCCCTGGGCCTGATCCCAATTCGGCAGTGTTCTTACTTCGACGTCTGCTTTGCCATTGCTCTTCTTCAACCTTTCTTGCAGACTCTGAGGCGCGATGAAGGGAAATCCTAAAGTAATTTCTGAACTGAACAAGGCACTGCGCGAAGAGCTGACCGCGATCAACCAGTATTTTCTGCACGCGGAAATGTGCGAGAACTGGGGATACAACAAACTCTCCGCATTCATCAAGAAACAATCCATCGGCGAAATGAAGCACGCCGAAGTGCTGATCGAAAGGATTCTGTTTCTGGATGGAAGCCCGTCGATGCAGCCGCTGCAGCTGACCGTCGGCAATTCTGTGAAAGCGATGATCGAAAGCGATCTGGCCCTGGAGATTGGCGCCGTGAAGCAGTACAACGATGCCGTCGCGATCGCCACCAAAGAAGGCGACAACGGATCGCGTGACCTGCTAGTCACTCTGCTCAAGGACGAAGAAGATCACGTGGACTTTCTCGATGCCCAGATGCACCTGATCAAGGAAATCGGCTACGAGCGGTATCTAACGCAGCAGATGGGCGAGAACGAAGAAGGGTAATCAAAGTTCTGGGAGATCGAGCTTTCGAGGAAGTGCGACATAATAGGCCCGGGATACTTATGAGCGAGCAAGCCCAGCCCTTTACCCCAAATCCTGGTTACAGCGCCACTCCACCCAAGCGAATTCTTTGGAAATGGTCCCTTGCTCTCACGGCAGTCTTGCTGGTCTTGCTGATATGGCAATGCGGCTCCGCATTGTACGCAGGATCTAAGTTGGCGGACAAGGCAGCGCAACGGTTTCACGAGCAGCTCAACAGCGGCGATTTCGATGCGATCTGTCGCGAGGCTGACGAAGTGTTTTCTCAGGGCGAGAAACATGATGAGCTTCTCCATTTCCTGGAAAAGGTCCACCAAAAGCTCGGTAATGCCGGGGCAGGGAGCCGCGTGAATCTCCACGTCAACAACAGGGACCAGCGGAACATTCGTGACCTCCCAGTTCAATACTCAGTTTGAGCAAGGACAGGCGGCCGAGACCTTCACGTGGCGCAAGAGTGGAAACACCCTGAAACTCTACGGATACAACGTGCAATCCGAGGCTTTTCTGAAGTAGCGGCGCTACACTACAAACCTAGGTCCCTCGCTTCGCTCGGGACGACAATCGTTTAGCGAGTGTTTTTTAAGCTCAGGGTTTCTACTTCACAGTGATGGTAAGCAGCTGCGCTCCGCTGACAACGTAGTCCAGCGGCGCTGTTGAGGTCTCGTCGACGTTCGACTCGCCGCTGACGATCATTTCCTGATTGCCGCGCATTCCATCCATCACATTCATGATCGAAAGCGGCAGCGTGGGCATGACTTTATCGGCCACGCGAGCTTCGGGGTCGGCTTCCAATAACGAGACGTAGAGGCGGTTGTTGGCGTGCTCTTTGTTGAGCAGCGCGATCGTTGAGGCCAAGTCGAGCTTGCGGCCGAATGCGGGATTGGTGCGGCCGACGCGATCGAGCGTCTCGCCGTCGCTGACCAGGATGCGCAGCGTTCCCTTGCTGGCGGAAGTTGGAATCTTGACCGGAATCTGACGCACGCTGCGTTCGCCGCGATAGGGCGCGAGCACCGTTTCTACAATAATTTCGTCGCCGGGACGGGCTTCGGTGACGTCAGTGCGGGCGCTTTCAAGGCGCGCCCAGCGCCGTTCGCGGATCAGATCGAAGTCGAGCTTCACGCTCTTTACTGCGGGAGCGTTGTACGGGTTGTCGTAGATGCGTCCGAAACGCTCGCCCAGCGAAATCGCGGCGGTCATGGCGGCGGGCTGTCCGTTTTCCGACGGGGCGAACATGTTCTTGAGGCCGACTTCGGGAAATCCCGCAACCCCGATGCTGCCGTTCAGCCGATACGTAATTTCTTCGCCGTATTCGTTGACGCCATGCAGCGCGTTGAACACTGTGGCCATGATAGCCACGGGACTCAACTGCGCATTGTTCAGAACTTCATAGTGGAACTCTTTGGTACCGGCTCCGCCGTGGATGGTGAGAGTGACCGGAATCATCTGCGGCTCTTTATTGAATACGCCAAGGATTCCGGTGTGCCGGTCCTGCACGAAGACTCCGGCTTGTTCGGTGGTGTTGACGATCTTGAAGGCGTTCAGCGGCGAGGGCAGCGTGGCTAGCACCTGCGCTTTATCCATGGGCAGGTCGACCGAGCCGAACTGCATCAGAGGATGTCCGCAAGCCAGCAATCGCTGTGGGTCGATATAAGTCACGGTGCAGGTGGCGGCTATGTCCATATCGCCACGAACCAGAATTGCGCTGACGGCCGAACCGGGTTCGAGCGGCTCGGGCTGCTTGTCTTCGCTGACGGAACCGGCTCCCATCACCGGCACGATGCCGGCTGAAGCGAACTGAGGGGCGAACAAGCGAACCGCGTCTTCGGAGAATCCATTGAAGACCAGAGGGGTGTCGATGGGCTTCAGATAATTCGAGAAACCTGCGGTTGAATCGGTGGATCTTGAATCAGTAGAACCAGGAAGCCCGGCGGAGTCCCCGGGAGCCGCAGTCCTTCCTGCGACATTGGTTACCGCAGGCTTGGTCGCCGCGGCCTCTTCGGCGGGAGACTTGTCGAGGGCGTCGATCTCGAGCATATCGGCAATCGGAGTTACGCCGGCGATCGGTTCCTTGGAAAACTCGCCGATGCGGAAGGCCAGGGCGCCCGCGAGCTTGCCATCAAGGTAAACCGGGCTGCCGCTCATGCCGGCGACGACGCCGGTATATTCCACCTTCTCGCCATGCAGGCGGACCAGAATCACGTCGCCCTTGGGACCGTTGGCGTTGTGAAGGACGCCGAGAACTTCCACGTCCATCGACTCCGGCTTGACGCCCTGGAAGACGGTATAGGCGACGCCGCGCATGCCAGCATGAATCTCGCTGACAGGAATTGTTGGCTGAGGCTGCGAAGCCTGGGCGGTCTTGCTCGGTGCGATCTTATTCTCTGCGATCTTACTTTGTGCGATCGAGCTTTGTGCGATCGAGTTCTGTGCGATCAGGAGGGTGGACAGGGATAGGAGGAATGCGGAAGCTGCGACAGCTACCTTTTTCATGTAAAGCCCCGAGAGCCGCCAACCAGCTCTCTGAAAAATAAAGTCGACACTTACCTAGATTCAGAACAACCGCAAGTCGTTGCCAGGAGGGAGTTGTGGGACTGGCAAAACATCCCAATCGCGAATCCTTGCGTCTATACTAGCACAGGGCGTGCCCGCGGAGTTCCCTATGTTCTTACAGGTTTTTGATAATTCGTATGGAAAGCGCACGAAGGTAACGGCCCGTTCGCTGGCTGTAATTTGTGCATTGGCATTGCTCGCCGGCACAACCACTGTGGGGGCCCAGGACCAGACGCCTACGACCCCGTCGTCCTCCACTCAACCGTCCTCCTCGACTCAACCCTCGGGGCAAGCTTCGCAGCCGCAAAGTTCGGCGGGGCAGAGTTCGACGGGGCGAGGTTCGGCCCAGCCGCAGGATGACGGCAAGCCCAAGCAGGATGTTCCCGCCGAAGCGGGCGGACCCGGCGATAACGTCGGCCCCTACGCGATCCCGAAGAAGAAGGCCGACGATGCTCCTCCGCCGCCTCCGCCGGTCAGGACGAAAGTCGAGGACGTACCCGATTATTCGCTGAAAGTGAACGTCCCCCTGGTCAACGTGGACGTGCTGGTCACTACCAAAGACGGCCAGTTTGTGCCGGGGCTGAAGCAGGATAACTTCCGCGTAATGGAAGACGGCGTTCCGCAGAAGGTGACCAAGTTCACCGTATCGGAAGCTCCTATTACGGCGGTGCTGCTGGTGGAGTTCGCTTCGACGAACTACTCGTTCATGATCGATGCGCTGAACGCGTCCTATTCCTTCGCCAACAGTTTGAGAAAAGATGACTGGGTCGCCGTTGCCTATTACGATATGCAGCCGCACATCCTTGTCGATTTCACGCAGGACAAGCACGCAATTTACGGAGCGCTGAACCAGTTGCGGATTCCCGGGTTTATCGAAACCAATCTTTTCGACGCGCTCTACGACACGCTCGATCGACTGGATCGCGTGGAAGGAAAGAAGTACATCATTCTTGTATCGACCGGCGTGGACACGTTCAGCAAGCTGACGCTCGACAAGATCACCAAGAAAGTCAAAGACACGAAAGACGTGACGATCTTCCCCATCAGCATCGGCTGGGCGCTGCGCGAGTACTGCGAAGTGAACCATTGCACGGGACGATCGCACGGTATGGGCATCCCGATTTCGCAGATTGATTACCTGCAGGCCGATAACGAGATGAAGACCTTCGCTTCGATCACCGGCGGACGAATGTACCAGCCGCGCTTCCAGGCGGAGTTTCCCGAGATTTTTCACGATATCGGCGACGACATCCGCCACCAGTACACGCTGGCCTATAGCCCCTCCAACTCGAAGCTGGACGGAACCTACCGCAAGCTGAAAGTGCAGGTGGTTGCCGCGGATGGCGGTCCGCTGAAAGTCAAAGACCAGAAGGGTAAGGACGTGAAGATCGACGTGGTCTCCCGCGATGGGTACACGGCGAAACATACGGTGGACTAGAGGTACCCAGTACCTGGTACCCAGTACCCGGACGAGGCAGCAGCCGTGGCGCAACACTTCAAAGACCTGGTGGCCTGGCAAAAGGCCATGGACCTGGTCGTCGAGGTTTACAAGGTTAGTGAAGCGTTTCCGCGCCGGGGACAGGCGCATTTCAGCCACCGCGAATTCCTGCACTTCTTGCGCCACGCGTCCGGCTCGCTGGCGGAGATTGAGACGCAGATGATCATTGCCCAACGGTTGGGTTATGTTTCGGACGCAGGGGTTAAGGAGATTCTGGAGCGGGTCCACGAGGTTGGCCGCATACTTGGCGGACTCATGGCCTCGATCACAAAGAGAACAACTTGAATCCCGACCTGGTTTTTTCTGGGTACTGGGTACCAGGTACTGAGTACCGTTCAAGCGTGGAACAACGTATCCAGCAGAAAGAATAATCCTGCCCCCACGAAGACCAGCAGCGCCATCTTCATCGCAGGTTCTTTGTTGACTTCGGGAACCAGGTCGGACGCTGCGACGTAGATCGTAACTCCCGCCGAGAGCGGAAGACCGGCGCTGACATGATGGCGGAAGAGCGCCATGGTCAGAACTCCAGCCAGCGTTGATCCACCCAGAACAACCGAAGCGCCCCAGGCCCTACCGCGGCTGAGGCCGCTGGCCAGCATTACCGAACTTACGGTGAAACCTTCGGGGATTTTGTGCAGAAAGACGGCGAAGAAAATCAGCCAGCCCAGCCGGTTCGAAACCAGAAATCCGGATGCTATCGCGATGCCGTCGAAGAACGTGTGAATGATCAGGCCAAAGAGTACGGAATAACTTTTGTGCGAGTGGATGAACTCGTCTCGATGCGTCTCTTCCCCGAAGTGAAAATGCGGCGTGACCGTGTGCTCGAAAAAATGGATGATCAGATAACCGAGCAGGACGAGAACCGCCGCGGATCTGCCTCGGAGTTCCAGGCTTTCGGGGACCATTTCGATCAGAGCGGTGGCCAGCATGAATCCCGCGCCCAGCGCCACGAAGTAGCGGAGATAGCGCCGCTCCCAGTGCCGCTGCACGATGATCGTCCCGCCGAAAACGTTAGCGGCGGCGGCGGTGAGGCCCAGGAAGATGCTGATGGTAATGGGGTGCATGGGGCCGATAGTACGAGTACGGATTACGGTTTCTTCGCAGCCGCCGTCTGTTTCTGCAATTCGGAAAGGAATGCCTGTTGCCGGTCAGCCACGTAGTCTTTATAGCCCTGGGAATCAATGTATGGGTTCACTGCGCCAGCATTCAGTCTGGCGTACTTCGCTTCCATATCGTAGTAAGAGCCATGGGCGCCAAGAAAAACGTCACATGGAAGCGAGTTGAGCACGTGAAAGCCGCGCTCGTAATCATCGGCGATCTCGGGATAGCGCGTATTCTGCACCAGTTTGTATCCCGGATTCACGTTGGGGCTGCCGACGATCACGACATCGTAAGTCTTACCCGCCTCGCTTACCTTCAAACTCCATGTGGTGCAGCCACGGGTGTGTCCAGCCGTTTTGTGGGCTGTCAGCGTAGTAGCGCCGAGTTTCACCTCGTCGCCATCATGGAGCACGCGGTCCACCTTGGTTGCTGGATACCAGGTTTTTGCATCGCCACCGTACTGGAAGTCGCTCTTCCCGCCTGATTCGACTACATCTACGTCGCCGTCCATGACCATATATTTGGCACCGGTCAGTTTCTTCACCTCGGCGCTGCCTCCATCGTGGTCGAAGTGAGCATGGCTGATGAGCAGGATTTTCACGTCGTCGAAACGAAATCCCAGCTTCTCGACGTTCTCCCGTATGAGTGCGACTGAGGTTTTCAGATTGCTGTTGATGAGAATGTGTCCGTTGGGCGTCGTAATCAGGTACGAGGCCAGCCCCCGGCTTCCCACGTAGTAGATGTTGCCGATCATGCGGTGCGGTGGGAAAGGTTCACTCCAGTCCGCGGAACCGGCCAGCGCGGCGTTGGCTGGTGCGACGTTATTCACTGCGGGATTAGTTCGGACGGGCGTTGTTTGCGCGAACATACCTCCGACGATCACCAAGACTGAACTGAATGAGATCAGGCGAGTGAGCATAATGGGAAGAGTATACGGCGGTGCGAAGGCGCATCCTTGCGGGAATCGCCTGCGATGTAAAAGCGCTGACAAGTTGGCTCGGAACTAGCCGCTATGGCGAATATGCATCACGTCGCCATCCTGCACAATATAGTCCTTGCCTTCCAGGCGCAGGGTGCCCTTGGCGCGGGCATTAGCTTCCGAGCCGGCTTCGAGCAACTGATCCCAGCGGATGGTTTCGGCGCGGATGAAATGTTTTTCCAGGTCGGAGTGAATCGCTCCCGCGGCCTCCTGAGCGCGGGTGTGCGCGGGGATTTGCCAGGCTCGGCATTCGTCCTCGCCGGCGGTAAAAAATGAAATCAGACCGAGGAGTTGGTAGGTGGTGCGGATCAGGCGAACCAGTCCGCTTTCTTTCAAGCCATAGCTCGAAAGAAATTCGGCGGCATCGGCGTCGCTCATCTCGGCCAGTTCAGCTTCGACTTTGCCGCAGATCGCCGTGGCAGCGGCGTTCGGGCGCGCCGCAATTTCCGTGAGCTTGTATTTGGCGACAGCTTCGTCTAGTTCCTTGCCCAGTTCGGTCGATTCGCCGATGTTGAGCACGTAGAAAATCGGCTTCTCGCTCAGGAACATGAAGCCGCGCAGCCGCTTCTTATCTTCGGGCGTCATCGTCATTTCGCGCAGCGGCTTTTCTTCTCCGAGATGTGCGTTCGCGCGCTTGAGCAGCTCGTTTTCTTTCTCGAGTTCCGGGGTCTTCATTTTCTTGAGGTCTTTTTCGAGGCGCTCCAGGCGCTTTTCGATCTGGCCGAGGTCGCTGACCATGAGGTCGAATTCGACGTTCTTGATATCGCGCAGGGGGTCGATCTCACCGACATGCGCAATGGCGGGGTCTTCGAAGACCCGCACCACGTGCGCGAGTGCATCCACCTGGCGCAGGTGGCCGATGTAGGCGGTTTCCTTGAGCGCGTCCTGCCCGATCGCGCCGACGTCAACGTATTCGACCGAGGTGTGGGTCAGTTTTTTCGGATTGTAGAGTGCCGCCAGCCGATCCAGACGATCGTCGGGAACCTTGGCGACGCCGATATGCGCCTCGCGCGGATTGCTCTGCGCCGAGAGATGCGCCTTGGTCAGAATGCGAAACAACGATGTTTTGCCTACCTGCGGCAGGCCGATGATGCCGGTTTTCATAGGATGCTCTTGGCTGTTGGCTCTTGGCTTTTAGCTGAGTCGTAGAAGATATTCGTGAGTCTGCACGATCACAGGAGTCGCCGGTGCTTCGCGCCGAACTCTCTAGGATAAATGAAGCCGGGGATAAATAGAGCGAGGATAAACAAACTGAGGATCAGGAGCAGCAGAAAACAAGATGAGGTGGCCTGCGGTTTGTGCCGCGAAGCCACCCGTAAAACAACTCTAAACTAACTCCGGTCTACGCGCCCGCCCCGGCGGCCCGAACGAGAACCGGAACCCGCGGCGTTTCCGCCATCTTCGCGAAGTACAGACGGTAGGAGCGGTGAATTCCGTACATCACCGGGAACACCGCCAGCGCCAATCCCCAGCCCAGGTGAGAGCCCACTGCCTGCAGCATCGAGGTTACGCCCGCACTGACCACATAGTAAGGGAACGAGAGATGAGCCAGGCTCAACCAAATCTGCCCGGCCGCTTTCCCTTCGCTGACTGCGACGATGCCAGCTACCGGAGCCGTCTGCCCCAGGAACAAGGTGGCGGTTGCCAGCGCCAATCCCAGCGTGCTGGAACTCCACTGCATCCCACGCAGCCAAGTGGAGTGCAATAGCAGGCTAGCGACACAGCTGGCAAAGGCCATCATGCTGAGGTTGAAGGACATCTGCTGCGGGTTGAACTTCGCATCCTTCCGCGGCCAGCACTGCACTGCGGTGGAAATGCAGGTGACCACCACTGCTTCCGCCGCGCTTAGACTGACGACCGCCACCAGCAGGAAGGGCAGATTGACTGACATGTTGCCGTTGATGCCGGGCAGATTCACCTTCATCCGCGACGTTGCCGCCGCGAGAGTCAGGACGGCCAGCGCGAAGGAGGTGTGCAGCGTGTGGCTCAGGAATCCGGCGTAGGCTGCCGTGATTCCTGCGGCCAGCATCATTGCGCCGATGAACGTTTTGATCCGCCGTGTGTTGTTCACGATCCGTCTCCTTTCCTTACAGAATTCACACGGCTAACTATTGTTCGTCGTCTCCAGCGTCAGAGAAGGCGGCGTCGGCACTCGTCACGGACGCACCCCAGACCACGCTCGTGAGGCCAGGTGTCGTCGTACCGGTGACCGATCCCCAAACTACGCTGAAAGCGCTCAGCTGATTGTTGTTCCAGGGCAGCGAAGCGCCCCAGACCACAGACGTGCCGCTGACGGTCGAAGCACCCCAAACCACCGAAGTGCCCCAGACCACCGACGATCCCCAAACCACCGAGTTGCTGGCGACGCTCGAGTTTCCGTATACCAGCGAAACCGTGCCCGTCTGATTGTTGTAAACCGCGCTCGGCGAGAGCGCCGACCCAACCGTGGCCGGAGCAAGAGCCGTATCGGAGATAGCGCTCTGAACGTTCATCAATCCCGCGCCTACCGAGAACAGATCATAGAAATCGGTGAAGGACTGCGACAGGTGCGGCACCCAGGCCGACGTAGAAGTAAGATTCATCTTCGACGCCGAGTGCATCAGGCGGGCCTTTACCTGATCCGGAGTGAGCGAGCTCTGCTCCTGGAACAACAGAGCCGCCGCGCCCACGACCGCGGGGGTTGCCATGCTGGTGCCGCTCAAAGTGAAGTAATCGTTGTTGCCGTCGCTTCCGGTAACCAGCTCAGCCGGAAACAGAGCCTCCAGAGTCGCCCCTGGTGCCGACAGAGAAACCACGTCATTGCCGGGCGCAACCATGTCGGGTTTCACCACATGATCGTAAGTGGTCGGGCCTTTCGAACTGTAGCTGGCCAGGGTTTCCGCCGAGGCCGAGGTCGATCCGTTGCTCTTGGTCGCGCCCACGGTCAGCACATAAGGATCGTTGCCCGGGGCGGTGACGGTCCCGAAGCCGTTGCTTCCGTTCACGCTGAGGCGACCATAGTTGCCTGCGGCCACCACCACCATGATTCCACTCTTCCACGCCGATTCCACCGCCTGGCAGAGAGGATCCTGCGTATAGCTGACAAAGATTCCACGGCCCAGCGACAGGTTGATGACGCGAATGTTATAGGTGTTCTTGAGTGCAACCGCTTGCTGAATTGCCGCGATCACAGTGCTGTCGGTGCCGGCGCCGTTCAGGTCCAGGGCGCGAAGGTCGATCAGATTGACGCCCGGAGCGACGCCCTCGTATTGTCCACCGGAGAGCGAGCCGTTGCCGCCGATGATGCCGGCGACGTGTGTTCCGTGACCGTACAGGTCGTACTTCCCACCGAGCAGGTTGGTGGTGGAGGTTCCGGTAAAGTCCTGGTGATAAACGACGCGCGAAGACCCATTCGGGTTGCGCAAGTCGGGGTGGGTGTCGTTGATGCCGCTGTCGATCACGGCCACTCCAACGCCGGCGCCCGTGTATCCAGCGCTCCAGGCCGCGGGCACGCCCGTGGCAACGTCGGTGGTTTCGTCCATGACCTTCATGGGGTGGTCGATGGTGACCAGCGAGATGTCAGGATCAGCCTCCAGAGCAGGCAGAGCGCTGACCGGAATCGTGAATGCTGCGCCCTTGATCATATGCAGCTTCGCGTGCAGCAATCCGCCGCGGCCCTGCATGGTGGCGTAGTGCGCCGCCGTGGGCACCTGCTTGTACTGGACGATGACCCTGACGGTCGCGCCCTTCGCAGATCCCTGATGAGCCTTCGCGAGCAGCCCCGAGAGTTCAGGAGCGATCCGGGAGGACACACCGGTCTGCCCGAAAGCCAACCCTGTCACGAGCAGGAGTGTCAAACTCAAGCTCAAGCGTTTGCCCCAGGCCGCACTGTGCCGTTCTCCGCGTCCAGGCTTGGTTGATTTCTGAGTCCGCAACATAAAATCGCACCCTTTCCATCACGTTGGGGGAAAGATCGAGTTGGTACCCACAGGCTGGGTTGCACGGCAACGGCCAGTCGGATAACGGTAAGTTATTGATTCTGTTGGCGGTTTCGCGGGACTCGCCGAGGTTCTCTGGGCCACTCTGTCCCAGTCCCGCGGGCGTGGGACACAATGTCCCTTTGGCCGCTGCGTGACTTCCGTTGGACGATGTGGTTACCGGCCGTTGTCACGCGGCGAGGCGTGGACTGAAACTCAGCGTTCGGGTCGGTGCGAAGGATTTTTTACTGCGTTCCGGCGGCTGCGCTGCTTCGCAATGGCTGGGGATCTGTTTTCTGCGGTTGTGGCATCTTCGGCATCGCGGCCATCAGCCGGCGCGTGTATTCGTGTTGAGGATCGGTGAGGACTTGCCGGGTCGCCCCGAGTTCAACGATCTCGCCCTGATGCAGGATCGCGATGCGGTCGCAGATGCCGGCCACGGACGCGAGATCGTGCGAGATGTAGAGAATTGCCATGCCGGTGCTGCGGTTCAAGGCGCGGAAGAGCGCAAGAATTTCTGACTGCGTGATCACGTCGAGCGCGCTGGTAGCTTCGTCGGCGATCAGCAGCGCCGGGCGATGCATCACTGCCATTGCGATCAGCACGCGCTGCGCCTGCCCCACACTCATATGAGACGGATACTTTCTCAGAAAGTCGTCGTCGGCGGGCAGGCTGACGCTTTCGAGTGCGGCGCGAATCGCTGTATTCTCGTCGGCAGTCGAGCCCGAAGCGTGAGCACGCCAGGCTTCCTTAAGCTGCGTGCGGGTTTTCAGCGCCGGATTCAGCGACGACAGCGGGCTTTGCAGCACCAGGGCGATCTTCCGGCCGCGCAGCCCGCGCAGCTCAGACTCGCGAAGCGTCAGCAGATCGCGTCCTTCGAATTCAATCGCGCCTTCGGCTCGGGCGCGTTTTCGATCGAGCAGGCCAAGAATCGCCATCGCCAGCGTGCTCTTGCCCGAGCCACTCTGCCCCACCAGTCCCAGCACCTCGCCGCGCCGGAGGTCGATCTCCACATCGCGCAATACGGGAGCCTTGTCTCCGTAGCGCACGGAAACGCGAGCGGACAAGAGGACATCAGATTGCGGGGCGCCGTTCATTCTTCGTGGACCTTCGTGTCCTTAGTGGGTCAAGGTCTTGGGTCTTAGGCCTTGGGTCGGATCCGCGTAAATCCGTGTGAATCCGCGGCAAATGTTATTTACTTCACCGTAAGCTGATCCACGTTCCAGTACGTCTGCGGGACGAGAATCACCGGGCTGGCCCCGTGCACCGAAGCCGACACTGCCGACAGCGCATTGCGATTCACCAGATAAATAAACGGAGCCTGCTCGACGGCGATCTCCTGCACTCGGTCGAAACTTTCCTTGCGTTTCTTCGCGTCGGCCGACGCGGCCTGCGCCCGCATCAGCCGGTCAATCTCCGCTTCCCACGCCGTCTCCGGAGCTTTCTCCGATGGGTTCCACTGATGGTTCTCCGACGAACTCAGCCATACGTTCATCTGCTCGCTCGGATCAAGGCCAACGTTCGTAAGGCCGAGCAGAATCGCCTCGTAGTCGAAGCTCTGCGTCATGCGCTCGATCAGGGAAGGGAAGTCGAGCGTGACCACGTTCACGTGGATTCCGATCTTCTGCAAGTCTTCCTGAATCATGGTCGCCATGCGCTCGCGAGATTTATTCCCAGAATTCGTGATGATGGAAAACACGACTTCGTTCCCGTCTTTGTCTTTGAGCGTGCCGTTCTCTAGACGGAAGCCGTCGTCCTGGAGCGCCTTCAGAGCAGTATCCGGGGAATAAGCTTCGGGCTGCAGCTTCGAGTTGAACCAGAACTTGTTTGCGGGCGACACCGGACCCACCGCGGGTTGCGCGTGTCCGCGAAAAACCACCCGGCTCAGGTCCTCGCGATTGATCGCCTCGGAAATCGCGTGCCGGAAAGTCGCCGAGCGGAACCAGTTCTTCTTGTACTGCGGCAGCGGAGCCCGCGAGACTTCGTTGAACCACATTTGCTCGCTGTCGAGCGACGGCCCGGCATCGTGCACGAATTGCGGCGAAGTTGCAGCCAGTTTGTCGAAGTATTCGCTGTCGAGTGAATTGATCAGGTTGATCTCGCCGCGCTTGAAGCGCAGCATCTCAACGTCGCGGTTGGGCTGAATATCGAGTCGGATCGAATCGAGATACGGCAGCCTGCGCCCCTGCGCATCAGTCCTCCAGTAATTCGGATTCCGGCTCAGCATTACCATCGAGCCCGGCTTGTAGTCGGCCACCATGAACGGCCCCAGCACGGCCATTTCCTTTCTCGTAGAATGGGCTGAAAGAATTGCGACTTGGTCAAACTGCCGGTCGAGCCCCGCCACCAGCGCCGGAAACGTGATCGTAATCTGTGTCGGAGAAATGATTTTGGTCTCGACGTTGCCCGGCCCGGAGCGAAACGCGTCACCGGTCGCCGAATGCAATGCCGGGTCCATCAACTGCTGCACCGTGTAGGCGACATCTTCCGCAGAAAACGGCGTGCCGTCGGAAAATGAAACTCCGCTGCGCAACTTGAATGTAATCTGCCTGCCGTCTTTCGAAACCTTCCACGACTGCGCCAGTTCCGGCTCCAGAACCTGGGTCTGGCGGTTTAACCGCACCAACACGCCTCCGGTCAAGTACCGGATCGCCATCGACGCGTCGTCTTCCACTTTCAGCGGATCAAATGTCTTCGGCTCCGAGCGTAGACAGAAACGCAACTCGCCTTGAGCCGCGGCAGTGCCGGATAAGCTCATGCCAATGACAATGACAGCGAGGGGGAGAAGTGAGAGTGCGATTGTCCTGCGCATGATTGCCATCACTACAACCTTCCGGTTGGCGTTTTACGCAGCCAACTCTTCCTGTCTTGAAAGCACGAATTGAAATGACGTTACGACAACCACCAACAACACCAACGGCACGAACTTCCACGGCTCCTCACCGACCGAGACCAGACCTTCCAACTCCCGCAGCAGACTTCCCCACGAAGGCATGGGTTCGGCGACTCCCAGGCCGAGGATGCCCAGATTCGCCTCGGCCAAAATGAACGCGGGAATCGAAATCCAGAACTGCGCGTACAACACAGGCTTCAAATTCGGCAGCACATGCACCCAGAACAGACGCGACCCGCGAATGCCCAAAGCCCGCGCCTGGCGCACGAAGTCGGAGTCGCGCAGACTTCCGGCGCTGGCGCACAGCACGCGTGCCGCGCTCGTCCACCCCAGCATGCCCAGAATCAGAAACGTTGCCAGCACCGAAACCATGGGTGAAGCATTCAGCGGCATCAGCGCACGCACCGTGATCAGCAAGAACAGCCAGGGCAGCGACAAGCACAAATCGGTCAGCGCCATCGCGCCGCGCGCCCACGAGCCACCCAGATATCCGGCCATGCCGCCGATCAGTGCCGCCATCAGCGTCGAAAGAAAAGCCGCAGCCGGCGCCAGTAATAGCGAGATCCGCGTGCCATAAAGAACGCGGGCGAAACGGTCGCGGCCAATGTCGTCAGTACCAAGCCAGTGCTGGCGCGATGGAGCCGAGTCGGCCGCTTCGCGATACTGCTTGGCATATCCCGCCGGAGCCAGCCAGTTCGCCGCCAGCGACAAGCTCACAACCAACAGCAGAACCGCGCACGCCACGACTCGCCAAATATTCATTCGAAAAACATTCGTTCGCCCGGTGTTGATTCGCCCGAGCCTCATGCGCGTCCTCACGCTTCCCGGCCCCGCAGCATAGTTCCGATTACATCGGCCCCTGAATTGGCCAGCAAGGTTACCAGCGTCACCAGGATCGTGATGTTCATGAGCAACGGCAGATCGCGCGCTAGCGCGGCCTGCCATGCGAGTTGCCCGAGTCCCGCCAGACCGCAGAGCGCTTCGACGGGAATCGCCGCGCCCACCGCGATGCTCACAGAAATTCCAGCGACCGCGAGCAACTGCGGACCCGCCACCGGCACGACATGCCAGAACAGAATGCGCAGTTCGCTCAATCCTTTGGCGCGCGCGGTCACGATGTGAGGGAGCGAATATGCGTTCGCCAGCAGATTGCGCGAGTAACGAAACACTTGCGGAAATACGATCAAGCCCACGGCCAGAGATCCGGGCACGTTCCACAGGACTGACAAAAGCGCCAGCACCGCTGCGGGGATGCAAAGAAAAGCCCCGCTGATGACGGTCGTGAGCGCGTCGTAAGTCTGCACGCGAAGCCAGGCCGCACTGAGAGCGAGGGCCATGGCGGCGGCCCAACTCAGCAGCAGCCCGATTCCGACCAACCGCAGCGTCAGCGGAGCGCGATCGCGAAGCAACATGCTGACGGGCTGGCCCAGAGAAATTGAAGTGCCCAAGTCGCCATGGGCCGCGCGCTGCAGGGAATGAAAATAAAATCGGAAGATGTTGCGCTGCTCGATTCTTGTCTCGCGCAGCGCGCGAATGCTTTCGGAGTTCAGATGCGGATCGAGTTGCGCCTCGTCCACATCGAAACCCGGCGCCAGGCGCACTAGAGTCGCCGAAAGAAATCCTCCGAGCAGAACCGTAGCCACGAGCGTCAGTCCATGCCGCGCGATTTTCCGGACCAGCATGTCTCGCGCCGGCAGAGTTCGCTTCGACATGGTCGGCATGCTCCTAGCTCACCGAGGCCCCGCGCGCGCTCGGGTCCGGCGCGCGTGCGGCGACTGCGGCGTGATGAATCTGCTTCATGGAATACATGCGGCGGTCGGCTTCAGCCAGCAGCCGCTCCACATCGAATCCGTCTTCCGGACAGAACGCGGTGCCCACGCTGAGCGTGATCAGCTCGCGACCGCAGATGTGGCGTCCAGATTCGATCGCCGCCTGGTTGAGTCGTTCAGCTTTTTCCTGCGCGGCCTCGACCGTGAGTCCGGGCGCGGTGATCACAAATTCGTCTCCGCCCATGCGGGCGACGTAGTCGTAGCCGCGGCTCGCGTCCTTCAATCGCGTACTGAACTCGCGCAGCAGTTTGTCGCCCTCGACGTGCCCAAAGGAATCGTTAATCTGTTTGAAGCCGTCGATATCGCACACCATCACCGCCAGCGATGTCTTCATGCGGCGACTGCGCGCGACTTCCTGCGCCAGATGCACGAACAGCGAACGCGCATTCGGCAGGCCAGTAAGAAAGTCAGTCGTCGCCGAACTTTCGGCTTGCTGATACTTCAGCGCGTTCTCCACCGAGAGCGCGACCTTCGACGCGACCGCGAGCAGAACCCGCAAATGATCGGGTGTGAATGCATCGCGATTGGCGTGATACATCGCGAGTACGCCTACCAAGCCGTTCAAGCCTTCAAGTGGCACGACCAGCGCCGATTGCAGCGTAGTGTGCTTCTCCGGGTCGACAACGTAACCGGCTTCCACCAGCGGGTTTCCATTCACAATCGGCTTGCAGTTTTCCGCGACCCATCCGCAGAGGCCCTCGCCTACGCGAATCTTCAGCGACGACAGGATGCGGAAATTTTCGCCACTCACCAGTTCGGGCAGCAGCCATCCGTTGCGGTTCACGAACACCGCGATCGAGTCGTAGGGAATCATGCGGCGCAGCCGCATCGAGAGCACCGACAATGTTTCGCTGAGGCTCAGCGACACGCCGAGATCCTGGCTGAGTTCGAACATGGTCTGCGCCTCTTGCCGCGCCGAGGCGATCAGAGAGAGGAAGTCGGGATTTTCTGCGAGTGCGCTGGACGGTTCGGATCGTTCGAAACCCGCGGCCGGCGCGATTCCGCGCTCCACGCGCGCGGCCTTCGAGAGTCCAGGAGGCACGACCGTCTCGTCTTTGATCTGGGCCAGACTTTCGAGTTCGACATAACGCCCCTGCAGAATTTCGACCACGCGCGGATCGAACCAGGTTCCCGACCGCTCTTTTAATTTCGCCATCGCCTCGGCTAGCGGCAGAGCCTGGCGATATTGGCGGTGTGAGGCCAGCGCGTCGAGGCAATCGACTGCGGCGAGTATGCGGGCGCCGATCGGAATCTGTTCGCCGGACAGGCCCTCCGGATACCCCGAACCATCCCACCGCTCGTGGTGCGAGCGCACAATCGGCGCGACTGGATAGGGAAACGCGACCCGCTCCAGAATTTCGGCACCGACCAGCGGGTGAACCTTCATCTTTTCGAATTCTTCCGGCGTCAGCTTGCCAGGCTTGTTGATGATCTGTTCGGGCACCGCGAGCTTTCCAATGTCGTGCAGCAACGCGGCAGCGCGCAGCGCCTCGATGTCGGTCTCTGGCAGCTTCATATCCTTTGCGACTTCCACAGCGTAAATGCGCACGCGCTGCAGGTGAGTGTGCGTGGTCTGATCTTTTGCTTCGATCGCCAGCGCGAGCGCTTCGATCGTGCGCATGTTGAGCGACGCGATTTCTTCCACGTGCCGCTTCTCAATCTCGACGCGCTCCTTCTCGGCTTCGAGCCGTCCGAGATATTGCCGATAAGAACGGTAAACCCAGTAAATCAGCGGCAGAACCAGCAGCGAGGTCTGCCATCCGGCAGACTGGTTGATGATTCCCACCAGCCCTACCGCCGCCGCTCCCACCAGGTAATACGGGAACGACCAGAAATAGCACTCGGACCAGACTTTGCGGCTGGACTTGCCCTCAGTCATCGCGATGACAACCGAAATCGGCAGCGTGTTGGCGAAGAAAAACACCAGGGCCGCCACCATCAGCAGAATCGGCTTATTCGATTCAAATCGCGCCAAGAGCAAGTGATAGCTAAGGTAGGTGAGAGCGCTAGCGTTGGCCATCATCCCGGCCACATTGAACAGTACTTTGACCGGATCGAGCCGCTTGCGCGTCTGCCACACGCTCTGCACCAGACTCGCCGTGCAGCCGATGATTAAGGTTTCGGGAAGGCTCAACTCCAGCACGCCGAGAAGAATGAACAGGAAGTTGACCGACATCGTGCCATCGATGCCAGGCAGCTGCACTTTGAGTCCAGAAGCGAGGATTGCGACTGCGAGATAGCAGACGAAGCGCGCCAGATTCTGCGAATGCCAATGCCAGGACGAGAATCCCAACATCACCAGCCCAAGGGACACGGTGATGCCGATGAAGGCCTTGGTTTGAATTGATAGTCTGTCCGGCGCTGGTTTCATGCACACCTTGACTGCTTGCTGCTGCGGCCTGCTTGAGCCCCGGAGGCGCGTCCCCCTTGCTGTCTCACGCGCATCCACCACTGAAGACACAGAGAATTAAGGCGGACTCATCCGGTCCGCAGTCGAGCTTCGGAGCACACTACTTCCCCGAGAGCCTTCCCGAAATCGTAATTGGAAGGCCCCGCGTCGCAGTAGCTTACTGAAGTAACATCACCAACGGTTCAACCGCGAAGAAATTCTTGCGAAGGTTCGTTACTTTGGTTACGCGCTCCTGGTCACGGTTCTCGGAGGAAGTCGCTCTTGTATGTCACCATCGTCCCCAAACGTACGAGATGCCAACTTCGCAGAGAAAATCGGGTCAGGAGATGCCTCTTGCCCAGGCTCGTCTCCAGGGCAGAGAGACGGGGTCGCCTTTGCCGGGCGAACCATCGATCGCGCCGGCTCTTTTCTCGACTGATCTCGCTGGGAACTTCACGGCCTGCAATTCGGCGTTTGCGCAGCTGACTGGATCTCTGTCGCAGGAATTGTTGGGACGCAACTTCTGGACTTTGTTTTCACAGGATGGTCAGTCCAGCCAGCAGGATCCAATGCAGTTTCAACAATCGATCCTTGGCGCGGCCAGCGATCCAGCGCGATGCGAGGGAAGTTTCTTTCTGCAATCGGCTGCGGGAAAGAAGTCAAGAGTGCAATTGTCGGCCACGCTCATGCGCGATTCCGCCTTGCAGCCGGTAGCGGTCGTGGTCGTGGTCACGCCGGTCACCGAGGCCGTGGCTGTCGCGGCAGTTACGCCGCCCAGTGCCGGTTCCGCGATCGAGGCAGCGGTTCCTCCCGGAGTCGTGGCACGCAAGATCGACGACACACAATTTATTCTGGCCAGCCCGGTCATGCACAAATTCATCGGCCTGGTCGATCGCGTTGCCGGACACACCGAGACTGCGCTGGTCACCGGCGAAACGGGCACCGGCAAGGAACTAATCGCGCGTACGATTCACGAATCGTCGCATCGCCGCAACCGTCCATGGGTCGATATCAACTGCGCGGCGCTGCCGGAAAATCTCGTCGAGAGCGAACTCTTTGGTTACGAGAAAGGTGCGTTCAGCGGGGCCGATTCGTCGAAGCCCGGCCTGTTTGAACTGGCCGACAAAGGCACGCTCTTCCTCGACGAAATCGGCGAACTGCAGCTGCACACGCAGGTGAAGTTGTTGCGCGTGCTCGATGGCCAAGCTTTTTACCGGCTCGGCGGCCACCGCAAAATCAAAGTGGATGTTCGAATCGTCGCCGCCACCAACCAGGATCTCGAAGCGGCGGTGAAGGAAGGCCGCTTCCGCCAGGATCTGTTTCATCGCCTCGGCCAATTTCAACTGCGTGTTCCACCGCTGCGCGAGCGCCCTGAAGACATTGTTGCCCTCGCCGAACATTTCCTGCGGCTCAAGGCGCCGGGCAAACACTTCACGACGCAGGCGATTTCCGCGCTGCTTTCGCATTCCTGGCCGGGCAACATCCGCGAACTGCGGAATCTGGTCGCCAAGGTCGCGATGGAATCCACGGGACCGGAAATCGACTTCTCGAAGCTCAGCGCCGCACTCACCGGCGAACCAGCCGCCCTGCGGCAGACCGCGTCCTTACCGGTCAGCAACCTCGACAGCATGGAAGAGCAGATGATCATCAAAGCGCTCGAACGCACTGGCGGACATCGCACGCTCGCGGCCGAGCAGTTGGGCATCTCGCGGCGCACGCTCAGCCGCAAGCTCAAGGAGTACAGCATCGATTTCGCTCAGGGAACGGGAGACGGCAGTGCATCTCTCGGGGTCATCAGCAACGAACAGCAGAAATTTTTCCGCGCCCGAGTGCAGATTGCGGTCACCGTCCGGAACGCTCGCGGAGAAGAGACCTGCGTGCAAGGCGTCAATTTGAGCACCGGTGGCATGGGTCTTGACGGCATCAAAGAGCCGCTACGATTTTCCGGTCTGCTGCACGTGAGCTTCGTTCTGCCCGACAGCGACGTTGTGTTTCAAGCCAAGGCCCGCCTCATGTGGATCGGAGACGAGGGCCGCGTCGGCATCCGCTTTGTCGTAATCGAGCCCGCGCTATTCGAACAATTGCAGCGCTGGTCGAACAAGAAAATGAAAGATGAAGGCTGGGAATTTCCGGCCTAAGAGATTTAACGGTCTGCTTGGGCAAGTCTTCGCGATATTTTGTTTCCACCATGGTCCGTCGTAGAACCCCGCCACAACGCACTTCTAGTGACTGGTGGCCCCGCTGTCATTACTGACCATGAGGCTCGATACGTTGACGGGTTCGAAGTCCGACAAGATGAGGTTTCTAATGCATGACAGATCGTTATCGTTCCAACGCGCATCCGGTGTGCCGATCAGCCCACCGCTGTCTCCGTTGTCGGCGAGGATGATGCCGTAGTTCCGGAACGCAGTGATGATAATGGCCGCCTGCGGACTGGTGGCGGCACACGAAGGAGTCGTGACCGAAGCCTTCAGACGATAGATTTCCCCAGCCGGACCGGACATGGTGCAGCTTGCCGGCGGAGTCGATTGCGAAATTTGCGATTCTGTGGGAATCGTGCCCCCGCTCGCAGCCGTGCAAGTTCCCACGCCCGCGGTTTCCGTCGCCGGCCAGACCCAATAATTCACCATATGGTTGAGGGTGAATCGAATGGGATGCTGAATCGTGCCGTTCGGAGCGCTGGGCGTGCCGGTGCCGATGACCTCGTCGGCATTGGCCAGCAACGGACCAACTGGAAGTCCCGCGGCATCGGAGGTTCCATTGCCCTGCGTCGTCAGATTATTCGTAGTCACGTCGGGCCAAAGCGCGTTCGAAGAATCGGTCCACGGTCCGCCTTCGTAGATTCCTTGCCACATCTCGTAGAGCGCGGGATTGTTTCCGCCGCCCGCTTCCAGATAGACGAGAACGTGTCGATCTCCCGTCGAGTTGCTGGTGCCTTCGACCGGAGCGTATTCCGGAATTGGACCAGTGGTGAAGTACGACTGATACAAAGTAGTCGTGACCGATACTTCCGCTTGGTTGTAAGGAACATCGATCGCAGGAATTCCATTGGGAAACGGACCGGCTGAATTGTTTCCGAAGAATGGCTTCACCGTCTCCGGTAAATAGCCGCTGTACATCGGCGCCGCGGGCGAAGTATCCACGGGCAAGCCCGTCGTGGCTGCGTCCACTCGATGATGAAAAATAGAAGTCGACGGGAAAATGCCGGCCAGGAACTTGTTGTTGCCGTTGATCGCAAAGCTGATCTGCTGAGTGGCCTGCGCACTGGCTGCGTCCGTAACCACAAATTCTGGCGAGTAAGTGCCTTGGCCGCCGATCAGCGCGCTGCTGATGCTCCCGGTCGTCGCATCAAGAGCCATCCCCTCCGGTAGCGGAGGGAAGTTGGAGTTCGTGCTTACCGAATAGGTGTAAGGTGGCGATCCGCCACTGGCGACGATCGTGCAGCCTGTATACGCCGCGCCCTGGGTTCCACCCGGGCACGATGTGGTGTTTATCGTCAACGCGCCCCCGGATGCGGTCACCGTGACTTTCGCGGTGGATGTGGTTGAGCCAGCCTTGTTGGTCGCGGTCAGTGTGTAGGTGGTCGTCGCGGTTGGGCTCACGCTCGTCGATCCACCGGCGGAAGTCGACGTGAAATTTCCCGGCGTGATGGCCAGGCTGGCCGCCCCGGTCGCCGTCCAACTCAGTGTGCTGCTCGAACCCGAGGTGATGCTTGTGGGATTCGCCGTGAAGGAGCTGATCACCGGCTTGCTCGCCGTCGTTACAGTCACGGTCGCTGTCGATGTGGTCGATCCGGTGGAATTGGTCGCGGTCAGCGTGTAAGTGGTCGTTGCGGTTGGGCTCATGCTGGTCGAACCACTCGCGGACGTCGATGTGAATGTCCCCGGCGTGATGGCGATACTCGTCGCTCCCGTTGCCGCCCAACTCAATGTGCTGCTGGTACCGGAGTTGACGCTGGTCGGATTTGCGGCAAAGGAAGTAATAGTCGGCGCAGAGCCTTTTTCAGAGGGGCCGCTCGAGGCGCCGCCGCAGGCCGCCAGTCCGACACAGGCAAACAAAGCCAGGAGCAGGCCAAGATAATCCATTCGTGGATAACTCAGTCGTGGAGAACTCAGCTTCCAAACCCGCATTTTGCCCTCCGGATAGTTGCCCCTCTGCGCCCAGATGAAGCTGCTCGACGAGTGGTCGCGATACGCGCTCAACGCAGGCCTCAGTCTATGGTCCACTCGACAGGCTCTGTAGCTCTCCGTGGTTGTAGCCCCTTGGGCCATCTGCGCCGGTGGCCGGAGTTCATGCGCGAATCAGCCGAATTCCTTCGTGAACCTTCGTGTCCTTTGTGGTGAATGGGTTTCCCGATGGCAGAGGTCCACAGGCTCAGCGCTTGATCATGTTCTCAAAGTAGCGGTTGTTGTAGTACGCGTTGGTTTTTTGCACGACTTCGAGAATCTTGAACATGCGCTCGCGGCCTTCGCGGTTTGCCTCGCGGAATTGCACTGCAACTCCCGACCCGGGATCAAGCCGCACTACCACGCCGTCATGTCTGAGAGTGCCATCTTCCATGGAGAATCCCAGCCCGATCTTGCTGCCCGGCGACAGAATCGCGCTTGTTTCCAGGTAGCAGCCTCCGATGCTGATATCGGTGAGATTGGCGAACACGGGCACGCCTCCGGATTCCGGCTGCACTTCGATGGTCACCCGGCACTTGAGCCGTGGATGCAGGCGGCGATCTTTGTAGGAAAGCTGCTTCTGCTTTTCCACATACATGCGGCGGTCGGACTCGGCCAAAAGATGTTCGGCGTCCTCGCCGTCCTCGGGAAACACGGCGCGCCCCACGCTGAGCGAGAGAATTTCCTCGCCACAGACTTCGGCTCCGGCCTGCCGCGCGAGAGTGCGCATCTGGTCGGCCTTTTTGGCCGCCGCGTCATGAGCCAGTCCGGGCGCGATCACCACGAACTCGTCGCCGCCCATGCGGGCCACATAGTCGTACTCGCGGCAGCTGTCTTTCAGCGCCTGGGCAAACAGGCGCAGCACGCGGTTTCCCTCCAGGTGCCCGAAGCGATCGTTCACCTGCTTGAAGCCGTCCATGTCGGAGACCATCACGGTCAGGCTGGTGTTGTCGCGCTTGCAGCGCGCCAGTTCGCGATCGAGCTGCATAAAGAGCGAGCGCGCATTGGGCAGCCCCGTCAAGTAATCGGTGGTAGCGGAACTCTCCGCCTGTTGATACTTCAGCGCATTCTCGATCGAGAGCGCCATCTTGCTGCTGACCGCGAGCAGAATGCGCAAGTGATCGGAAGTGAAGGCATCGCGCTCGGCGCGGTAAAGCGCGAGCACGCCAATGACTCCAGAGACGCCCTCCAGCGGCACTGCCAAAGCAGACGACAGCGTGCTGAACTTCGAAGGATCATTCAAATATCCGGGCTCGACCGACGGGTTGCCGTTGATGATCGGCTTGCGGTTCTGCGCCACCCAGCCCGAGAGCCCCTGCCCGAGCGGAATCCGCAGCGAGGAAAACAGCCGGTAGTTGTCGCCATTCACGAATTCCGCCACCAGCTCATTCTCGCGCATGATGTAGATGGCGATGGCATCGTAGGGCACCATGGGCTTGAGCTTGACCGAAAAAACCGAGAGCGTTTCGGGCAGGCTGAGCGACGCGCCCAAATCCTGGCTCAGCTCGAACAGGGCTTGCGCCTCTTGCCGCGCCGCTGCAATCGAGGACAGGAACGTCGTCTCCCGGCCGTCGTAATCCCGTGCCGTAATGTTCTCGAAGCCGGCCGCTGGCTCAAGGCCGCGCTCAATCTTGATGGCAGTCGAAAGCGGAGCATTCGGATCTTCCGCCGACCGGGCCACCGCCAGCCGCTCCAGGTGCTGGTAGCGCCTCTGCAGAATCTCTACGACCTTGGGGTCGAAGGCCTTGCCGGCCTCGGCCGCGAGCTTCTGCATGACATCGCGCAGCGGTAGCGCCCGCCGATATTGCCGGTCCGAAGCCAGAGCATCTAGATAGTCGACCGCGCTGAGAATCCTCGCCCCGACTGGGATTTCTGCGCCTTTTAGTCCGAGCGGGTAGCCGGAGCCATCCCATTTCTCGTGGTGCGCACGCACGATTGGCACCACCGGATACGGGAAGCGAACGCGCTCCAGAATTTCGGCGCCGACCAGCGTATGAATCTTCATCTTCTCGAACTCTTCCGGAGTCAGCCGTCCCGGCTTCGAAATAATGTGCTCCGGCACAGCCAGTTTTCCGATGTCGTGCAACAGCGCAGCCGCGTGCAACGCTTCCAGCTCAGGACCCTTCACGCCGAATTCCTTGGCGACTTCGATGGCATAGATGCGCACCCGCTGCAGGTGTTCGTGTGTGGTGTGATCCTTCGCTTCAATGGCCAGCGCGAGCGCTTCAATGGTCCGCAGGTGCAGGTTCGCCATCTCCTCGACGTGGCGCTTCTCGTCCTCGAGTTTGCCCAGGTAGAGACGATAGGAGCGATAAATCAGATACACGGCCGGCACCAGCAGCAGCGAAGTTTCCCAGTTGAAACTTTCGTTGAGCCATCCCACCGCGCCGGCGATGCCCGCTCCAACCAGGTAATAAGGGAACGACCAGAAGTAGCAGTCGACCAGAATGCGCGTCAGCGGCCGCCGCTCGGTCATCGAGATGACCATGGCGATCGAACCGGCATTGGCGATGAAGTAGACCGTCGCGGCGATGCCCAACAACGTTGGCCGGCTGTCGAGCAGCAGGTGGGCTAACGGAGAGTGATAGACGCCGTAGGCCAGCGCGGTGGAAATCGTCCCCGCGCAGACGTTGAACGTCACCTGAATGGCTTTTGGCCGCTCCGGATACAGGCACTGCGCCAGCATCGAAACCGCGCCCAGAATCAGTGTTTCCGTGAAGCTGAGTTCCAGAACTCCGATCAGGATGAAAAGGAAGTTGACCGATAGCGTGCCCGTGATCCCTGGCAGGCTGACCTTCAGCCTCGAAGCCAGAATGGCGATGCCGAGGTAGCAGATGAACTCGGCAATGTTCTTGCTGCTTTGGTGAATGCCGCCGTAAATCAGCGTCCCGGTGCCGCCGATCACCACCAGGCTGATGAAGAGTTTGGCCGCCCAGGACAGTCCTCTCCACGAGTGAGAGTGCGAGACCATGGTCGAAATGCTGGCGGCACCTTTCATACGAATACTGAGGTCGAGCGCGCACACCTCGACGTCGGCGGAATGCGCGAACCTCATAAATATCAGTCAACGCGTTTAGAAACAACGATTTGGAAGGATCTTGGAAAACTTCGGTAACCGCCGTCGATACCAAAAGGCAGTTGACAAGGAAAGCCGATTCGGCCCGGTTCCTTCCCACCACCCTGGTGATTGAAATGTTTCGCGAGCCACGAAACCGGTCTACATCGAGTCGCTAGTGTTGAGGATCGCCGGTCGCAACCATTGGTTCCGGTAAGTGAGCTTCCTGGAGCGCGTGGAGTTCGGATTCCCACTCACCGACGTGCTTTCCCAGGGCCCATTGCACCATCACGACATTGAATCCCGAACCGAGGGTGCCAGAAATGAACACGGAGAGCGCGGGCTTGGGCTCGATAACATTCTGCTTTACGCGGAAAACCCTGACGGGCTCACCGTAAGAAAACTCATGACCGAAGGCCACAAGTAAGTCCCCGGCAGGTGTGAGCAGAGCGGCATTTGGAAGAATGAAGTTGTCCGTTGCTGCCTTGGATTTGAGAAGCGCCAACAAGGTACTCGCGTGGTAGGTGGGTCCGGTGAGAGATTCTGGAATTGGAAACTTGATCTCATATGTATCGCCGTCACCACAAACGTGAGGTGAAGTGAAGTCGCTGACAAGGACTCCATGCTTTGGCCTTGCTTCCGGGCATTCGGCCAGGGCGCTCGATTCCCCAACTCGTGGGGTCTGGTTTTGAGATTCCAACGCAGTCCGGCGACTTACTGTCCTCTGCTTTTGCCTGGGCGTCAGCTTTCCTCGCGGCGTTCCACGCACTTGGTCCAAGGACAGCGCCTATGTCTAATTCCTTTTCGAGTTCATCGAGTTGGTACGTACCGTGCCGGAACTCGACTTCCAGGGAACAGGCTGGTTCTGTGAAATAGGAGACCGAGAGTAGATCGGGATTCACAAACTCAATTGTGGCTTCGTCGGTCTCCGAGCAATTCCACTGAGGATTATCGGGATGATACTCTCCGACGCGTGTGGGACGGATCTGGCTGGAACCGCATAGACGAAGTCTTGAGCGCCATACTTTCCCGCAGACCCTTTGTGCAAAACCCCCACACGCCAAAAACCGTCTTTTCGCGGAACGATCAGGTCCGGGATATCGGCGGCGAGTTGCGCCCCGCCATCGCGAAACGTGATTAGAAATGTGCGATAGCTCGGCATCTGCTCGCCATTTCCGTCGCCCCGATCGTTGAACTGCAACCCAATCATCACCGCAGATTGAGCGGAAGCCTGCGCTATCCAGAGTGACAACATGACAAGGGTGCAAAGGATCGATCTCGTCAAGTTGAATGCTACTGCGAAGCTTGAGGCGGTGTAACCGGCTTTGTGAGGATCGTAATCGGAAGTAACTGCTGTAATCGCGGATTTATACTCATCAAACTTTGTCGCTGCTGGTTCAATCTGCATCGAGGTCGATGCTCCTGCACCCATCGTCGCAAGCGACTGCGGGTCGGAGAGAATCCCGTTACGGGATCGCGCAAGGTTGCAGAACCCCGCCCCGTGGATTTAGTCTGGTAGTCGCTTCAGCAGCAGTTTCTTCCAGAAAAACAGCCAGCCGGGATGGCGGAACTGGCAGACGCAGCGGACTCAAAATCCGCCGACCTTCGGGTCTTGGGGGTTCGATTCCCCCTCCCGGCACCAACCAGAATCCGAGAATTACGAGCCTCGACGCCAGCGGCAACTCGACTATGTTTCCCGTCTAGATGGCGATGGCTGGCTCGGCCACAAACGGCAACTGAGGCTGCGGATTCTTGTGCTGGTCAGTTGTGAGGAGATGGGCTGCAAGTTCGGAGGCCTGAACTCGCAGTTCCGGAACCGCGATGCTCTCCCATAAGCTGCCTTTGCGAACTGGGCCGATGGCATAAAGAAGATCGGAGGTCTCGCCGTTGGCATCAATCAAGGCGGCGTCCGCGGAAACCTCCAGGCCCAGGAACAACGGGTCAGGCCAGGCCAGTTTGCGTCGCATGAGATCGGTCAGCAAATGATCGCCTACCTTGCGGCAATCACCCTCGGGACCGGTGCAATTGATCACGCGGTCCACGTGAAGCCGCTCAACTTGCCCGGACTCGCGGTCGCGGTAAGTTACTTCGACTCCGTCGCTGTCTTCGGCATATGACTTGATGCGGCCAGCAACGACTTCGATCTGGCCCTCCTGAATCTGCGGAGCAAGCCTGGCTCCGATCGCGGGCGCGACCCGGTGACGATGCGCATCCCAGTAGGGCCGCACGTGGCGCAGGAAGCGGCGTCGTTCCGAGAACGAGAGCGAACGCCAGATCGTTTGCGTAAAAGGTCGAAGCGAGTCCATCACGGCGCGCCAGCCGCTCCCTGCTTTTTCGGCGGCTTCCACTTGCGTGCGGATCAAGCGCAAGAGTCCGCGAACTGTTCGCGGAGATTGCTCAGTCCAGAATGGCGGCCAGGGAGCGGTCGCTTTGTGTTCCTGGGGTAACAGGCCGTGACGCGAGAGGAAGTGAATGGTTCCGCGGAATCCAAGGTCACGCAGGGTAATCGCAACATCCACGCTGGTGAGACCCGAACCGACCAATAGAACATTCTTATCGTGAGAGACATCGCCGAGCGCGCTAGCTTTCCATGGATTTGCAACGTAACGCAGGCTGTGCGGCGTTCTTCCCGCAAGCCGGGGATCACCCGGCGGAAAGTTCCCTAGTGCGAGCACCACCTTGTCGGCGAACAGCGTCCGGCCGCTGCGGAGACGGATCTCCGCCGTCCCGCCAACGCGAGTTATCGAGACGGCTTCGTCTTGCACATGTTCGACATGGCCGGGGTGACGTTCGATCTCTCGCTGCAGCACGGATGCAACGTACTGACCGTACAACTGTCGCGGAAGATAATCGTCAGGGGAAACGCCGGGGGCATGGTTAAGGCGCGCCCACTCCAGAAAGTGTTCCGGATCCTCCGGATAAGCGCTCATGTTCCTCACACGGACATTCAACAAATGCTCCGAGCATTCGGTGCTGTAGGCTACGCCACGGCCAAGGCGCGCGGCTCTCTCAATGAGAAACACCGAGACGCTGCCGCCAGATTTGCGCAATAGCTGAGCCGCGAGCGTCGCGCCGGTGAATCCGCCCCCGATGATTGCGACGGTGAGCTGCGACATCTTTTGATCCCGGTCAGTCTGATTGGCGAGCATCGCGAACCTCACTAAAACTATCTCTATGTCAATACTGGACGTGCACGTCTGGAGCCTATCGGGTGCTTCAAGAGATTCAAGAACTTAACTCCAACCCGTGCCCAAAGAGCACTCCGGCAAGAGGAAAACTATTTCCTTTCGGAAGAAAACATCCTGGCCTTGTCTTCAGCGCCAGTCACAAAACGCAGCGTCGTTTCGGCTAATGTCTAGTACAACTATAGACTATATAGTATACTCCCGAAGTCGATTGAAATACCACTTTCGTGGTGGTCTTCAATCACTCCCGGGGAAAAGACGCAGATCGGTTTGCTCGCTGCCGTTATCGTCGCCGCTAACTCTCTGCCCAACTGGGTGAAGCGCAGCTAGACCAGTAGTTGCCTTGACGGCGGCTTGCTTATACTCTGTGCGGTTGTGGGCTATGTAGATTGTCGCGAGGAGATTGTCGCAAGGAGGTCATCGGATGCCCTGGAAGACTGATCCAACTTTTTATCCCTCCCCTAAGCTTGCCATGCAGGCGCCGGTAGAGAAACTGGCTTATGTGGCCGCTTTGAACGCCAACGGTGGCAATCGTCCTGACGCTCTGGTTGTCGTGGACGTGGACCGCGAATCAAAACAATATGGCCAGATCGTGGGCCGCGTAGATATGCCGAATGTGGGAGATGAACTTCATCACTTCGGCTGGAACGCGTGCAGTTCTGCGTTGTGCCCCTACGCTCCCCACCCGCACGTCGAACGGCGGTATCTGATCGTTCCTGGCCTGCGCTCGTCGCGCATTCACGTGATCGATACGAAGGACGATCCGAAGCAGCCGAAGATTGTAAAAGTGATTGAGCCCAAGGACGTGGGGCAGAGGACCGGCTATAGCCGCCCTCATACGGTTCATTGCGGTCCCGACGGAATCTACCTGAGCGCTCTGGGCTCACCGAGCGGCGATGGCCCCGGCGGAATCTTTGCGTTGGATCACTACAACTTCGAGCCTCTTGGCCGATGGGAGGTCGATCGCGGCCCGCAATACTTTGGCTACGATTTCGCGTGGCATCTGGGCCATGACATCGCTGTTACCAGCGAGTGGGGCACGCCGAACATGGTTGAGAACGGCGTTAATCCTGAACTGTTGCTGGGCGGAAAGTACGGGCACAGCCTGCATATCTGGGATCTCCGCAAACGCCGCCATCTTCAAAGCCTGGACCTGGGTGCGGAACAGCAGATGGTCCTTGAGCTGCGCGCAGCGCACGATCCGACGAAGGCTTACGGTTTTGTCGGCGTGGTTGTATCGCTGAAGGATCTCTCCAGTTCGATCTGGTTGTGGCATCGCCTGCATGGCGGATCGAACGGAGGATCGAACGGAAAATTTGAGATCAAGAAAGTTATCGAGATCCCGGCTGAGCCGGCCGATCCGAGCCAACTGCCTCCGCTGTTGCAGGGCTTCAAAGCCGTGCCGCCGCTACTCACCGATATCAATCTTTCCGTCGACGATCGATTTCTATACGCTTCCTGCTGGGGTACGGGAGAGATGCGGCAATACGACGTCTCCGATCCGTTCGATCCCAAGCTGATTGGCTCAGTGCACGTGGGCGGCATCGTACGCCGCACCTCTCATCCTGCCAGGCCGGGTGAGCCGTTGAACGGTGGGCCGCAGATGGTGGAAATCAGCCGTGATGGACGCCGCGTTTATTTCACCAACTCGTTGTATGCCGCCTGGGACAAGCAGTTCTATCCCGATGGGATCCGGGGCTGGATGGTGAAGCTCGATGTTGCACAAGATGGCGGCATTCAATTCGATCGCAGCTTATTTACCGAGTTCGACGATCTTCGTCCGCATCAGGTCAAGCTGCAGGGTGGCGACGCCTCGTCGGACTTCTACTGTTATCCGTGAGTTACAACTGACAATAAGTCAGAACTGACAATGACTCGCAACTGGCCATGGGTTGCCTTGGCGCTTCTCGGGGCGTACCACGGGCTGAATCCCGCCATGGGCTGGCTGTTTGCACTGTCCCTTGGACTGCAGGAAAGGCGCCGGTCCGCGGTTGTCGGTGCTCTCCTCCCGATTGCTCTCGGACACGCCGCCGCCATCACGCTGGCGATTCTCGCTCTGCGCTTCGTTCAACATTTTTTCCCCATGAATATTCTGAAGTGGGGAGTTGCGTTATTTCTTTTCACGCTTGGTATCTATCGACTCTTCCGCGCGAACCATCCGCGTGGCGCCGGGATGAGGGTCGGAGGCAGGGATCTATTCGTTTGGTCATTCCTCATGGCGTCTGCCCACGGTGCGGGTTTGATGCTGCTGCCGGTTCTGATGGCACAGCCAATGTCCGGAATGACGCACAGCATGGCGGGAGGAGCATCCGCAATCCCTTCTTCGTTGAGCGCATCCGCAATTGGATTCGCGGTGCTGATACACACGGCAAGCATGTTGGCCGTGGCTGGAATCCTAGCGATAGCGTTTTTCGAAACTTATGAAAAAGTGGGCCTGCGGCTCCTGCGGCACACATGGCTCAACTTCGACTTACTGTGGGCGATCGCGCTGCTGGTGGCAGGATTCATCGTCCTGTTCTTCTGACTTTGGCGTTGATGCCAGGCTTCTGTCCTCACGACCCGGGCCGGCGAGTTTCGGGGTTTGGACAAATCAATCTCAGGGGCGAAAAAAATCGAGCCGGCCCTGAGGGGCCGGCTCGATTGGTTGGTGAAACATCAGATCGACTTGTCTTGCTTGGCAAGATCCGCTTCGCAAAGATCAGATCGTCGTTAATCGCTGCTCAAACACTCGTCACGGTGCCACCGTTATGGTGACGGGCGTCTGGTTGGTGAGTGATCCAGAGGTGCCGATCAGCTCAATGGTCGTCGTTCCGGCGGGTGCGCGTCTGGAGGCACTCCACGTAATGGTCACGTTCACGCTGCCATTTGCCGGCGGCGTCACGGGGTTGGCCGAGGCCGTCGCCGATACGCCGCTGGGGAATTCATTCACGCTCAAGCTCACCGCAGAATGGAAGCCATTCACGCTGGTGACTTTGAGGGTAGTGGATACGCTGCCGCGTTCATCGACTGTGAAAGAAGATGGCGACAGCGACAGGGTGAAGTTCGCAGTTCCGGTAGAAGCATTTACCGTGAGCGCGATGGTTGTGCTGTGAGTGGTCGATCCCGAGGTTCCGGTGATAGTAATCGTCGCCGCGCCCACCGTGGCGCTGGAGGACGCAGTCAGAGTGAGTGTCGAAGTCGCACTCCCGTTCGCCGCCGGTGTCACAGGATTGGTGGAGAACGCAGCCGTTACGCCGCTGGGCAAGCCGGACGCGCTCAACGTCGTCGCCGAGTTGAACCCGCCGGTGCTCGTGACGGTGATTGTGCTGGTTCCGCTGGCGCCTTGCGTTACCGTGACCGAAGTTGGCGAAGCGGCGACCGTGAAGTTCGGCGTCGCCGTCGAATTCACCGTCAGAGCAAGCGTCGTGGTTGCGGTCAAACTGCCGGAGGTTCCAGTGATCGTCACCGTCGCCGATCCGGTAGTCGCTGTGCTGCTCGCGGTCAGCGTGAGCACGCTCGTCCCGGTAGTTGGATTCGTTCCGAACGCCGCCGTCACACCGCTCGGCAGGCCAGACGCAGCCAGAGTTACGCTGCCCGTGAATCCACCGACATCGGTGACACTGATTGTGCTGGTGCCGCTGCCGCCTTGCGTGACCGTCACACTACTCGTCGAAGCCGACAACGTAAAGCTCGGCGTCGACGAACCAGCCAGAAGGTTGATCAGGCCCGTAGTCTTCGGACTGCCCCATCCGGTGCACAGATCGTAGCCAGTGACGGCGGAATAGGTGCCGCAGCTGCCGCTGGTATTGTCGTGGAACAGCGTGCTGTAGCTTGATCCCAAAGCCGCCGGGTAAATAGTTGGATTGATGAAGCCGATCGAGTCGCCGTTAGCTGCAGCCTGCTGATTGGCCAGAGCCAGGTAGCCCGCCCACATCGGCGTCGCAAAACTGGTTCCGCCGTAGTCGTTTGCAGTACAGGTGGTCTGGTCAGCGCAAACGTAAAAAGTAAAGTTCGCGTTGGCCGCGACGTCGGGACCGTTGCGCAGCGTAGTCGAACCGCGGTTCGACGACGTGATCACTCCCGAAAGCTGTTGCCATGAGGGAATCGGAATGGAATCCGGCGAAATGCCACCGCCGCTATCTGCCCATGCCGTTTCCGAAGCCCATGGGCCGGCCGCGCTGGAGGTTGTCAGATCCGTGCCGCCGACTGACACGATGTTGGCATCGTCCGCCGGCCACGCTTCATTCGACGCCGACCAGGCTGAACTGTCGCCGGATGCGGCAAAGAAGTTCTGCTCCTGCGACGCCATCTTCTCGAAGTACGGATCAAGCGTGCTGGGGTCGGCAGGCGTCCAGCCCCACGAACAGCTGAGCTGCTTCGACAGCGGAGCGTCGGTGGTTACCGTCATCGCGCTGATGATGGCGGTGTCCGTGCTTCCGACGTAGACGTACAACCCGGTGATGCCCGGCGCCATGCCGAGCGCTTGTGTCATGTCAAGGATCTGTTCTGTATCATCGCAGTCGCCGCCCGACCTGCTGTCAACGCAGCTCAGGCTGGTGCCATCGGTCGAGATGCCGGTCACCGTCGCAGTCCTGGTTTGTCCAACGTTGCTGTAGTAGGTGTTGAGGTCGGCGATGTCGTAGCCCAGATACTCAAACAAGCCGATATTCTGGCCGGAGCCGGTCAGCGCCGTCCCGCCGTAGTAAGCGGCACGCATATCGCTGCCCAGGAACGAAGCCGAAGGTCCGGAGCCGGTCGTCGCATGCTTTACGACTTGGTCGGCATCGATTCCATGAGCCTTCGCGTAGTCGCTCTTCTTGACGAACATCGGATGCGGGATGGAGTAGTTGTCCAGGCCGGACACATGCCAGAGACGGAACGGCAGGTCTACCGTCGGCTCCCGGTCGGGCGCGTAAAACGTGCGGTTCTCAGTCGGGTGCTGGTAGGTTCCCAGGGTCACGTGGAAGGCTTTCTCGATGCTCGCCACGGTGCCGATGAGCCTCAGGTCCATGGCGTCGCGGGATCCGCCGGCAATTTGAAAGCCGCTCGCTTTGGCGAAAGCAACCAGCGAGTCCCAATCTTCCTGGCTGGGTCCGAATCTCGCAGTAAACTCCTGCGGCGTCAGGAACTGATGGTAAGAAGGGCTGGTAGGATCGTTGACTTGCTGTACAAACGTTTGCAATCCGGCGCGATCACGCAGCGCCAGAACCAAGTCGAAGTGTATGGACTGCGTGGCCGGGAGTCTTCCGACCATCGGCGCCTGACCCTCGACCACGGCATCTCTCACATGCCGTGTCAACAGGGCCTGCGGCTGGGCCTGGCAAAGGGTGTTCGCGAGAAACACAATCGCGAGGATTGTGATCGTAGGGGAGATGTAACTGAGTTTGCGGGACATAGTCCTCCTGGAAAGTGCTTTTAGCCCCCGGCGGTTCGTCCGACATCCGTGGCAATATCTGCCTGGGACATCGCGCTGCCGAAAGGGGTGGCAGCGTTTGCAACCGGCAGGAGCCGGTTGCCTCCGGGTGGAAAACGCCCCATCGAAGCAATGAACGACGCCGCACTCGTCCATCACTGCGACCGACAAGGCGTTCAGAGACCCTCCCGAAAGACGGCGCTAACGCTACCCCAGGTCTGACCCGCAGTCAAGATTCCAATAGCGGTTGTCCGGGTACGACCCGTTCTCCATCGGGAATCCAGGCTGGCCCCGTACCGCGCCCATGGCCGGGACCGTATTCCTAATATATTCCTTGACACGTATATGCCACATAGAGTATATAAAGGGAGTGGAATCCGTATTCGAAATCATTGCCGAGCCGAACCGCCGCGCGATACTCAGCCTGCTGGTCTCGTCCCAACAGTCGGTGGGAGAGATCGAGCGCCAGCTTCGTATGACGCAGCCGACCGTGTCCAAGCACCTGCGCGTGCTGCGCGACGCCGGTTTTGTGGAGTCCACCGTGGATGCACAGCGCCGTCTCTACCGGCTCAAGCCGGAACCATTTCAACAGGTGGATGCCTGGCTGGCTCAGTTCCGCCGGTTTTGGTCTGTCCACATCGACGCTCTCGAACGCCACCTTGACCGTATGGATAAGGGCCGCATGGATCGCGACCGCGCGGATGCTCAACAAAATGGATTATCGCCACTGACGAAAAGCGCACCAAAGAAGACAAAGACCAAGGAGAAGACGACGCAGCCCAAACCGTGAGCGTTATAAAGGAGAAACGAAATGAAAATCAAACTGACCAGCGTATTCGTGGACGACCAGAGCAAGGCTCTGCAGTTTTATACTGAGGTACTGGGCTTTGCCAAGAAGGCCGATTTCAGCAATGGCCCATATCGTTGGCTGACCGTGGCCTCGCCCGAGGAACCGGAGGGTACTCAGCTGCAGCTCGCGCTGAACAACAACCCCGCAGCCAAAACGTATCAGCAGGCGATCTTTCAACAGAGCCAGCCCGCGGCCAATTTTTTCACCGACGACGTCAAGGGCGACTACGAGCGGATCAAGGCCCGCGGCGCCGAGTTCACCATGCTGCCCACCGACACGCACGGCTCGACGATCGCCATGCTGAAGGACACCTGCGGCAACCTGATTCAGCTCACGCAACTGAAGCGCTGGTAGCACGCGCCCAAACGACCAGGAGAAAGAAGATGACCAATCGCGAACAATACATACCGGGTCCGGCCAGTGCCGTGCAGATGTGCCAGTTCTGGTCTGGTCATGTGGATGCTCTCGAACGCCACCTCTCGGCCAACACCTGGGCGCTGGCGGCCGTCACTGTAGTGCTGATTGCGTATCCGATTGCACGGATTCTGATCCCTGCGATACTCCATGGCATTGTGGTGCCCGATGTGGTTCGGACTATGCTCAACTTGATCTGAGTTCGACTCGGGGACTGGGGGGATTCGCTGGCTAAAAGCCGGATTGCTTTTGGAGCGCTTAGCGGCGCGGCTGTAAGCCGTGCCCTTTCAAGTCAGGCTCGCGGCGGCATTTTTCAGCAGCCTGCTTTTCAGCACCTGCTAAGGAGAAGAAGATGACCGATCTTCAGCAGTACGAACCAGGTCCCGCCAACTTGGCGCGGGCAATAAAAGACGGAGAGCAGAAGTGGACGCTCGTTCTCGTGCGTGAACTCCGCCACTCGCCGGAAAAAGTCTGGGAGGCCTTAACCGACCCGGCGCAACTGCGCGAGTGGGCTCCCTTTGTCACCGATGGCACTCTGGGCGCGGTTGGAACGGTGAACCTCACCTGGGTGGGTGCACCCAAGCCGATCGAAACCAAAGTGACGCGCGTCGAAGCTCTCAAGGCGCTGGAGTACGGCGATTTGCGTTGGGAACTCGAAGCTTCTGGCACTGGCACGCGCCTGACGCTGTGGGCCAAGATCGATCGCCGCTTCATCTCGATGGGTGCTGCCGGGTGGCACATTTCTTTCGATGTGCTGGATCACTTGCTCAGCGGAACTCCCCTCGGCCGCATCGCTGGCGGCGATGCCACGAAATTCGCCGGCTGGCAACGATTGAACGCGGAGTACGCCGAGCAATTCGGCGTGAAAGCGCCCAACTGGCCGCCTCAGCCGGCTCAAAAATCGTGAGCGAAAGGGAATCATGAAGAACAAGAAGGAGTTGACGCGAGAACAACGAGAACAATTACTCAAAGCATTGAAAGCCCGCTTTGAGAAAAACATGAACCGCCACAAGGGCCTTGCCTGGGCAGAAGTACAGGCAAAGCTGGATGCGAATCCGGAAACCCTGTGGTCACTCAGTGAAATGGAACGAACCGGCGGTGAACCGGACGTTGTTGGCCACGACAAAAAGACCGGCGAATATATTTTCTATGATTGCTCGGAGGAAAGTCCCAAAGCCCGCAGAAGTCTTTGCTACGACCGTGAAGCACTGGATTCAAGAAAAGAGAACAAGCCAAAAGGTAGTGCGGTCGAAATGGCCGCCGCCATTGGCATCGAGCTTTTAACCGAAGAGCAATATCGAGAGTTGCAGAAGTTCGGAGAGATCGACACAAAAACCTCGAGCTGGGTGAAGACACCTTCTGCTGTCAGAAAACTCGGCGGCGCGCTGTTTTGTGATCGCCGCTTCGACACCGTTTTTGTGTATCACAACGGTGCGGAATCGTACTATGCCGCGCGCGGATTCCGCGCCTGGCTGAGGGTCTAGCGAGAGAACAATCAGGACGGGTTCTACAAAAGGGAACGGTGGCCCACTCAAGCCATTCTTGGCTTGAGTGGGCCAGTTCGATAGCTGGACGAAGCCTTCCGCCGTTCCTTCTTGTTCTCGATTTCTTGCGACCCCCAACATACTGTGCCAGCGTCCAACATCCCCAATCTAAATTTCGCAGAGAAGGCGAAATCTAGAATGGGCCACCCGGCCTGTAATCGTCGAAGAGCATGCGCGGAACACCATTACGGCTAGCGCGCAGGCTTTTTCAAAGTCGTTTGACGATAAACACCGTTTTGTCGTCGATTAAGGCCTCGTCGCCATTCCTTCGCAGATCGTCGTCCTGCTTTGCAGCGAAATCCAGCAGTGCATTGCAGATGTCCCTGGCCGGCTGCCGGAAGTGATCGCGCATAACCGCCTCAAGTTGCTCACGCGCTTTCTGGTCGCTGCCATCGTAAACTCCATCGGTATAGAGAACGAGAATGTCTCCCGGACTCATCAGCGTGATCTCGGCAACATCCGACGTGTCGAACTCTTTTTGCCGGAAGCTCAGGGAGTAATATTTTTTCCGATCCGGATGATCGGCCGGGATCTGCAAGCCGAGCGCAAGGAATCGCACCATGCGGCTTTCACCGATATTCATGAACTTGCGATATTCCGCCGAAAATACCAGCGGTGGAGGATGCCCGAAGTTGACGAAGCGGAAATAACCGCCCGGCCGCACGTCGCCATAAAGCATGGTCGCGATTTCCCGTGCACTTTCTTTTTCACTGATCCCCAGCGCGTTGCGGGCGGTGACCGACAGCGCCAGCCGCAGGTTGAGGTTTTCCAACAGCTCCGGGGTTGGTCTTCCGTAGCGATCCAGTTCGGTGAGCATCAAGGCATGGAATGTGTCATGAACCGTCGACGCGATCTTGGCTGAGATTATTCCGTGTCCCTGCGCGTCTACCACCAGAACACCCGCAGTCAGGCAAAGGTCCCGCAGGTTTTCCGCAACTCGCACTTGTTCGGAGCTCCTCGCGAATCGATACTCGGTTTCCATCTCGGGCCTGTAGCCGGGCGTTCCTTGCAGCCAGCGCACGTGATCGTCCACAGAATTGCGTATCGGGGCGCCGGGAGCAAGCGGTTCCAGGAATTCCTTGGATAGCCGTTGAGCCCGCTGAATGCGGGCATCAATGTCGTAGCGCTGTTTAAAATTGATGTACTCAAAAAGATCACCGCCAACAGCTCCCGCAGGAATCGAATTTCCAAACATCTCGATGCCGGGAATGTGCGGAATCGCACCCTCCACCGGCATCAACCGGTCACGCAGGTATTCCCCGATACTCGGAACTTTGTATGCTTTCGTCACAGGAACATCCTGCGCCGGTCGATTCTCAGCTTTCAACATTCCTCCCAGCGTTGCGACCGCACTTGCAGGGTTCGGGCCAGAGCATGCAAGTCTTTATTCTCGCTATTCTAAGGCGCGTAACGGGTGAAGACATAATCCCGATCTTTCGCCGGCACGTGGCAGGGGAAGCAGGTCTCGTGCAGCGCCTTGTCGCCCGGTTTGCCGTCCTTAAAATCAGCGAATCCCCAGCCGCCGGTCGCGGCGTACTTCTTCGAGTCCTTGACCATGAACTGGACATTCACGCGGGACCCGATAACGAAGGATTGAGTGCCGGGGAACGGAACGTCCAGGACTTTGTTGTTGTCTTCCGACGGGACGCGAGTCCAATGAATCGCGGCAATGATGGCTCCGTCAGGGAACGGAATCGTCCCTTCCTTAAAGGCCTTGATCGCTATATCGTTGCCCAGTTGAGCGCGCAATTGCTCGCCCTTGCCGGCGAACAGCAGTTGCTTCACGGCGATCAACTGCCAGTCGCGGTATCCGGGGGGAATTGTGACACCGTAGATGGGGGAGGCCTCTTGATCGGCGCGCCCGGGCGCAGGAGCCGTTAAGGCGACAACGCCAGCCAGCGTTACCACTGAAACCAACGAGAAAGCGACCCGTTTCATGCGTTCCTCCGTTATCCCAGCTGACAGCAGTCTGAAATCACTTTCGCCCCACGGAGTGGCGAATGATATTCCACGCGAATGGGACCTTCAAGCTCCGTGCAAATCGGCAATCACGTTGAAGGTTCGGACATCGAGCTTCCCGTCCAGAAGTATCCCGGCGTCTGCAAGGAAGCGGCGGAGGACCGGATTTTCCCGATGTCTATTGAAATGTTCTTGCGATTCGTAGCGCTCGTAGAGGAACCACGAAGTGGGATCTGCCGCGGAGCGGTGCAGATCATAGATCATGACTCCCGGATCCGAACGCGACGCTAGAACGAGCTCCTCAAGCCGACCTGCAAGCTCTTCCTCCTTTCCTGCCTTGCTGTGCAGGAACACAGCGTTAGCAATGGACCCTGTCATGCTTCCTCCTCATCAGTGATCTGTCTTCCAGGTGTTCGCGCGGCCGATGCGATCATCTTCGCGCTGTTCATTGCGGCAGCTCTTCGCCGGTCTGCTCGCGCGCCATGTACTCCGCGTACCAGTCAGGCCAGTTCGGATCTGCCTTGCCGATGCGCTTCTCGTGCTGGCCGTGGGCGGTCTCCGCACGCCGAAGCGCGCCCGCCAGATCGCTTGCGGAACTAAATGAAGTCACGCCGGAGTCGACACGCCCCGGGCGCCGGGCCGTGACCTCCTGCAGTACCCAGACGTTGCCGTCGGGGTCGCTGAATGAGGCGCGCGAGTAGTAGCTGCGTCGCTCGGGATCCAGACCGCTGACCAGGCCGTCCTGGCCGAGGTGGAAGAACTCGCTTACCTCGATGCCGGCGGCGACCAGCTTGTCCCGGGCGACGACAATGTCGGAAACGATCAGATAGCTCTTGGCCGACCCCGGCGCGGCCGATGTGAGTGTCTTACCGAATTGAACCGAGCACCAGGAGCCCAGCGGCGTGAACTGGACGACAAAGGGCGGCGTGACGTCCAGCCTCCACCCGAGCTTTTTGTAGAACTCCTTCGCTCGGTCGACATCCGAGACGGGGATGATAACGACCTCGAGTTTCATGTCAACACCAGCGACGATCGCGTCGGCCGATAACAGAGAGATCGCTTTCGGGTTTGAATCCTTCAGATTTGCCATGTTTTCCTCGGCGCACCTTCTAGCCTGGCCTCTGTACTCGCCCCGTTCTTGGACAGACACTGTGATTCATTGCGCCACGAAACACATCACGCGATACGGTGCTTTTTTCCTACCGCTAAAGACGCGGCCAGCAGTCCCCCGTTTGTGGTAGCTCATCTTCCGCACCGGAGCTGCTTGATTTCAGGTTGCGGCCGCTCCCCGCGGAAGCGAAACGGTGCGATATTTTCTGATAGTTCCGATAAGAAATATGTATTGGACTCGATTCCACGCTCCATTTAATTTTTGGCCCACCGATGGAACTCGCTTGATTTTGTGCAGGTTGCAGAGTCTCTTTCTGGAAAGAGCTGTCCGCTTGAAACATTGAGAAGGGAGCATGCACTCTGCCTTCATCATTACCCGGCGGACCGATTGTCCTATGGTTCGGGAGTAGATTCGCGCCTGTCAGTTTCATGTCTGTCAGATTCAGAGGGAGCAACTAAAATTATGTCGATGCGAGATGAGAGGCACCGGTTGCGCCTCTCGTTTATCCTGAGTACCGTCATTCCGAACAGGTTCCGCGTCCTTCTCGTCACCGGACTGTTCGCCTGCCTTGCCACGGCTTGTCTGGCGACGCCCTGCTTTGCCGACGACGGAGCGAAGCCGGATCCGTCGGGCACAGCCACCGGAGACAAATCGGCCGCAGTCGACGCTGCCGGCAATTCATTTGTCGTCGCCGAGCCTACCGACAAGAACGCTCCCGATTACGCCGCGCAGAAAAAGGCTTACGACGAATATCAGGCTCAGGTGGCGAAAGAGCCTCTCGCGGTGAAGCTCGCCGACAGCGTTGGCCACGTTCGCATCGCGACCAATTTCGCCTGGACTCTAAACACCGGCTACCTCGTCCTGTTCATGCAGGCCGGATTCGCGTTGCTCACCTGCGGGCTGGTGCGAAAGAAAAATGCCGGCCACCTGATGATGCTGAACTTCGCCGCCTACGTGTTCGCCTTCCTGGCCTACTACGCGGTCGGATACGCATTCCAGTTTGGAGCGGTCGCCATCAATGCGGCGCCGACGAACCTGGGCGGGATCCCCACCCTCAATCACTTCCTGATCGGCAGCGGGCAATGGGGATTCGTCGGCGGCAAGGGATTCTTCCTGACCGGTCCGGCTTATGACGCCTCCAGCAACGTCCTCACTTTGTTTGAAGTTGTGTTCATGGAGACGGCCGGATACATCATCGTCGGAGCGATCTGCGAGCGGATCACCTTTTGGGCGTTCCTGCTCTGCGAGCTTTTCATCGGCGCGATCCTTTATCCGATCTCCGGATGCTGGACGTGGGGCGGCGGTTGGATGTCGCAGCTGGGATCATCCATGAGTCTGGGCCACGGCTACGTCGACTTTGCCGGCTCGACGGTAGTGCACGCTGTAGGCGGTTTCTGCGCCATGGCTCTTGCCATCATTCTTGGTCCGCGGCTGGGCAAGTATGGTCCGGGCGGAAAGATTCGCGTCTTCCCGGCGCACAACATCGTTTACGTGGTGACCGGGACATTCCTCCTGCTGTTCGGATGGATGGGATTCAATCCCGGGTCGACGCTGGGAGCGACCGACCTGCGCATTTCTGTCGTTGCCGTTAACACGAATCTGGCGGCGGTTGCCGGGTCGGCGGCGTCGATGCTCTTGTGGTACCTCCTGTTTGGCAAGCCCGACATCACGATGGCCTGCAACGGAATGCTGGCTGGGTTGGTGGCGATCACGGCGCCGTGCGCGTTCGTGTCGCCGACTTCCTCGGTTGTGATCGGAGTGCTGGCGGGCCTGCTGGTGTGCGGCGGGGTCCTGTTCAACGAGCGCGTGCTCAAGGTCGACGATCCCTGCGGGGCGATCTCGGTGCATGGGTATTGCGGATGGCTGGGCGCGGTTTCGGTCGGCATCTTCGCCGACGGCGCTTACGGTGCGGGATGGAATGGCGTCGGCGCGACCTCTTACCTGGGACGTGCGGGGCAGGGCGTGACCGGCCTGATCCACGGCGACGGCCGGCAGTTCCTGGTGCAGCTGGGAGGCGCGACGTTGTACGCGCTCTGGGCCTTCGGCGCGACCTTCGTTGTCTTCTGGTGCGTCAACAAAGTGAAGAGCATGCGGGTCGCTCCCGAGGTGGAAGAAGAAGGCCTCGACGTTCCCGAGTTCGGCATGCCCGGCTATCCCGAGGACGCCATCGTTCCCGCTCCCTATTGAAGAACCGCCGCCCTGTCGCACAAGACGCTGTTTTCCACACCCGGTATGTGACGGATGAACTTGCCTGAGAATTCCAAGGTGGACCACGTATATGATCACTGATAGGAGCGGGTCATACAACGCGGCAATGCAAGCGGGAAATAGCGAATTTGGAGACAGGAATGGCGGGAGTATCTTCGGGAAGATCCAACAAGAAGAGTAATAAAAAGACAGACAAAGGTTTTGAACTTACGCGTCGCGACCTGCTCCGCTCGGCGGCAGCCACTTTCGCAACACTGCCTCTGGCATCGTTCGCGGCCTATGCGGAGCGCGCCGAAGAAAAGAAGGGATTCACCGAGCCGGATCGGGTTCCTTACGATGGGTCGGACGATGCGCTGCTCGAGGAAATCGAGCGGGCAGCCTTCGATTTTTTCTGGACCGAAGCCGGCACGACTGGCCAGGTGAAGGACCGCGCGTTGCTGAATGGCAACGACTCGCGGCCTATCGCGAGTATCGCTGCCACGGGTTTCGGGCTGACCGCGCTGTGCATTGCCGACGAACGCGGCTATAAGAAGAAGGATGAAATCGTCGAGCGGGTGCACACGACTTTGCGTTTCCTGTGGGAGAAGCTGCCGCATCAGCACGGCTTCTACTATCACTTCATCGACATGCATACGGGGGAGAGACAGTGGAAGTGCGAGATCTCCTCGATCGATACTTCGCTTCTGCTCTGCGGCGTTCTGACCGCGCGGCAACATTTTGCCGACCCCGAAGTCCAGGATCTCGCGACCAAAATTTATGAGCGCGTGGATTGGCCGTGGATGCTGAACGGAGGCAGGACGTTTTCCATGGGATGGCATCCGGAGTCTGGATTTCTCGATGCGCGCTGGGAGCACTACTGCGAACTGATGATGATTTACCTGCTGGCGATCGGTTCGCCGACGCATCCGGTTGCCGCAGAGACGTGGAAGGCGTGGACGCGGCCGACGATTACGTTTCAGGGAATCGAATATATTTCGGGAAACGATCCGCTGTTTACGCACCAGTATTCGCAGGCCTGGTTCGATTTTCGCGGCAAGCGTGATGCATACGCGAATTATTTCGAGAATTCGGTGAAGGCGACGAAGGCGCACAAACTTTTCTGCCTCTCGCAGCGCAGCGAATTCCCAGACTACAGCGACCATTTGTGGGGCATAACCGCGTCGGATTCCGCGGCGGGATACCAGGCGTGGGGCGGACCCCCGCGCATCGGCAAGCTCGATGGCAGCATTGTGTCGTGCGCTCCGGGAGGGTCGCTGCCGTTTCTCTACTCCGATTGCATCCAGGTTCTACGCACGATTCGCGAACGCTATCCAAAGGCCTGGGGACGGTATGGCACTGTCGACGCGTTCAATCCGCTGACTGGCTGGTATGACTCCGACGTGCTCGGAATCGATCTCGGCATCACCATGGTGATGGCCGAGAACCAGCGCAGCGGATTTGTGTGGAAGACGTTTATGAAGAATAAGGAAGCGCAGCAGGGAATGGCGAAGGCGGGATTTCAGGCGGGGCATGCCTGAGGCGAGGTTCGGTCGCTCGATCATCGGCGGCGGAAAGCAGGTTCCTCCTCGTTCGCTTCGCTCACGCGTCGGAATGACAACGGGTCCGGAGTGAGGCCGGATTCGACATCCTCGCCAGGAAAAACTGGGAGCAAAAAAACCGCCGCGAGATCAGGGGCTTAAGTCCTGCGCGGCGGTGTTGCGACGGGGTAAATTATGCGCGTCCGGCAAAACCGGACGCGCATTTGAGTTTTAGAAGCTGAAGCGAGCACCCAGAGTGGCTGTACGAGCGCCAAGAGCGCCCGTGGCCTGGCCAAAGTTTGAATTCGTAATGTTGTTCGAGATGCTCGTTGAATCGAAGTTCAGATTGTTAAAGACGTTGTAGACGTCGAAGCGGAACTCAAGGCGCGCGTTTTCTCCGAGCACCGGCATCTTTGGAAAGCCAAAGCCCTTGGCTAGGGTCAGATCGAGGTCCCGATATCCCGGACCTCTGAGCGAGTTGCGATGAACGCCGGGAGCCTGCGGAAGCGCAGTCCCAGAGTCGGTGCCGTTAAAGGGAGTGTAAGTGGGCATCGAGAAGTAGGCTGCGCCGCCCAACGGATAGTTGCTGCCGTTCCTGAAAGCGTTGTTGCTGGTACTGCTTCCCGCGCCGCCCAGGTAGGCTGCAGGATAGAGATTTCCGTAACCGCATTGTCCGCAGTAAAGGCTTCCGCCCGTTACGGGCACCAGCGGGCTCCAGGGGAATCCAGAGTGGATATTGAAGATTCCGCTGAGCGACCAGCCGCCAGCGACCTTCTCGATCCAGCCGCGCTCGCCGTGGAAGAAGACTGGCTGCCACAGGCCGAAAATCTTGAAAGCCCTGGTGACGTTGTAGTCGGAGGGTCCGTAATTCAGATTGGTGTCGTACGGATACAGAGGTTCCGTATAGGGTCGCGAAGTGTTGTCCAGGCTCTTGGACCAGGTGAACTGAGCGTCGGCCTGGAACTGGTGAGAGAAATTGTGTTTCAGTTCGGCCAGCAGGGCGTTGTAGTTACCGCTCCCGTTGTTGTTCCAGAAATCCCCGCCATTGATCGACGGGTTTAGGGCGAAGCCCGACGTCGAAGGTACGGCCAACGGGTTCTGATGGAATAGCAGGTTGTGCGACAAGCTTCCTTGATATCCAACCGACGCTTCAATGTTGTGACCCAGGTCGTACTGGGTCTCGAGCGAATAGTGGTGGACACGCAGAGTCGGCAACGTACTGGGTAGGATCGCGACCCCCACTGCACCGTTAGTAGGAAGCCCGTTTGATCCAAAGGTCAGAGTGAAGTTGGGATTCGCGGCATAACCGAAGGGATTATTCGGACTGGTGGAAGCGCCGTAGATAATACCGGGATTCGGGGCGGTGGGACTCGCCATGGTGACGTACTCGCCGATAGACAGGCCGGGATTTTCGTTCAGGTTGGCGGTAATCGCAATTTCTTCCTGATTGTAGTTCAGGCCGTAACCGCCACGGACTACCATCTTGTCGTGGAATTGAGTCGGACTCCACGCGAAACCGATCTCCGGTCCGATGTTGTCTTTCTGCGCGGTCCACCCGCTGCCCTGCTTCGTGACGTTCAGCCCGGTCAGGAAATCCGAACCGGCACCGGGATGAGCTACATATAGGTTGTCCTGCTTGGAGCGGAGTGGACTGAAGTAGGACCAGCGCAGTCCGAGGTTGATAGTCAGATTCTTGCGCAGCTTGTAATCATCCTGGGCGAAGAAGCCCCAAAGGGATTCGCGTTCATCCTGCCGCTGAGTTGTGGGCAGGCCGCTGTGCGGGTCGAAGGTGACGTAGCCCTCACGGCGCGGCGCGTCGTTGAGAAAGTCCCACATATTGAAGAAGCCATAGCTGGGGATGCCGCAACCGAAGCAGTCGTTCAGATAGAACAGACGGGTCAGTTCACCGCCGAACTTGATGGTGTGAGGTCCAATGATCTTGGTAGCGACGTCTTTGAAGCCGTAGGTCCATTGATCGAGATGGCTGCCGACATTTGGCCCAAAGCTATTGATCGAAGCGCTGCCGATGGAATAGTCGATGCCGTCCGATGGCAGTCCAATGGGGGCTTGCGGGTTCGAAGTGATTTCGTTCCAGCGCCATCCTGCGGCATTGACGCGCGCTTCGTTCAGCAAGCTGGGAGAAAAAGTGTGATTCCAGATGGGAGAGAATGCGTCGTTGATCTGGTTGTGATGGAAGATGTCGAGAGCCCGGTTGCCATTGTAGTTATCCCTTGTTAGCGGCACCCAGTAGATGGCGAAACCGATGCGGTCTTTGGCCGTGACGTCGTAGTCAAGGCGGCCATTGTATTGGACTTCGGTGAGATGAGTGGGGTTGCTGGTGATGTAGTTGGCAATATCGGCCGTAGTGCCGAGGTTCTCAGGGCCGCCACTGCCGTCGCCCCCAGTGCCAGGAGAACTCGAACTCACCCATCCCGGATCCTGCCCGGCCACGACTTGCCCGGTCGGGTACATTGCGGTATTTAAAGGCGTACCGATGTTGAGGCCGCCGGCGACTGCACGGCAATTGCCCGTGGTCGGATTAGTGCTGACGTCGATCAATCCGGCGTCCTGGCAAGTGACGGTGTTGACGCCGGTATTGAGGATGCCGTTCCCGGGGTAGTTGGCCAGCAGGGAGGCGACACTTCCGGAGGGCGCCAAGGCGTCGAAAGCTGGAGTATCAGCCCATTGGTTTCCCGGGATGTTGGTGTGTTCCCGGATGGTTTCGTAACTGAAGAAGGCGAAGATTTTGTTTTTCAGGATTGGGCCGCCGACGCTGCCGCCGATTTGATTAAAGCGGCTGGGGTCTCTCAGGTCAGCGTTGCCGTTGCCGTTGAAGGGCTGAAACGCATTGAGGCCGGGACGGTGAGCGGTGAGGAAGAGGCTGCCGTGGTATTCGTTGGTGCCGCTCTTGGAGGTGATCTTGATCGCCGCACCACTGAAGCGGCCATCCTCGGCGTCATAGTCGTTGGACACAACTTTGAAACTTTCAATGGAATCTTCCGACGGTGTGACGACGGTCGTCCCTCCCCAAACCGCGCTCGCAGTGCTGATGCCATCAACTGTAACCCCGTTGTTCGGAGTCTGTTGGCCGTTGGCGCTAATGGGGGCGCCGTTCTCGGTGTTGAAGATTCCTTGGTCGGCGCCCGACGCGCCGCCGCCGGTCTCAGTGCCGGGGAGGTTATAGCCGCCGCCACCGCCGCCCTGCGAACCATCGCCGAAGACGCCGGGAGCCAACTGCGCGAGCTTGAGAACATCTCGCCCGTAGGAGGGCATGTGTTGCACCTGATTGGCCGAGACCGTACCAGAGACAGTGGCGGTTTCGGTGTCGAGCAAGGGTGCGGCAGATGCATCCACGTTCACGGTGGTCGAAGCCTCGCCGATCACGAGTTGCACTGTGAGAGAGTTGGCTTGTTCGGGGACGAGTTCGATATTGTCGAGGACTTTTTTCTGGAAGCCGGTTTTTTCCACTTCCAGACGGAAGCGCGCCGCGGCTAGGGCGTTGAAGTTGAAGACACCGGAATCATCGCTGACGCGGACCTGTTTTTCGCCGGTCGCGGGATTGATCAGCGTCAGGTTGGCGCCCGGCACAACTGCGCCCGTGGGATCGGTCACCACGCCTTGAATTGAGGTTCGATATTGCGCCTGCGCGATTGAGCCGAAAAGAAAGACAACGAACACCAACGATGCTGTGCGGAGTATTGCCACTGATCGGTTCATAAACGCCTCTTCTTATGCTTGAAGTGGTTCGGATGCGTGAAGTGGTTCGGGATTCCCGAGCGTTGTCATGATTACTAAAACACTACAAAAGCGATTTAGTAGGATCTTCCGCCTCGCTTATAGCTAGCACAGTCGATTTTCCACAGTCAAGCGCATTATTGTCGAGAGAGCTAACACGGGACGATGAATTTCCCCCTCCGCTTTTGGATTTCCATCCACATGATCGATTTTCTAAGGTCTTTCTGAGTCGTCTGCTCGTGAGAGCGCGGGTGTCGATCGCGATAACGTTGTGAGTGGGCTCTGGTCGGTGTTTTTCCGGCTGGTTCCAGGCTAGTTCTTTTTTGGTCGCGCAGCCGCATTTGGAACCCGGCGTGTAGTTTCGCGGATGATTAATTCCGGCGCGACCGTTCGCTCCGCGCCGTGCAGATCTGATCCCGGACGATGGATGCGGCGCAACACGGTTTCGGCGGCAATCCTCCCCATCTCGCGCAGGGGTTGGCGCACGGTAGTGAGGCCGGGATTCTGGTAGGCAGCGCTTTGAATATCGTCGAAGCCAACTACCGAGACGTCGTCGGGCACGTGCAGTCCGGCCTCGCGCAGAGCATGAATCGCGCCCATCGCAGAAATGTCGTTGAAGGCAAACAGTGCAGTGAACGGCTTGTGCGTGGCCAGCAGTTTCTTTGCGGCCTGGTAGCCGAGCTGCGGGGAGGGAGAATCACCTTCTAGCTGGGCGATCAGGGCGGGGACGAGAGGCAGACCCAGTTGGTGCGCGACCGCTTCGATGTTCAACCACCGCACTTCGGTGTCAGAGCTGAAGGCCTGCCCTTTGATGAACGCGATCTGCCGGTGGCCGAGTTGAAACAAATGTTTCAGCGCGACTTCGGCCGCACGCTTGTGGTCGAGCACGATGTTGGTGACTCCGCTGACCTGGTTGTGGCCGGAAACAGTGACGACTGGTACCGAGAGACTCAGCGTCCAGGGAGTGTCGACGGCGATGAGGCCATCGATCGAGCGCTCCAGAAACAGCCGCGGATATTCGTCGATCAGGTCGGGCCGGTGGCGGTGGCTGGCGACGAAGTAGAAGTATCCCTCCTGCAGGAGGTGGTCTTCGACTCCACTCATCACGGAGGCGGAGTAGCCGTCGCTAACTTCTGGGACGATCACTCCGATGGTGAAGCTGCGCTGCGCGCGCAGGGAGCGGGCGAAAAAATTCGGGCGATATTTATATTTCTTGACGGCGGCGAAAATTCTTTCCTTGGTCTCCTGCGGAATGGAGTCGGCAACCCGCGATCCGTTGATCACCAGCGACACGGTCGCGGGCGAGAGGTCGAGGCGGGACGCCAGTTCTTTCAGGCTTACGGGCTTACGGCCGATCGGGAGCGCGCGGGCCGCTATTTTGCTAGTCGCTTTCCCCGCTGCTTTTCCCGTGGTCTTTCCCGTTCGGCCGGTCGTCACGCTGCGCAGTCTCGCACAAACGGAATCACTCGGCAAGCATTGCCTGAAGACTGCGCGCGCAGAACGCTATTGACATCAGAAACAAAAACGTATTTCATACACTGCAATACTTCTCTACTAATTCGATTTAGTAGATAGTCGCGCCAATCGGTGGAGGTCCCGCTCCTATGCCGTCCGTTCTGCCAGCTACGAATCCTTGTGACTCGTCCGATGTGAGAATTAATTTATCTTCCCGCCGCAGCTCCATTGCGATATTCATTCTCGGAGGGATTTTCTGTCTCAGCATTGGTGCGTCGTTCGTGCAGGCCCAGTCTCCGGGCGCGGCCGGTTCAATTGCTGACCCTCGGCTGGATGCGCGAGTGGAAGCGCTTCTGAAAAGCATGACACTCGAGGAAAAGGTCGGCCAGCTGGTTCAGTACTCCGCGGGGCAGCCGACGGGTCCGGGCACGGGTCGCACCGATTACGACGACATGATCACTCGCGGGCAAGTGGGATCGCTGTTCAACGTGGTCGATCCGAAACAGATCAACAACTATCAGCGCATCGCGATGGAGAAATCGCGACTGCACATCCCGATTCTCTTCGGCCTCGACGTCATTCACGGATTCAAGACGGAGTTTCCGATCCCGCTGGGGCTGGCCTCGACCTGGGATCCCTCGATCGTCGAGAGAGCGTCTCATGTGGCGGCGATGGAAGCCGCGGCCGACGGCATCCGGTGGACATTCTCGCCGATGGTTGATATTGCGCGCGATGCGCGCTGGGGCCGGATGGCGGAGGGCGCGGGTGAGGATCCTTTTCTGGGTTCGGCGATGGCCACGGCTTACGTGAGAGGCTACCAGGGCGCGCGTCTCGACGCGCCCGACAGCATTGCGGCCTGTGCGAAACATTTTGTCGGCTACGGCGCGGCCGAGGGTGGACGCGACTACAACTCCACCGAAATTTCCGAGCACACTCTGCGCCAATTTTATTTGCCGCCGTTTCATGCGGCGGTGGACGCGGGGACTGCGTCGCTGATGAGCGCGTTTAATTCGCTGGATGGGATCCCTTCGACCGCAAATCCTTTCACGCTGAAAGAGGTTCTGCGAAAGGAGTGGGGCTTCCACGGGCTGGTGGTGAGCGACTGGAACGCCATCGGCGAACTGATTCCGCATGGGATTGCCGCGGACGGCGCGACGGCGGCGAGGAAGGCGTTTCTGGCGGGCGTCGATATGGACATGGTGAGCAGTCTCTATCACGATCACCTGCAGCAGATCGTGTCTTCGGGCGCGGCGACGCAGGCAGAGTTGGACGATGCGGTGAGGCACGTTCTTCGCGTGAAGCTTGCGCTGGGATTGTTTGAGCATCCATTTGTGGATGAAGCGGCCGCATCGAAAGCGCTTTATCACGCCGACAGCATCGCGCAGGCGCAGACCGCGGCGGAGCGATCGTTCGTGTTGCTGAAGAATGAAAATGGTCTTGAGGGAAAGCCTTTGCTGCCGCTCACGACTGGAGTGGGAAACATTGCCGTCATTGGACCGCTGGGGGACGACTCGTCGTATCCGAGTGGAGCGCCGGCGGAGGCTGGGCCGCGCGTTACTTTGACTGCGGCACTTGCGCAGCGGTTGGGCGAAGGTCACGTCTCGCGATTCAAAGGCTCGGGAATTCTTGATGGCACGGACGAAGAAATCGCGGCTGCCGTGGCGGGCGCTCAAAAGGCAGACGTGATCATCGCCGCGCTCGGGGAAGACCCCAGCATGAGCGGCGAGGCGGCCTCTCGCGCTCACCTGGGACTTCCGGGACGCCAGCAGGAATTGCTTGAGGCTATAGTTAAAACAGGCAAGCCGGTGGTATTGATTCTGTTCAGCGGACGCCCGCTGACCGTGCCCTGGGCCTTTTCTCACGCGCCATCGGTGATGGCGGCGTGGCTTCCGGGAATTGCTGGCGGGCCGGCGCTGGTGCGCACGCTTTTCGGTGACGTGAATCCCAGCGGCAAGCTGGTGGTCAGCTGGCCGCGCAGCGTGGGGCAGGAGCCTCTCTATTACAACGCTCTCAATACCGGCAGGCCGCCCGGTGACGTGGACCTCACTCGTCCCCCGACTGACATTGTCAGCAAGTACGTTTCCCGGTATCTCGATGAGTTGAATAGCCCGCAGTTTCCTTTCGGCTATGGCGGTTCCTATACCAGTTTTTCCTATGGGCCGACGACGATCAGCACGCAGAATCTGCACGCATCTGCGCTCAATCAGAGTCTCAATTCAGGTTCTCAGGCGCCGACGATCACCGCGGAGGCCGACGTGACGAATACGGGCACGCGTCCAGCTGATGAAGTGGTGCAACTCTACGTCGCGCTGCGCGGTACCAGCGTGGCGCAACCGGTTCGCGCGCTCAAAGGATTTCAGTCAGTGTCTATAGCTCCCGGCGAAACTAAAAAAGTACGCTTTGATTTGAAGCCGGAGGCCTGGGCAATCTGGAACGAGCATAACCAGTTCGCCGCGGAACCAGCACAAGTCACCATTTGGATTGCTCCGGACTCCGCACATGGTTCGCCGGCTCAGGCCGAAATTGTGCCGTAGGGCGTCGACTCTCCGCGACAGGGCCGTGCACAAAGGATTTCCGTCCCGGCACGGTATACTCTCAGGCGAACGCGGTACTCAACGGAGATTCGCCATGCAAAGCCGCATCACCGGCACGACCATGCCGGTCCTCGAATTCATTCTTGATCAGAACGACGCCATCATTTCTGAAGCCGGAGAACTTTCCTGGATGGGTAGTTCCATCCAGATGACAACCCATACGCAGTTCGCCGGCGGCGGGGGATTGCTCGGCGTCCTGAAGCGCGTGGCTGGCGGCGGCTCGATTTTCATGACTGAATACCGCGCCTTCGGTGCCCCGGGCGAACTTGCGTTTGCCACCAAGTTGCCGGGCCACATTGTTCCGGTGGAAGTTTCGCCGGGCCACGAGTACATGATTCACCGCCACGGATTTCTGTGCGCGACTCCGCAGATTTCGATCAGCGTCGCTTTTCAGCAATCGCTGGGCGCCGGAATTTTCGGCGGCGACGGCTTCCTGCTGCAGCACCTCAGCGGACAGGGAACGGCGTGGCTGGAACTTTCCGGAGAACTCGTGGTGCGCGATCTGCAGCCCGGCGAGACGCTGCGGGTTCATCCCGGCCATGTGGGTGCATTTCAGTCGAGCGTCTCGTTTCAGATCACGACCGTGCCTGGCATCAAGAACATGATTTTCGGCGGCGACGGAATTTTTCTCGCGTCCCTGACTGGCCCGGGAAGAATCTGGCTACAGACTTTGCCCATCGCCAGGCTTGCCCACGCTCTCGAAAGATACATGCCGCAGGAAGGGCGAAAGCAAGCTGTGGAAGGCGGCGTGGTTGGCGGCATCGTTGGCTCGATTCTCGACAACATGAAGTGACGGCGGTGGTGGTGCTGGGTCTTCGGTGTCAGGTCTTGGGTGTTGGGGCGTTGAGGGTACCGAGACCCGAGACCGTTCTCACGCTTCCGTCAGGTAAACTAATGCTGAGAAATTTTCTGCGCCGAAGAGCCTCCCGACATCCATGATCAGCGGCAAACGCATTGCGGTCGTCATGCCCGCCTACAACGCGGAGAAGACACTCCGAGCCACGGTCGGCGAGGTTCCCGACCTGGTGGATATTCGCATACTCGTCGATGATCACAGCCGCGACCACACGGTCGAGCTTGCCCGCGAACTTGGACTATCCGTTTTCCAGCACGACCGCAACTACGGCTACGGACGCAACCAGATGACCTGCTATCGCGAGGCGCTGGCCGCGGGCGCGGATGTGGTGATCATGTTGCATCCTGATTATCAGTACACTCCGCTTCTGATTACCGCGATGGCGAGCATGGTCGCTTACGATGTGTATGACGTTGTGCTGGGCTCGCGCATCATCGGAGGCAACGCCCTGCGCGGCGGCATGCCGATTTATAAATACATTGCCAACCGGCTGCTTACTGCCTTCGAGAATCTTTTTCTGCGCGTGAAACTCTCCGAGTACCACACCGGATATCGCGCTTTCAGCCGCAAGGTGCTCACTGAGTTGCCGCTGGCGGAAAATTCCGACGACTTCGTTTTCGACAACCAGATGCTGGCGCAGTGCGTGCGCTTCGGCTTCCGAATCGGCGAAGTCTCGTGCCCGACGAAATATTTCGAAGAGGCCTCGTCGATCAACTTCCGGCGCAGCGTGCGCTACGGACTCGGTGTGGTGGCCACTACATTGCAGTTTGCCCTGCAACGCTTCGGGATTCTTCACCTGCCCCGCTTCAGCGATCAGGGGCGCAAACTGGACGCCGGCTACGGTGGGTATTACGTCAGTCAAAACGAGACGGCGCGCCCGGCGTAGCAGAAGAAATGAAGAATGCCAGGTCCGCGAACGATTCGTCACCGAGAAACGTGGCGGTTCTACTCCTCCTTACTATTCTTGCTTTTCTCGTGATGGGCTACCATCCCGGGCTGGAAGACGACGCTTTTTATCTAGCGGCGATTAAGAAAAATCTGAACCCAGCGCTGTTTCCTCACGACGCCGATTTTTTTCGCTTGCAGTTTCAGGCGACCATTTTTGACAAGCTGATCGCATTCTCGGTGCGATTGACGCACTTGCCGCTGGCGTGGGCGGCGCTGCTCTGGCAACTGGCGGCGATCTTTCTGCTGCTGCATGGCTGCTGGCGGATCGCGCGCCGCTGCTTTTCTGACGGTGCCGCGCAGTGGGCGGCTGTGGGCTTGGTGGCTGCGCTGCTCACGCTGCCTGTCTCCGGCACTGGCATTCTTCTCGCGGATCAGTACCTGCATCCGCGGACGCTGGCGACCGCGGCGATTCTGGCTGCTGTCGTGGCTGTGATTGACCGCCGCCCGTGGCTCGCGGGAATTCTATTGGCTGTCGCGTTCGCCATCCACGCCATCATGGCCAGCTTCGGAATTGTTTTTTGCGCATTTCTGTGGTGGAGTCTGCGCGGTTGGCGGCGAGAGTCAACAGTGGCCGCGGCTCTTCTTCCTCTTGGCTACGTCATTCCTTTCGGGTGGATCTTCGAACCTGCTTCCGACGCCTGGCGGCAAGCGGCTGCGACTCGCAGTTTCTATTTCATCGCGCGATGGGCGTGGTATGAGTGGTTCGGAATCTTTGCGCCGCTGGCGCTTCTGATTGGCCTGAAATATTTCCTCCAGGGACGGGTGAAGGTCGCGACCTCAGATTCGAGCGTCGAGAGTACCGCACTCGTACCACTGGTGGTGGCGTTGATCTATTACGGCGTCTTTCAGACCGTCGCGGGACTCGCGATCATGCTCCCGCCGAGCCTGGAACGCTTGCGCCCGTTTGAGCCGATGCGTTATCTGCATCTGCTCTATCTGATGTTCTTTCTGATCGTCGGCGGACTCTTGGGGCGGTACGTGCTGCGGCGACATTTCTATCGCTGGGCACTGCTGTTCGTTCCTCTGGGCGCGGGCATGTTCTATGCCCAGCGCGAAATGTTTCCTGCGACCGCGCATCTCGAATTGCCTGGGGTAGCGACTCAGAACTCCTGGCTCGATGCTTTCACGTGGATTCGGCAGAACACTCCGGTTGACAGTTTGTTTGCCCTCGATCCTCACTATGTCGAGTTACCGGGCGAGGACTACCATGGCTTTCGGGCGCTGGCCGAGCGCAGCGTGCTGGCCGATGCTGTGAAGGATGGAGGCATGGCCGCCCGGGTCCCGCGCCTGGCGCCGCGCTGGCTCAAAGAAGTGAGAGCGCAGAGCGCCTGGAAAAATTTTCAGGCGGCGGATTTCGCAAGACTCCGCGAACAATTCGGGGTGAACTGGATCATCCTCTCGCACTCCGATGCTCTGGTTGCGAATGGAGCGGGCGTAAGCGCACTGATCTCGAATCCCGTGACTGCAAATGCGAGAGAGCAGGCCGCTGGCATCACTTGTCCCTACCAGAACCGCGAGCTGCTGGTGTGCCGTCTATACTGACGGGTACGGATGCCGACAGAATCTCTCACCCCAAAGCGCCCCCCCTACGTTCTCATGGTGGCCGCGGCCCTCGCGGTCCGCTTGGCTGTCATTCCGTTTCTTTATCACGAGTGGATGGATCCGTTTGTTCTCGAACACTGGGCCTTCGGACTGATTGCGCGCTCCATCGCCTCCGGCCACGGCTTCGGCAGCCCGTTTGCCGACACGGGATCGTCGGCGCTGCTGCCGCCGGTTTACTCCTACCTGCTCGCCGGCATTTTTAAGCTCTTCGGGATCGAGACGAAAGCGTCGGTCATCGCCGCGCTCGCGCTGAACAGCGTGTTCTCGGCGCTGACTTGCGTGCCGGCTTTCCTGATTGCCAAACGGGGCTTCGGGGACCGTGTAGCGAAGTGGGCGGGATGGGGATGGGCGTTTTCTCCTTACGGTGTTTACTACGGTGCGGACTGGGCTTGGTCGACGTGCCTGGTGACGCTTGAATTGGCGTGGCTGTTTCTGTTCGCCTGGCGTCTGGAGAAATCGTCGCGGGCGCGCGACTGGCTGGCGTTCGGCGCTCTGTCCGGTTTCGCGGCGCTGACCGAGCCGGTGGTGTTGTCGGTGCTGCCACTGCTTGGCCTCTGGACGATCTTCTGCATCTACCGTCAGAAACGGCCCTGGCGAGCTCCTCTGCTGGCGGCGGCGCTTGGCGGCATCGCGGTTCTCTCGCCCTGGATCGTGCGCAACTACGAACTGTTTCATCGCTTCATTCCCGTGCGGAGCGGTTTCGGACTCGAGCTTTACATCGGCAACAACGGCTACACGCAGCATTGGATCAACCGCTCTCTGCATCCCAACCACAACCCTGTGGAGCTTGCCGAATACGAACGCGTCGGGGAAATCCCTTACATGGATCACAAGCTGCAGCAGGGCAAAGACTACATCCGCAGCCACCCGGCGTGGTTCTTGTGGATGACTGGCCGGCGCGTCGTCTATATGTGGACTGGATACTGGAGCCTGGATCGGGCGTATTTAAAAGATGAGCCGCTCGATCCGCCCAACATTTTCGTCGATACGACGTTGAGCGTTCTTGCTTTCTGGGGATTGTGGCGGGTGTTCCAGCATGACAAAGAGCTTGGAGTTCGCTTCGCCATCGTTCTGCTTTTTTTCCCTCTCACGTATTACATCTCGCATCCAGAGACATATTATTTTCGTCCGGTCGATCCGATTATTGTGGTTCTGGGGGCCGTTGCGATCGCGGGAGGGAAGGCGCAGCAGCCTGAGTAGTGAGATTGCTTCGGGCGAGGCGCCCGCTTGACAGCTGGCGGGGACGCCGGCGCGACATTGCGGCGTCCGGCGAACCAGGATTAACATCTAACTACACAATGCCCACCGCGACCTCTGTTTCTCTGGCGACGCAACGCCGCTTCAACATCGGGATGGGCGAAATTCTGAATTTCGCCTACGACGCGTTTTGCAGCAACAAACTGCAGTTCCTGCTGACCGGCCTGGCCATGGCGGTCGGCACCGCGTCAGTGATTCTGGTGGTGACGATCGGCATGACGGGGAAGCAGTACATCCTGCGCCAGATTCAGGCCATCGGCCTGAACATGATTTACGCCGACTACCAGGGTGGATCGCAGCGCATCGACTCCACTCCTGATCCTATGACCGGAGAAGACGTGCAGGCGGTGCGGGAACAAGTGCCGAGCGTGGTGGCGGCGTCGCCCACGGTTGCCCTGACCGATCGCATCAACGAGGGTGGCGGGAAGCAGGGCGACATTCTAATGCTCGGCGTGGATCCGGAATATTCGCGGGTGCGCAACCTGACGGTGCTGGCCGGACGTTTTTTCGATTCGGAAGATTCTGCCGGCCGCAACAAAGTGGGCGTGATTACCGAGAAGCTGGCGCAGAAACTCTACGGCTCGGCTAGGGACGCAGTCGGCGAGACCATCAAATTGAGCGGGGGCTTGCCCTTTACGATTATTGGCGTGTTCAAGGAGAGCGTCGACACGTTTGGGCAGTCGGAGATCCAGGAAGACACCATGCTCATCCCGTACACAGTGAGCCGGTTCTTCACTCCGACCGCAGCGGTGTATCAGATTTATTTTTCGGTGGCGAGCGCGCAGGATGTGATTCCCGCGACGGTGGCGATCAAGCGTGTGCTGCAGTCGCGCCACCGGGCGGAGTCGGTCTACAGCGTGCAGAACCTGACGCAATTGCTGTCGGTGGCGGAGCGCGTGGCGAACGCGCTGACCGTCGTTCTCATACTAGTCGCCTTCGTTACGCTGCTTGTCAGCGGCATCGGCATCATGAACATCATGCTGGCGACGGTGACCTCGCGCATCCGGGAGATCGGCATTCGGAAAGCCATCGGCGCAACCAATCGCGAAATCCGCTTTCAGTTTCTCGCCGAAGCTATTCTGATCTCGTTTGCGGGAGGCATTGTCGGCATCCTAGCCGGACTCGCCATTCCGTTTTCGGTGCGCCTGTTTACCGACTACCACTTCCCGATCTCGGGATTGTCGGCGATTATCGCGATTATCGTGTCGTCGATTGTCGGGGTCATCTTCGGGACGGTGCCGGCCACTCGGGCGTCGCAGCTCGACCCGGTGGAGAGCCTGCGCTACGAGTGACGGCTGGGGGCACGCGACCCGGGGCCTTCGTTCTGGAGATGTCTGGAACGCCAGCGGCCTTTCAGGCCGCCTGACCGGGTCAGAGACCCGGTTCAGCAAACGTCCAGAGACCACAAAGCCGGGCTGGTTTGCCCGGCTGTTTCTTCTGTGGAGCTGAGTCGTCTGTTCATGTTTCGACCAGATTGACCCAGAATGTCAAAATCTCAATCTCATGCGGGAAGCCCCGCAGTCTCACTTTGCGTTGCGGGGTCACCGGCCCGCGGACGCGATTACATCACCATTGCGAGGTTTTCCAACTCGTGCTGCAACACCGGGATAGCGCACCCCGCCATCTCAACACGGCCCGCCGCGTCGAGCGCTGCTTTGGGAGATACCCCATAGCCACGGCCCATCAGGAAGACCTGGAGCAGTTCGGCGGCTTCGTAGGAATCAATCATGCCCCCCTGGAGCAGATCGTTCCGAAGCGCCGTCAGCTCGGTCATCGTGAATCTGTCTTTGTCGTTCATGATCCTGTCGTTCGTCATCATTTCGTCCGTCATGGCCGTCATCACCTCCGACTCCGACCTGGCTACCTCTTGCCGTATTAGACTCATCGGCTGCTGTAGAAGTTGCATGCAATTCAAATGCCGCAAAGTGCCTTTGCCCTCTAGTACGGCCAATAACTCTAACTGGATTGGTTTAACCCTTAGGAAGATCGGAAGTTGCGGGCAGGAGCATGAGGAGGCTGGAGCGGCTTTCGCCGCCTTCGGAAGCCGAAAGTAATCTCAAAACTGACACAATGTGTCGATATGGCAGATGACGGCGGTCACTTCCGACAGAATCCGGCCAGCCGTATTGCAACCATGAGGGTTACGACGAGGTTACGAAGAAAAGACGGATTCTGCGTGGGTGGCACAACCGAAAAAGGGCTGTGGAAAAGTCTGGCTCAGCGTTCTTCCTCTGGGCGGCGTCCTCATAGGCAGACCTCTGGCAGCCGCGGAAGCCCAGAGTGGGACGCCTCGTCTAAGGCTCGACTGTCGCCTCGTCGACCAGCATGATCGGGATGTTATCTCTTACTGCGTAGACGCGGTGGCACAGCTGGCACTTGAGGGTCTCAGGGTTTTGTCGATATTCGAGGGGCTGTTTACAGGCCGGACAGACCAGGATCTCCAGAAGGTCTTTATCTACCATGACATGTGCATTGTAACCTGCGGAGTGCACCGCATGTTCCGGCGAGCGGTCGCGGCGGTGTAAGATTTTCTAGCCGAAGGCTGCCAGCCGAGGCCCGGAGTCCGAATGCCAGCCCGAATTCTCGACGGAAGCAAGATCGCGCAGGAGATCCGCAGCGAAGTCGCGGCGGACGTGAAAGCCATGGCCGGGGCGGGAGTGCGTCCGGGCCTGGCGGTGGTGCTGGTGGGGCACAATCCGGCGTCTGAGATTTATGTCCGGGGCAAGGTCAAGGCCTGCGAGGAAGTTGGCACCTTCAGCGAGACGATCACGCCGCCGGAGTCAGCGACAACTGACGAACTCTTGGCATTGATCGAAGGTTTGAACCGGCGCGATGAGATTGACGGCATTCTCGTGCAACTACCCCTGCCGCCGCAAGTGGATGCGAAGAGAGTGTTGCTGGCGGTCGATCCCGGCAAGGACGTCGACGGATTTCATCCCATGAACGTCGGTTTCCTGTCGACTCAGCGGCCGGGGCTGGTGCCTTGCACTCCGGCCGGGGTGATCGAAATTCTGAAGCGCAGCGACGTCCAGATCGCGGGGCGCGAGGCGGTGGTGGTCGGGCGCAGCGACATTGTGGGCAAGCCGGCGGCGATGCTGTTACTTAACGCGAACGCAACGGTGACGGTCTGCCACTCCAAGACACACGATCTGGCAGGAGTGTGCCAGCGGGCGGACATTCTGGTGGCGGCCATTGGACGCCCGGGGATGGTCACGCGCGACTTCGTCAAACCCGGGGCGACGGTGATCGACGTCGGGATGAATACGGTGACCGACGCCGCGGAATTCCAGCGCTTTTTCGCAGGCAATGCTAAGAGGGAAGAGGCATTTCGCAAGAAAGGATCGACGCTGATCGGCGATGTGCATCCGGAAGTTGCCGAAGTCGCGGGTGCGCTTACGCCGGTGCCCGGCGGGGTGGGGCCGTTGACGATCGCGATGCTGATGTTCAACACGATGAACGCGGCGAGGATGCGTCGCGGAAGCCGCGAGACGCAGTTGTCGCCTGCGTAATTTTCACCACAGAGGACACGGAGGACACAGGGTAACGCCGATTTTTTCTGTGTTCCGTAAGCTGCCTGCGGTGAAACCGTTCTCGGGAATCTCATGCTGAAAGTTGGCCTCACGGGAGGCATCGCGTCTGGAAAATCGGTGGTCGGAGAGATGTTCGTTGCGCTGGGGGCGCGCCTGGTGCAGGCCGACCGCATCGCGCACTCGCTCATGCAGCCGGGAGAGCCGGTTTATAACGAAGTCGTGCGGCATTTCGGGCGCGAGATTCTGAATCCGGATGGCAGGGTCAACCGGGCTCGGTTGGCGGAGTTGGCTTTCGGTCCGATGCGGGATCAGGCTAACGATCAGGGAGACGATCGAGGAAACGACGCGGGCGAGCGCGCTTCGCGCATTGAAGAACTCAACCGCATCGTGCATCCGGTAGTAATTCGCAACCAGGAAACGTGGATGCAGGAGGTCGGCCGGCAGGATCCGCATGCCGTTGCCGTCGTGGAGGCGGCGCTGATTCTCGAAGCCGGAGCGGGCGAGAGCTTCGACCGGTTGGTGGTGGTGACGTGCAGCGCGGAGCAGCGCGCCGCCCGCTTCGCGGCGCGGCAGAAGATCGATCTTGAGGCGGGGCGGAAAGAAGTCGCGCGGCGGATGGCGGCCCAACTTCCGGACGAAGAGAAGACTAAGGCTGCAGATTATGTGATCGACAACTCAGGATCGCTGGAGAACACCCGCGCGCAGGTAGGACGGGTGTGGGAAAAATTGTGGAGCGAGGCGTTAGCAGGATGATGCGATTTCAGGGTTGCGCACTTCGCTGCGGCTTTTTCCGGTCGTGATGAAACCACCGTCGAGCTGCGGTCGACCGGACAGCCGGGGGCGGCTGTCCCCACAAAAAATCTCTCTCTATACGCGGCTGGAATGAAACACCCGCTGTCCTGGGTGCTCCCCGGACACGGATTGTTTAGAATTGAGTTGACGGACCTTTTTGCTCCGGAATGTCGTACCCACCTATGACGTTCAGAAATATGGATGGTTTGAAATCATGAAATTCCTACGGCCTTTGATTTTCGCGCTGGCTATTGCCGGCGGTTTCTTCTATCTCACGACCTGGCGTTCGAACTCGCAGGCGGGCGGGCTGCATGCTTCGAACTGGCTGAGCCATCCCGCGAATGTCGAGATCACCGAGGCGGCACCGGGGGAGACGCTCGACAGCGAAGAGCAGAACAATATCGCGGTCTATCACAAAAATATTCCGTCGGTGGTGAACGTCACGTCGCGGGCCATGGCGTTCGATTTTTTCTACGGGCTGATGCCGCAGGAGGGGCAAGGCTCGGGCTTTGTGATCGACAAGGATGGGCACATCCTGACCAACTATCACGTGATCGCCGACGCGCGGCAGGTGGAAGTCACGCTGCATAACCGCAAGAAGTACAAAGCGACCGTCGTCGGTACCGACCCGGTGCACGACCTGGCGGTAATCCAGATCAAGGCGCCTGAGCTGGTTCCGGCCGTCCTAGGCGATTCGCGCAATCTGCAGGTCGGACAGAAGGTATATGCCATCGGCAATCCCTTTGGATTGGCGGGGACGATGACGCGGGGGATCGTCAGCTCGATTCGTCCGGTGCGCGAGCCCAACGGCGCATACATTGATGAAGCGATTCAGACCGATGCGGCCATCAATCCTGGTAACTCGGGCGGTCCGCTGATGAACTGGCACGGCGAGGTCATCGGTATCAATACGATGATCCTGTCGAGCGTGCAGCAGAATTCCGGCATCGGTTTTGCCATCCCGATCAATACGGCGAAGGCGGTGCTGAACGATCTGATGACGCTCGGCCGGGTGCGGCGTCCGGCCCTGGGCGTGCGCACGATCCCGATTAGTCCCGAGCTGGCGGATGAATTGAGCCTACCGGTCGATTACGGATTGCTGATCATTCAGGTGACCCCTGGCGGCTCGGCGGAGCAGGCCGGACTGCACGGCGGTACGGAACCGGCCTACCTGGGCAACACACGGATCATGCTGGGCGGCGATCTGATCGTCGCCATCGACGACCAGAAAGTCGAGGACGAACAGGACTTGTCGCAGATGATGGACAACCATCGCGCGGGCGACTCGGTCAAGGTGACCATCTACCGCAACAAGAAGAAGCTCGAAGTGAAAGTGGCGCTGGGCGAAGCGCGCGAGCAGGTCTGAGGGCAGCTGGCTGCCTTCCGCTGGCACCTGAGGGGTGATTGAGTCGCAATGGAGCGAAAATCATTGCTCGTCCTTACCGGGTCGATGGGGGCGGGCAAGAGCAGCGTTCTGGGAGAAGCATCGGACATTCTGGCGCGGCGAAATATTCCGCATGCGGCGATCGACCTCGATGCCTTCGGGCTTGCCCATTTGCCGTTGCAGGCAAGAAACGATGTTGTGATGTACCGCATTCTTCGTTGTGTCTGCAAGAACTACTCTGCCCTGGGCATACGGCGATTCCTGGTGGCGCGGGCCATTGAAGATCGCGCCACGTTGGAATGTTGCCGCAAGGCGGTTTCCGCACGGAGCGCAACTGTTTGCCGGCTCACTGCGAAGCTTGGAACCATGCGAAAGCGAGTCAAGATGCGCGAGTTGGGGATCTTGCAGGGGCGATTTGTCGCCCGGGTCGCAAAGTTAAATTCCATTCTGGATAATGCGCGACTGGAGGATTTCTCTGTTAGCAGCGATGGTCGTTCCGTGACTCAGACCGCTCGCGAAATGCTGCTCAAAGCAGGATGGATTTCCGAGTAGCTCCCGCTGATTCGGTATCCACTTGAAAAGCTGGTTGTTCCGCGATAGCCTGTGATCCTGCCTATGACTGCCGTCCTTTAATTCCGCTGGTTGCGTTGTCGAGAGAGATGCGCGTGAAAGTGTGCGCGTGCGCTCGGGAATTCTCACGCCTGCCTACAACCAGAAAGGATTTCTGATATGCAATTTGTCGATAAGGGACTGGCTCGCCGATTCGAGTCGTGCGAGGAGATGCCGCAGGTCGAGTACGCGCGAGTGTTTCAGAAAACGCGCCCGGAGATCGGGGCAGCGGAGGAGGAAATTTGCGGCGGCCACATGATTTTTGCCGGAGTGGGTTCGCCGATTGGGCGGGTGACGGGCGCGGGGTTGGACCGTGCGCTAACGGCGCAGGATCTGGATCGCGTCGAGGAGTTTTATCGGGCACATCAGGCTCCGTCGCAGGTGGATTTGTGTCCAATGCATGGGTCGGAAGTATTTGAGATGTTCAAGGAGCGCGGGTATGCGATTGCCGAGTTGAATAATGTTTTGTATCGAAAGCTGGAGGCGGAGGAGAAATTTCCGGCGGCTGCGGCGGGGTGCGAGATACGCCGCGCTTCGCTGGAAGAGGCGCCGACTACGAGCGCGATTGTGGGGAGTGCGTTTTTTCCGGACGGTGCGCCGGAGGCTTATCGCGGCTTGATTACGCCGTTCTATCAGATGCCGGCGGCGCTGGCGTTCGCGGCGGTTGTGGAAGGGAAGCTGGTGGCATGCGGCACGGGTTTGGTTATCCCGGAGCATCGAGTCTTTGCGCTTTGTGGTGCGGGCACGCTGGCCGAGTATCGCGGGCGCGGCCTGCAGACAGCCCTGCTGCGGGCGCGCATGGCGGCCGCAATCGAAGCCGGATGCGAATACGCAGTCGTGATTACACAGGGCGGAACGACCTCGCAGCGCAACGCGGAGCGCCTGGGATTTCGCGTGGCGTACAGCAAAGTTACGGTAATCAGGAAGCTCGACTCGTAGAGGTAAGATCGTCGGGGTCGATCATCTGGCTCGAAATCGGGACTCGACCATCGCATTGCAGCGGTCCGAAAGCTCGTAGCATAGTGGAAGCATGGGAACGGAGAGTTTCGCGCTGCAAGGCAAGTACGTTCGTCTGGAGCCGCTGGAGCATCGCCACGTCGACGGACTGGTTGCTGCCGCGGCGGGCAATGATTCTCTGTATCGTTGGAGTCCGGTTCCGCAGGGCGAGGCTGAGGCGAAGCGGTATCTCGATACCGCACTTGCGTGGAGAGACGCCGGCAGCGCGGTGCCGTTTGCGATTGTGCGAATAGACGATGGCGGAGTGATCGGTTCGACGCGGTTCTGGAACCTGGAGCGATGGGCGTGGCCCCAGGGGCATCCGTCGCACGGGCGCGGCGTTCCGGACGCGTGCGAGATCGGGTATACGTGGCTGACGCATTCGGCGATTCGTACTGGCGTGAACACGGAGGCCAAGCTGCTCATGCTGACCCACGCCTTCGAGGTCTGGCAGGTGCTGCGCGTCTGTTTTCACACGGACACTCGCAATCAACGCTCTCGGGCTGCACTGGAGCGTATCGGCGGGCAATTTGAAGGGATTCTGCGGGCTCACCGGATGGCTGCCGACTACATCCCACGCGACTCGGTCCGTTATTCGATCGTGGCCTCGGAATGGCCGACGGCGAAACAGCGCCTGCTTCAACTTCTGGAGCGGGCCTGAAATGAAGTTCGCTTGAGGCGCAGATCGCCGACGATGGCCCAGGCTCCTTAGCCAAAGGGAGTGATGTGCAGATCTGAGTTGCCAAGTCGGCGGGTTTGCATTTCAATCTCCTTGTTAACTCTTGATCTCGTGCCCGGCGAATTGTGAGTTCGGAGAGAAATTGCCATGAATGTGGATAGTATTCGCGCCTACTGTCTGGCTTTTCCCGAAGCTACGGAGAATCTGCAGTGGGGCGACGACTTGTGCTTCAGGATTCGGGGGAAGATTTTCGCGATCGTCGGTCTGGACAATCCCCGGATGTGCTTCAAGTGCGCCCCCGAAACGTTCGCTGAACTGATTGAGCGGGAGGATATTCGTCCCGCGCCCTACGTCGGGCGCTACAAGTGGGTGATGATCGACCGTCTGGACGCGCTGCCACATAACGAATTGCGGGATCTGATCGCGCTGTCTTATGCGACCGTATCGGCGAAGGCTCCGAAGAAGGGTGGTCGAGAGTCCCAGTTGCGCCGAAAGCGAACCACGAAGGCAGCCGCGGTGAGGCGCAAGGCTCGCACAAAAAAGCATTGAGCATTGACCGTCGCGGCGGAGTATGCGCTGCAGATCAAACGTTCGACCGATCCAACTGATACTTTCGGAAGGAGCGATTCTACGCCTGTCAGCTATAGCATCGACGACGTCGAGAAACTCATTCGGACGACCTCTCTCAGCCCGCTGACTTTCGCCGACGTGCTGGACCACCTTCGAACGCTCAAAGACGATCCAGCCTGCTCGGGACGTTTGGATGTGCTGCTGGACGTGAGCGACGCGGACTCGTTGCCGGCTGCGACCCAGCTGGGCGCGGTGGCAACGGAACTGGCCGGGGTGCGGGCCAAGGTCCAGTTCGGAAACTGTGCCGTAGTGGCGCCACGGAACGCGATGTTCGGCATGATGCGGATGTTTGAAGTACTGGCCGCGCGTTATTTTGACGCGATCCAGGTGTTCCGGAGTTCTGCGGAGGCTGAGGCGTGGCTGGTAGCGCAATGCGAAACCGGCGGCGCGCGCTAGTGCGATTTGTCTTTCGTGATTTGACTCACTCGTCTGACTCGGCTAGCCTCAGAAGTTCACGCCGTCCAAAACTTTCAACTGGCATGGGATTCCCGCACAAATCATTTCAACGCACCTCCTCTTGCCGCAAGTCGGCGACTTTGCTGCTGATCGTTCTGTTGGTCGCCACGCTGATGGCAGGCGCCGCGGTTCCGGCAGAGGCCTCGACGCGGCCGGTGCAGGCCGATCACGCGATTGTGGTCAGCGTGCAGGAGCTAGCTTCGCAGGCCGGAGCGGAGATCATGCAAGCCCGCGGCAATGCCGTGGACGCAGCCGTGGCGACGGGCTTTGCCCTGGCCGTGGTCTACTCCCCGGCCGGAAATATCGGCGGCGGCGGGTTCATGCTGGTTCGCATGGCCGACGGCCAGGTGCATTTTCTCGACTACCGCGAGAAGGCGCCGGCGGCCGCCACCCGCGACATGTTTCTTGACGCACAAGGCAACGTGATCGAGGGCGCGAGTGAAATTGGTTACAAGTCGATTGGCGTGCCGGGTTCGGTGGCCGGTATGGTTTACGCCGAACAAAAGTGGGGCAAGCTCACTCTCAGGCAGGTGATGGCTCCAGCGATTAAGCTGGCGCGCGAGGGATATGCGCTCTCGTGGGATGAGGCGCGGGATCTGCACGATCAATATCTCGCGAAATTTCCCGAGTCACGCCGCGTGTTTCAACGGGATGGAAACTATTACAAGCCGGGAGAGATTTTTCGCCAGCCCGATCTGGCGCGAACCCTCACGCGGATAGCTGCGAAGCCGGATGATTTTTACCATGGTGAACTAGCCCGCGAATTGGCCGCGGCCATGCAAAAAGGTGGGGGGCTGATTACGGCCGACGATCTGGCGCACTATGAAGTGAAAGAGCGGGAACCGGTGCGGGGTACGTATCGCGGGTACGAAATCATCAGCGCGCCGCCGCCATCTTCGGGCGGGACCGTCCTGATCGAGTCGCTGAATATTCTCGAAGGTTACGATCTGGCCCGGATGGGAGACCGCTCGGCAGAGTCGATCCATTTCACGACCGAGGCGTTCCGGCGGGCGTTTTTCGATCGAGCCGAGTTCATGGGCGATCCTGACTACAACAAAATCCCGGTGGCGCAGTTGATCGACAAGAAATACGCGGCCGCGTGGCGGGAGACGATTGATCCGGCACAAGCCAGCCCGAGCAAAGAATTGAAGCGTCCCGCTGTATTCAGCGAGTTGGAACAATATGCAGCGACGCACCCGCCGGCGATCGCGCCGCATGAGTCGAATCACACGACTCATTATTCTGTCATGGATGCGGACGGTGATGCGGTTGCTGTGACGACGACGATCAATGACTGGTTCGGGTCGCGCGTTACGGCTGATGGCCTGGGTTTCTTGCTGAACGACGAGATGGATGATTTCTCATCGAAGCCGGGCGTACCGAATGCCGATGGACTGATACAGGGCGCTGCGAATGCGATCGGACCGGGGAAGCGCCCGCTCTCATCGATGACGCCGACGATCGTTGTCCGCGATGGTAGAGCCGTGCTGGTGCTGGGGTCGCCGGGGAGTTCGAAGATCATCACGACCGTGGCCAACGTGCTGATGGGCGTGGCGGACTATGGAATGAATATTCAGGAAGCGGTAAACGCACCGCGCTTCCATAATCAGTGGCTGCCGGATGTGCTCAATGTGGAAAAATGGTTCTCACCCGATACGCTGAACGCGCTGCGCCAAATGGGATACAACATTCAGATCGGGCTTCACGGGCCAGATTCCTATGGTTACTGGAGCGACGCCGAGTGCATCGCCGTCGACGAGAAGACTGGCGAACGCCTGGGCGCGACCGATGGCAGGAATAGTAATGGGAAAGCGGTAGGGTACTGAAACGCGATTGTCGAGTTTTGATTGGTAAACGAAAAGCTGGCGGGTTGGTTTGATTCGACAATCGACAATCATCATTTAACAACGTCTTAGGAAATGGCATGCTAAAGGCGGTTTCCACTTATCTGTTCGTGAAGGAGCGGCTGCATCCGGGAATTCTGGATGGCCTGACGCGCAATGGCGTGCAGGCAATCGAGATATTCGCGGCGCGGCAGCATCTCGACTATGCCAATCGCAAGCAGCACGTAAGGGAGATTGCCGAATGGTTTCGCGGCAGCGGAGTGCCGCTGCATTCGGTGCACTCTCCGCTCTACGCTGATTACGAGTGGGGACGCGCTGGCGCGCCTCCGGTGAACGTGGCTTCGACCGATCGTGCGGAGCGGGTGGAGGCGATGGACGAGATCAAGCGCGCTCTCGAAATTGCCGAACAAATCCCGTTCCGTTTTTTGGTGCAGCATCTGGGAACGCCGAACGAAAGTTTCAGTGAAAAGAAATTCGAAGCTGCGATGACTTCGATCGAACACCTGCGGGCTTTCGCCAAGCCGCTTGGCGTGCGGATTGTGCTGGAGAATATTCCCAACGAACTTTCGACTCCCGACAAACTGGTGGAGATGATTCACGGCGCGCACTTTGACGACGTCGGTGTGTGCTTCGACTTCGGGCACGCCCATATGATGGGTTCGGTACGCGAAGGTTTTGAAATTCTGCGGAGCCAGATTTGTTCGACGCACGTTCACGACAACGCCAAAGATAAGGATTTGCATCTGTGGCCCGGGCAGGGAACCATTGACTGGGAAGAAGCGATGGAGTTGCTGCGCTCCGCGCCGCAGACACCCCCTGTGCTGCTGGAAATCGCCGAGGACGAGAAAGTGAATCCGCTGGAAAAGCTGCAGGGAACATTTGAGAAGCTGGAGACAGCGTAGGGATTAGGTAATTTGGAAATCTAGAAGTTGAGTAATTGAAAACCCAACGCTCGGGAAGGTTTTCAATTACTCAATTACTAAATTTCCCAATTACTCAATTCCCCGTTGCTCAGTTTGCAAAATATGTCTTCACTCATCACCACGATTGCGGAAATCGGCAAGCACGAAGGTCAGGCGGTTACGATCCGGGGCTGGCTCTATAACCTGCGCGAGAGCGGAAAGTTGCTGTTTCCGCAGTTTCGCGACGGGTCGGGAGTTATTCAAGGCGTTGTGCCGAAGAACGCGGTTCCCCCCGAAGTCTTCGATGCGGTAAAGACACTGACGCAGGAATCGAGCGTGATCGTCGAGGGCAAAGTGCGTGCGGATAAGCGTGCGCCCGGTGGATACGAACTCGATGTCGCGAATGTGCAGGTGGTACAGCGCGTGCCGGAGTCGGATCCCTACCCGATTACGCCCAAAGAGCACGGAACCGACTTCCTGATGGAGCACCGGCATCTGTGGGTGCGGTCCCAGCGACAGGCGGCGATTCTGCGCGTGCGGGCGGAGATCATCAAGGCGGCGCGCGATTTCTTCGACGATCGAGGCTTCACGCTGACCGATCCTCCGATTATCACGCCGGCTGCGTGCGAAGGCACGTCCACTCTTTTTCCTGTCGATTACTTCGACGAGGAGGCGTTTCTTACCCAGTCGGGCCAGCTCTACGTCGAGGCGACGGCGATGGCGCTAGGAAAGGTGTATTCGTTTGGCCCGACGTTTCGCGCGGAGAAATCAAAAACACGCCGTCACCTTACCGAGTTCTGGATGGTCGAGCCGGAAGTCGCCTACGCCGAACTCGACGACGTGATGGAATTGGCGGAGGGCTTGATCAGTTTTATCGTGAAGCGCTGCCTGGAGCGGCGGCGGGCTGACTTGCTAACGATTGGCCGCGACACTTCCAAGCTCGAAAAAATCGAACCGCCGTTTCCGCGCATCAGCTATGACGATGCGGTGAAGAATCTGCAGGAGGGTCATGCAAAGGGTGCGCTGGAATCGAAGTTCGAATGGGGTGGAGATCTGGGCTCGCCCGACGAAACTTATCTTTCGGCGCAGTTCGAGAAGCCGGTGATGGTGCATCGTTATCCGGCGAAGGTGAAGGCGTTTTACATGGAGCCCGATCCGCAGCGGCCGGAGTTGGCATTGTGCGTCGATGTGCTCGCGCCCGAGGGTTACGGAGAGATCATCGGCGGGTCGCAACGCATGGCTTCGCACGAATTGCTGCTGCTGCGCATACACGAGCACGGGTTGCCGGAAGAGGCATTCAAATGGTATCTCGACTTGCGCAAGTTCGGCAGCGTGCCGCATGGCGGATTTGGCATGGGAATTGAGCGCGCCGTAGCCTGGATTTGCGGGCTCGAGCACGTGCGCGAAACCATTCCTTTCCCGCGGATGCTGTACCGGCTTTACCCGTGAAGCGAATTAAGTAATTGAGAAATTTAGGGAGCTGAGGAATTGAAAGGCTGCGCTGTTGGGTTTGCTTTTAAATTATTCAATTACTAAATTCCCCAATTACTCAATGAATTTCGTCTCCGTCGATTGACCCTATGATGACGATCGCTGCGAACTCGACCAACATCGCCGCCAGAAAAATTCGTGTCATTGGCGTGCCGCTCGATCTTGGCCAGTCGCGCCGCGGCGTCGACATGGGGCCATCGGCGGTGCGCGTCGCCGGGCTCGAAGCGCGCCTGGAGGCGCTTGGCCACGAAGTTGAAGATGGTGGCAACGTTGCCGTTGCGATCCCCGAGCAGAAAAAAGAAGGCGACACCCATGCCAAATATCTGAAAGAGATTACGGCCACCTGCACCAAACTCGCGGAACTTGTGCTGAAAACGCTGGAGGCCGGCAGCATTCCACTGTCGCTAGGCGGCGATCACTCGATGGCGGCAGGCACGGTATCGGGAGTCGCGGAATTTTACCGCCAGCAGAAACAACGAATCGGACTGATCTGGATCGACGCGCACACCGACATCAATACGCCGGAGTCATCGCCCAGCGGCAACGTGCACGGCATGCCGCTGGCGGCGCTGATGGGCTTGTGGCCGTCGGAACTCGCGAACATTTACGACTTTTCGCCGAAGGTGAAGCCGGAAAACTGCGTGCTCGTGGGTGTGCGCGACATAGACGCTGTTGAAAAAGAAAATGTCCGGCGTGCGGGCATCGGTGTCTTTACCATGCGAGACATCGACGAGCGCGGCATGCGCACGGTGATGGAAGAGGCGCTGCGCATGGCCGGACGTGGCACCGCCGGCTATCACATATCTCTCGACATGGACTGGATCGATCCGGAAGACGCGCCCGGTGTCGGGACTCCGGTGCGCGGTGGAGCGACCTACCGCGAGGCACACCTTGCCATGGAGATTATTGCCGACCACGGCCGCATGGTGAGCTTCGAAATCGTCGAAGTGAATCCCGTGATCGACGAGCACAATCAAACCGCCGATCTGGCGGTGGAGCTGGCACTGTCGGCGTTTGGCAAGAAAATTCTGTAGTCACAGATCTTCGCGGATTCACACCGAGCGAGAAAACAAATGATGCCCTGATAGAGAGTGGCGGACGTTCCCCCGGAACCATTTCTACGATTGACGTACAACTCCACGCGCGTCCAAACTGAAAGGTCATGAAAAAGATTCGTGTCGGTATTTTATTTGGGGGCCGCAGCGGGGAGCATGAAGTGTCGCTGCTCTCGGCTGCGTCGGTTCTCACCGCTATCGATAAGGAAAAGTACGAGGTCGTGCCCATCGGCATTACGAAGGACGGGCGCTGGCTTACGGCCGAACATGCCGAGAGCCTGCTCCAAGGCAAGGCGGGCCAGAGTGCCCGTAACGAACAAGCGTTGCGCGCGGGCGATCCTGATGCGACTCCTTCCGCCGCCGTGCTGGCGCAAGGCGAGTCGGTGGTGGTGCCGCCGGAGCCGGTCCACCGGGAGCGTGGACTCGTGCCTTTTCAGAGTGACGCCGCTCTTACCCGGCGCGCCAGTGACCGCGCCATTAATGTCGACGTGATTTTCCCTGTGCTGCACGGCACGTTCGGAGAGGATGGGACCATCCAGGGTCTGCTGGAGCTGGCGGATATTGCTTACGTCGGGGCGGGCGTGCTCGGCTCGGCTGCGGGAATGGACAAGGACATCATGAAGTCATTGTTTATTGCGGCGGGAATTCCGATCGTGAAGCACGTCACGATTCTGCGCGGCGCGTGGGAGAAAGAGCCGAAGAAAGTGCAGAAGCTGGTCGAGAGCAAAGTGAGGTACCCGGTGTTTGTGAAGCCGGCGAATCTGGGGTCGTCGGTTGGCATCAGCAAAGCGCACGATCGCAAGGAGCTTGGTCCCGCGATCGAAGAAGCGGCGAAGTTCGATCGCAAGATCGTCATCGAACAGGGCGTGGGAGGCAGGAAACGGAAGGCGCGCGAGATCGAGTGTTCGGTGCTGGGCAACGATGAGCCGGTCGCTTCCGTGCCCGGAGAGATTGTTCCCGGGAAAGAGTTTTACGACTACACGGCGAAATATCTCGACGAAGGTTCGCAGCTGATTATTCCGGCGAAGCTGACCAAGGCCGAGACGAAGAAAGTTCAGGAACTGGCGATCGCGGCATTCAAAGCGGTGGATTGTTCGGGGCTGGCGCGAGTCGATTTTCTGATGGATCCGAAGACCAGAAAGATCTTTCTTAACGAGATCAATACCATGCCGGGATTTACTTCGATCAGTATGTATCCCAAGCTTTGGGCAGCGTCCGGGCTGGCGTATCCGGAGTTGATCACCCGGCTGATCCAGTTCGGGCTGGAGCGGCACGCGGACAAGAAAAAGAATCAGTACCGCCGGTAAACATCAATGATTGCTGATTGATTGCCGCATGGAACCCCAGAGGTCCATCCCGACATCCGCCGCGACGATTAGCGGACTTTTGCTCGTCTTGATTTCGTGTGCAATTTGCGCAGCGCAGACAAAGACATATGCAGGTTGCTTGTCGTATGAGCCGGCAGTCGTAAAGCTGGAAGGCACGCTCAGTCGGAAAACTTTTCCAGGGCCGCCGAACTACGAGAGCGTTGTAAAAGGAGACAGGCCGGAAACGTACTGGCTGTTGAATCTGGAGCGTGCGGCCTGCGTCGATCCGGACCCAAAGAATGCAGACCTGAATGGCCCACAGAAAGACGTTCGCATCGTCCAGTTAGTCATCGACACCAAGGTTCACCAAACGTACGCTGGGCTCACTGGAAAGCACGTCGTCGCTACAGGTACATTGTTTGGCGGCATAACCGGACACCATCACACACCTGTACTCCTGACCGTGGCGACACTAGCAGAGCGTTGATCTTCAGATACGCTACTTCTTTCTCGCCTCGCACACGAAATTCCCCGCGTTGTTGCTGTCGCCGCTGCCCTTATATTTGGCGGATTGAGGATACACGCACAAAGGCCGCGTCATGGTCGCGTGGTCACCGGCATATTTGGTCGCGACGATCGTAGACGGGGCTGCGCTCTTTTCCACCCACTGGACGAGGGCGGCGCCGACGCTGCGTTGCGGGTCGTCGAGATTAAGCCTGCCTACCTGCCCGAAAGAATCGGTGCCGGGACCGTCGCCGCAATGCTGCATTCCCGGCACCATATAGAGACGCAGAAACGAGTCGACGTCGCGCTGACCCAGCCTGGCGACGACGCTCTGATAATATTTGACCGTGTTCAACGCTGGAATCGCCGGATCATTCCAGCCGTGATAGATGATCAACTTCCCCCCGCGTGCCTCGAAAGGTTTCAGATCAGGGTCCGTCGCATTCAATGCGCGCGCGGTTTTCTCGTCGGCTGACTTGAGGCCAGAGTCGATGTTGAACGTCTTGTCGTCCCAGCCGTGATTCTCATACACCATGTTCGAGAAGTAACCCATCTCGAACAACGCCATCAGGCTCCTGTGCGGCTCAGAGCCAGTGATCCAGAGTCCCCAGCCGCCGGGGCCATCTTCGGCGCCGGGTAAATAGCCTGGGAAAATTTCGTGACCGTGGGCGTCGTGCAGACCTGCGTAGATTTTCTTCAGCGCTGCGGCCTGCGGGGCGGTCAAGCATTTGTCCGTATCTTCGCCGGCCTTGCACTGGATCGTCGCGGGATCGAAGTCGCATCGCCGGGGATCGTTGAGAATTCCGTCGCGCACACCGTCCAACTGGTCGCACGCGGAATTTACGGCCGCGGCAATCGTCGATATCTTTGCCGGCGGAATAAAACTGAATTGATCTCGCGTGAGCGCTTGCGTGTCCACGGCGGCCATCGAAAGCAACGCGGTCCAGTAGTTGGCGGGAGCGCCGGCGAGAATGCCGTCATAATCGGCGGGATAGCGCTGCGCCTCCATCAGCGCCTCGCGGCCGCCGTCGGAGCATCCGGCAAAGTACGAACGCTCCACGTCCTTTCCGTAAAACGCATGCACCAACTCCTTGGCAACGCGAGTCATCTCGTGAATCCCGCGATGGCCGAAGTCGGCGATTTTCTCCGGATGGCCCAGGGCCCATGCCGCATCGATGGGCGATCCGCTGTGCCCGGTGTCGGTTGCAGTTGCCGCGTATCCTTGGCCGACCGCCGCTGCGAGTTGCATGTAATCGATCTGCCCGGCGAATCCGCCATTGCCGAGGCCTTGCAGTTTGCCGTTCCAGCCAGAGTCGGGCATCCAGAGTTCGATTCTGATTTCTGAGTCTGACGTCGGTTTCGCCACTGTCACCACGCGGCAGAACGCGGGAACGTTCTTATAAGGGGCGGTCAAATCGCGGCCACTGGTGGGAGTGGGAGGCCCGGCGAACGCCCCGGCGGCAACAACGTCGGCGAAAATAATCGATGCGCCGGATACTTTCGATGCCATGAGCTGCGAACAGGAGTTCTGAGCGCACGCGATGAGGCTTGCCGCAGACAGAAATGCTGCCAATACCGAGACGAAGCTAAGGCATGTCCTTTTCAACGCGACTCCGATCGACCCGGTTGAGATCTACTCGCCACCGGCCTTCTGGATGAAGGCTGCCTGATCGGCCTTCATCTTCTTCAATCCTTCGGTCGGCAGGTACACCATGTGTCCCGATTCGTAAGTAGCGAACGAAATATTGTCGCGATACTTCGGCGGCAGGTTGAGGTGGTCGACAGTGTAATTGGCGGCGTAGTACGGCGTTGCTAGATCGTAATAGCCCTCCATCACTAGAACCTTCAAGTAAGGATTCTTCACGATCGCCTGCCGCATCGCCGAAGCCGTGTCGGGAAATCCTTCACCCGCCGATCCCCAGTCCCAGGTGTCGTTCGGACCGCGCGGAGCGCGCACGTTGTAAGGCATGTCGACTTTGTAGTTCAGTTCGGTGCGCAGGTAGTTATTGAAGACTGAAGTGAAGGGCGGCTGGGTCGCCGATCCTGTCGGGTCGTAGAACGGCGTGTCGAGCAGGCCGTTGGGATCCGGACCGGTATAGCGCGCATCCAGGCGTCCGATGCGCAGTTTCTGATCGATCAGCAGATAGTGAGTGAACTTCTGCACATTGATGCGCAGGTTCGCTTCGTCGATCACTTCTTTGCTCAATCCGGTGAAGTGTGAGAGCTGATCGATCACCGTCTGCCGCTCTTGCGGAGTGAGCGAGTCTCCTTTGTCGAGAGCACGCTCGTAGTCGGTCGAAGCCCACCGCTCTGCCTGCTCGCGAGCGCTTTTCATATCCTGCGCGAGGTCGGGCGCTAGCTTGTGGTGATATCCGGCGATCATGGTGAAGGAAGGAATCAGGAAAATGTAGGGCTGGTCGTTGGTGAAATTCTCTTCAAGGGTTTCGAAGTTCAGTACAGTCGAGAGCAGCGTGATGCCGTTGAAAGAAATGCCGCGGTCGGCCAGGTATCCGGCGATGCCGGCGGAGCGCGTGGTACCGTAGCTTTCTCCGAACAGATACAGCGGCGATGCCCAGCGCTCGTTGCGGCTGATGTAAAGACGAATGAATTCGCTGAAGGCCTCGATGTCTCCCTTAACTCCCCAGAATTTCTTGAACATCTCGGCGTCGGCCGCGCGGCTGAAGCCGGTGCCGATCGCGTCGATGAGCACGAGATCGCTTTTGTCCAGCAGCGTGGAGGCGTTGTCTTCGATGTGATAAGGCGCGGGAGGCATGAAGCCGTCAGCGTGCAAGACGACTTTGCGCGGCCCTAGCGCTCCCATGTGTAGCCAAATCGAGGCCGATCCGGGACCGCCGTTGAAGGCGAAAGTGAGCGGACGTTTGGCCGAGTCCGCGCCTTCGAGCGCGTAGGCGACGTAGAACATCTCGGCTTCGATCTTTCCGTCGCCCCGCTTGATGGGGAGGCGCCCGGCGGTCGCGGTGTACTTCAGAAGCTTTCCGTCGACGGTGATCTGGTGATGGGTGACGACCGGAGGCATCTCGGCCGTGTCGTAGTGTTCTTCTTTGCTGTCTTTTCCGTCGGAGGACTCATGGGACGCTGGCTTCGATTCAGGCGCGGTTTCGGTCTTGGCCGGATTTTCCGCCGGCTTCTCAGGGGATTGCGCGGCCGGCTGCTTTTTCGCGGAGGGCGCCGCTGGCTTAGCGGAGTCCGATTGCTGAGCGAATGAGATAGTGCATACCGAAGCGGCGAAACTGAGCAACAGAATGGCGAACAACCGCGAAGCCTTCTTCATGGTTCCGTGTCCCTGAAAAACAAGAGATTAGTCGCGACCAGATTTTCTGGACCCTGCGAGTGGGAGGAATTGTACACCTCGCGGGAATCGCATGTAGATGTAGAAAGACGCAGCGGCCGGCCGTGCTATCCTTCCGCGCATGCGACTGAGTTTTCGTGCGGTCTCACTTCTTCTCGCGCTGGCGCTGAACGTTTTGCCGCTTAGCGCGCGTGTTGTTCGAGTTGAGATAGCTTCGCGCGCGGATGTGCTTAACGGCAAGGAATTCGGCAGTTCGGGCGCTTACGAGCGGATCACGGGACGGGTCTACTTCGCGCTTGCGGTAGCGAACTTACACAATCGGAGAATCGTCGATCTCAGTAACGCGGTCAATCTGAAAGACGGTGAGGTCGAGTTCTCAGCCGACTTCATTGCCGTTCGCCCGAAGGATGCTCACAAGGGAAACGGCTCGCTGCTGCTGGAAGTTCCCAACCGCGGCCGCGGGCGCATCATCGGTCTCGTCGATGGCGGTGACTGGGATCTTGCTAAGGACGCGGGAGACGCGTGGCTGCTGCGCAACGGCTTCACCATCGTGAGCCTGGGATGGCAATGGGACGCCCAGGGTGCGGGTGCGCTGCGCTTCTTCGCGCCGGTCGCGAAAGAGAATGGAAAGACGATTACTGGTTTGCTGCGCGGCGATCTCATGCCCTCGAAGGTGACGGAGGAGATTCCCCTGGGGCATCTTATTGGCGGCGGGATTGGCGGGAGCGAATATCCGGCTGCCGCGCCGGACGATCCTCGCAATGTGCTGACCGTTCGCGACTCGCGCAGCGGGCAACGAACCGTCGTTCCTCGCGCCGATTGGCAGTTTGCGCACACGGTTGACGGAAAGCTCACGCCGAGCGACCGCCATATCCATTTGAACGGTGGCTTCCAGCCGGGCAAGATCTACGAATATGTCTACGTTGTTGCTGATCCGGTCGTGGCGGGCGGAGGCTTCGCAGCGATCCGCGACTTCGCTTCTTATGCCAAGCATGCGCACGATGCCGTGACTCCGGCGGAGCGCGTCTACGGCGAAGGCATTTCGCAGAATGGACGATTTCTGCGCGACTTTCTGTATCAGGGATTCAACGCGGATGAAGGCGGAAACATCGCGCTCGATGGCGTGCTCGCTCATGTTGCCGGAGCGGGACGGGGCAGCTTCAACTACCGCTTCGCCCAGCCTTCGCGCGATGCACAGCCCACTTCGTCGATTTTCTTTCCGACCGACATTTTTCCTTTTACCGATCAGCCTGAGAAGGATCCGATCACTGGGGAACCTGCCGGCCTGCTCGACCGTGCCACCGCCGACAAAGTCGTGCCCAAGATTTTTCTCTCGAATACCTCCTACGAATATTGGGGGCGCGCGGCCGCGCTGATTCATGTCAGTGCCGACGGCAAACATGATGCGCCGATCTCCGACAACGTGCGCATCTATCACTTCACCGGACTCCAACATTTTTCCGGACCGTTCCCTCCTCAGAAAGGAGAGGGCGATCTGCAGAGTCAGCAGCCACAGTCGCCGCTCCCGGTCAATTATTTCTGGCGCGCCATGATCGCCAACATGGATGCGTGGGTGCGCAACAACACGCTTCCGCCGCCCAGCAGTTATCCGAAGATCGCCGACGGAACGCTGGTGCCGCTGCGTGAATACGCGTTTCCCGCCATTCCTGGCGTGAACCAGCCACATGAAGCGAGCGAGGCCTGGCGTCTGGATTTCGGCCCTCACTGGCGAGATGGAATTCTCGGCCTGCAGCCGCCGAAAATTGGCGAGGCGTTCCCCGTGCTCGTACCTCAGGTCGATGCCGATGGAAACGAACGTGACGGCGTGCGCTTGCCCGAGATCACGGTTTCGCTCGCGACTTATACCGGGTGGAATCTGCGCGATCCTTCAATCGGAGCGCCCGATCAACGAGTCGCATTCGAGGTGTCGTATCTTCCATTTCCAAAGACCGCGGCGGATCATCGCGCTGATGGGCAAAAGCGGGACGACCCGCGCAAGTCGATTGCCGAACGCTACGCCGATCGCGAAGACTATATGACCCGGTACCAGAACGCGGTCGACGACCTGGTGAAGCAACGTTGGATCCTGCCAGAAGACCGGGCTGCTCTGCTGCATAATGGCGACGTGGAGTGGGCTGAAGCGACCAAATGAGAGCATGTTTCCTGAGTTTCCGCATTTCCCGGTTTCAAGACTCACGCCAGGTGCGGACCTCCGAAAGTTTGCCCTTGACGACGCACTGCGCATTTTGTAGCATCATAGAGACAAGTTTGTTCTTCATTCAAAGTGGGGAACAAACCTGAATTTCATGCAGAGTGGCTGAGGGACGAGCCCTGAGACGCCACGGCAACCGATCCGGGATCATATATCCCGGGTGCTTGGTGCCAACTCTCTCCTGGAAACGGGGAACATGGGATTCGGCATGCGAGCTTCATTGGCATTCCGATAACCTCTTTTTCCTTTTCCTGGAAAAAGAGGCCTTTGTATTTTAGGGGCGCTTTTTCCGGCTCGTTCTCGGCTATTCGCTGCAGTTGAAGAAAAACGAAAGGCGAGTAGCTACATGTCTCACTACGAATTGCGCTGCCGGGAATGCGGACGGACGTGGGGTAACCAGCCCCGCTCGATCTGCGACGATTGTTTCTCACCTCTGGAAGTTGCCTACGACTACGACGCGGTGCGCGCGCAGGTCGCCCGGGGAACTTTCACTCACGAGAGCATTGCCCAACGGTCGCCGAACATGTGGCGCTACTCCGAACTGTTGCCCCTCCCCCAGGGGTTTACGCCGCGGTTGCCGGTTGGTTTCACTCCGCTGTTCTCGGCTCCCCAACTAGCCGAACGGTTGAGTGGAACCACCGCTGCCGCGCGAAATCTCTACTTGAAAAATGACGCTGTATGCCTGCCGACGTTGAGCTTCAAAGACCGCGTGGTCGCAGTCGCGTTGTCGCAGGCGAAAGCGTTCGGCTTCGACACCGTCTCATGCTCATCCACCGGAAACCTGGCGAACGCCGTTGCCGCGCATGCCGCCCGCGAGGGACTCAAGGCCTGGGTCTTTATCCCGTCCGATCTCGAACCCGCGAAAATTCTTGGCACCAACGTTTTCGGCGCGAAGGTTGTGCGGATCGCCGGCAACTACGATCAGGTCAACCGGCTGTGCTCGCAGATTGCCGACGAGCATCACTGGGGCTTCGTCAACGTGAACCTGCGTCCCTATTACGCGGAAGGATCGAAGACCGTCGGTTTCGAAATTGCCGAACAACTGGGCTGGCGTTTGCCTGACAACGTCGTTTGCCCCATGGCTGGCGGATCGCTGATCGTGAAAATCAAAAAGGCATTCGATGAGCTGATCAAGCTGGGCCTAGTCGAAGCGAAAGAAGTGAAATTTTTCGGCGCGCAGGCCACCGGATGTTCTCCGATTTCAACTGCGGTCAAGATCGGCAGCTCAGAGATCGAACCGCAGAAGCCGACGACCATCGCGCGGTCACTGGCCATCGGCAATCCCGCCGACGGACATTACGCGATCAAAACCATCAAAGGCAGCGGTGGATGGAGCGAAGATGTCAGCGATCCGGAAGTGATCGATTCGATCAGACTGCTGGCCGAAACCGAAGGCGTCTTCACTGAGACGGCCGGCGGCGTCACCGTGGGCTGTGCGGGCAAGTTGTATCGGCAGGATCGCATTCTGCCCGAAGAGACCACCGTGCTCTGCATTACCGGCAACGGATTGAAGACGACCGACGTGCTGGCCGGAGTCTACGAAACCGAAGCTGCGATTGCTCCAAAGCTGGTGGAGTTTGAAAGATATCTGCAGCGGACTTTGGAGCCAGCAGAAGTCCGAGAAGTAGTTGCCGCGGGCGTAGGAGCGTAAGTATGCCGATTACAGTGCAAATTCCGACCGCCTTGCGCCGGCATACCGAGGGAGTGGGATCGGTCACGTGTGCGGCTTCGAATCTGGGAGAACTGTTTTCGGTTCTCGACGAAAAATTTCCCCAGCTCAAGCCGCACCTGCGCGACGAGCAAGGCCAGGTTCGCCGCTTCCTGAATATTTATGTGAACGAAGAAGACATTCGCTTCCTCGGTGGCCCCGGCTACGCATTTCAGGAAGGTGATGAAGTGCTGCTGGTTCCATCGATCGCGGGCGGAGCCTTGTAGGAGGCTATCAGCTCTCAGCCTTCAGCTCTCAGCAGAATCAACGCCCATGAAAGGTCGCCGCCGGTGGCGTTTCCCCCTGTCATCCCGAGCTAAGCCGAGGGATCCCGCGTTCGGCCGACAGCTACTTCTGTGGCGGATTCGAAGTCGGCGCCGGATTCGTATTCGTACTCCCATCCGGCTTCTTCTGATCCGGAGGCTTCTGTCCGGGCGGCAACTCCTTGCCTTCGTACAGAATCTTCACATTCGTGCCAAATCGCTTGTAGTCTTCGTACTTCACGATTTCCTTGATGTGAATGTCTCCGGTCTTGAAGTGCAGTTCATCATCCGCCTTGGTGTACACCGGAAACCAGTACTGGCCGTCGATCTGCTGCCGCCACGTCGTGAACTTGGGATACAGGTGCTCTTCCTTCCCGCGCTTTGACGCGACCATATCCGGGACACCCTTGCCATAAGTTTTCACGATCTGAAAATCGTGGTCGTCGACCCAGATGCGTCCCTGAAAATAGCGCTTCTTGCCTACGATCTGTTTGGGAGCGATGTCAAAGACGTAACAGTTGAGTTCGTCTTCGCTCTGCTGGCCGACATAGAGAATGTTGTATTCGGGAATTTCGTCGGAGGTCAGAACGAAGGGCAGCCGGTGGCGGATGTCTTCGAAATCCCCCTGGTCCATGGAGAGGCCGCCCTGCTCCAGACTCGACTGCGGCGCGAAGACGACGTTTTCCATCCGCTTGCCCTTATCGTCGAAGAGCACGTCGTAGACTTCGTGATATTCCCCGTTGACGGTCTCGCCGTCCACCACCTGCACCTTTACGTCCTGGCGGTAGGTGTACTGGTCGCGCGCCAGCTTGAACTCTTTCTCCTTGGTGGCGAAGCGCGTGATGATCTCCTCGGGGGTGGTGTCTTTCGGCGGAGTATTTTCCAGCGGACCTTCCTGGGCCGCAAGAGGTACGGCGGCAAGCGTAAGCGCGAACGGAATCATGGCCAGCAGCGCAAGCGGCAACAAGAGAGGGCGAGCCACAAGTCTCATGCGTCTAGTTTATCGAATCACAGCGGGGGATGGCGGAGAAACATTGCCTGCAAGCGCGGTAGCCGCGATCCGTTCACGCAGACCACACAACTCCGAGCCTACGAATTACACACCGCGGCGACTCCCCTCGAGCCCCTCTCCGCTCAGCGAGGCTGGAAGGGAATGCGCCGCAGTTCTGCCACCTAGTTGGATGCGAGTGAGCGAAAGGGGTTGCCGCAGGATGGAAGGACCGCGATGGAGGATGGAACTATGGAGCTGCGCCTTTTTTTCCCCCCGAGATGGTTGTCGTCCTGAGCGCCGCTCAGGATGACAACGAGCAAAAGCGCCGACGCGGAGTGGAAAAGAATCTATGCCATCAATGACGGCAGTGCTATCATTGCAATCATGGCCAGTATCACGATCCGGCGCCTTCCTGAAACTACTAAGCGGCGGCTGAGAATCCGCGCCGCCCGCAACGGCCGTTCCATGGAGCAGGAAGCGCGCGAGTTGCTCGAAACCAGTCTGGCCCGCGCGGACTCCGAGCCCGAAGATGTTGGAGAGGCGATCCGCCGACGCTTTGCGCCTCTCGGGGGCGTTAATCTGAAGATTCCGGCCCGAGGCCCGATGCGAGATCCCGGAATCAAGTGATTCTCTTGTGATCACGATTCTTGACACCAACGTCGTATCAGAGCCCATGCAACCGTCTCCCTCGGCGACGGTGCTGAACTGGTTGTCGCGAGCGTCGGAGAACGGCCAGCTTTATGTCACGACGATCACCATGGCCGAAATCCTTTCCGGAATCGAATTACTGCCCCGGGGAAAGCGTCGCGACAGGATGCAGATCGAGGCCCGAGCGGTGTTTGCCGAAGACTTCCTCGGACGCATCCTTCCCTTCGACGAGGAAGCGGCCCGCGCCTTCGCGCAAATCGCGGCTGCCCGCCGCGCGCGCGGGCGCCCCATCGCCGAACTTGACGCGCAAATCGCCGCCATTGCCCGCTCTCGCAACGCCACTCTGGCTACGCGCAATACGGCCGACTTCGAGAACTGCGGTATCCGCCTGAGCGATCCTTGGCAATCGTAATAACGCCGTCGCATTGCAAACCCTGCTACACTTTTTCGTTTGCCAAGCGGTTCGCCGCAGGAGGCTCGCTTCATGCGCCGTATTTTTCTTTATCTTTTCGTGTTTGCCGCACTGGCATCGTTCGCCCCGGCCCAGGCCAAACATCCCTTCACCTTTGAAGACATGATGAAGCTGAAGCGCGTCGGCGATCCGCAGGTCTCGCCCGACGGCAAGTGGGTGATCTTCAGCGTGGTCGACGTCGATCTCGCAGCCGACACCAAGACGCCGCACATCTGGGTCGTGTCGTTGGGGGGACAGCCCGGCGAAGGAGGGGCAGCTTCGTTCGGCCCAGGCGAACGCATGATCATCCGCGATCAGGACGCCGACCGGCCGCGCTGGGCGCCGGACGGCAAGCGCTTCGCATTTCTCTCGAATAAAGACGGCGGATCACAGGTTTGGGTCGCCGACTTCAATGGCACCTTGGGAGCCGTAACCGGAGTGAACAAACTGACTTCCATTGCGACCGAAGCAGGCGGCGAACTCTGGTCACCGGACGGCGGGCGGATTCTGTTTACCTCCGACGTGTATCCGGAGTGCGACGGTCCGGCGAAAGCAGAGATTGCGTGCAACGCCAAGAAGTTGAAAGAGCACGAAGCCTCAAGAGTCAAGGCGCAGATTTTCACTCAATTGCTCTATCGTCACTGGAATGCATACAAAGAGGGCAAGCGTACCCACCTATTTGCGATCACAGTCGCACCCTTCTGCCCAGCGGGATGCGACAGTTCGCCTGTCGTGGGTGCTTTGCCTGAGGATCTTACTCCCGGCGACTACGATGCTCCCGTGTTCTCGCTCGGCGGACAGGACAACTACGCCTTCTCGCCCGACGGGCATGAGATTTGCTACACCTCGAATCATGACAAGAATCCGGCGGCCTCCACCAACAACGATCTGTGGATCGTCCCAGTCAGTGGAGGCCAGGCCAAGAACATCACCGCCGACAATCCCGCCAGCGACTCGACGCCGCTCTATTCGCCCGATGGCCGCTACATCGCCTACCGCGCCCAGCAGCGTCCGGGATACGAGAGCGACCGCTTCCGGTTGATGCTCTACGACCGCAAGACGGGCGAGAAGAAGAATCTTACGGAGGATTTCGATCGTTGGGTGGGAACGTTTACGTGGTCACCTTACTCAACTCGAATTTTCTTCGGCACCGACGATGGAGGGAGATCGACGGCTTCTTCTGTACTGGTATCAACAGGAGAGCGCTTTCAACTCCCACTGATGATGGTAACCGCGACCGCCGATGATTTCATCGTCACTCCCGACGGCCAGAACATTTTGTTTACGATCAACTCCCTGGAGGAGCCGAACGCGATTTACAGTTCCCTGTTGTGCCCAAACGGAAGGGGCAATCCTTGTGGGCACCTTCCGCCTCCTCCTATTCACAAGCTGAGTCACCTTAACGATGCCATCCTTTCTCAAGTCGCCATGTCTCCGCTCGAACCCTTCTGGTTCACTGGTGCTCATGGCGACAAGGTCGAAGGCTTTCTGGTCAAGCCGCCAAACTTTGACGCCTCGAAGAAATATCCCGTGAAGTTCCTCATTCACGGCGGCCCGCAGGGGGCGTGGGGAGACGACTGGAGCTATCGCTGGAATCCGGAACTGTTTGCGTCACCAACTTCTGGGTCATCAAATTCAACGACGAGCAGCGGATACGTGGTCATCATGATCAATTTTCACGGCTCGACCGGATACGGTCAGAAATTTATCGACGCCATCAACGGCGACTGGGGCGGCGCTCCGTTTGAAGACCTGATGAAGGGCCTCGACTACGCCGAGCAGACTTACCCATTCATCGATAAAAACCGCGAGTGCGCGCTGGGCGCGAGCTACGGCGGATACATGGCCAACTGGATTCTCGGCCACACCGACCGCTTCAAGTGCATCGTCTCGCACGACGGCATGTTCAACGCCGAGTCGGCCTGGGGCACGACGGAAGAACTCTGGTTCAACAACTGGGAGTTCAAAGGCACTCCCTACGACAATCGCGCCGGATATGAAAAGTGGTCGCCGCACCAGTACGCCAAGAATTTCAAAACGCCGACGCTGGTCATCCACGGCCAGCGCGACTACCGCCTCGATGTGAGCGAAGGCTTCCAGCTTTTCACCACGCTGCAGATGGAAGGCGTGCCCTCGAAGATGCTGTATTTCCCCGACGAAGGCCACTGGGTGCAGAAGCCGCAGAATTCGCAGCTGTGGTACAAAACGGTCAACGACTGGGTGGATCAGTGGATCGGCGATCAGGGGACGAAGCAGTAGGCGAGCCGACCGTCGCTAGTGGAGCATATTCTAGAGTCCCGGAGGGATGACCGAAAATAGCCCGGCGCTCCGGCGCCGGGCAGACGGCAGCTCAGAATCCGTCCCGTAGGGACGGCTGAGCCCGCGCTGCGGTGTGGCGTTGTTTCAGCCCTGCCTCCGGCACGGGACCCGGGCGGCCGCGCCTACCCGCCAGTGAACTGGCGGGCTATTGTTGGACGGTCCCTCCGGGACCTGTTCCCGAGGCGAGGCCTGGAAAGGAATGCGGATGACTGACAACTCAACGAACGCCCCGAATCAACGGCCCTCGCTGGCGCCCATGCTCTCGGTACGCAACGGGGCGCAGGCGGTGGCGTTTTACAAAACCGCTTTCGGAGCGCGCGAGATTTTCTGCGTGGAAGCCCCGGACGGAGCGGTGGTAGCGCAGCTGGCGATCGGGTCGACAGATTTCTGGGTGGCTGACGAATCGCCGGAGAATCACAACTTCAGCCCTGAGACGTTGGGCGGCGGCACGGTGCGGATGGTTTTGGTGGTGGACGATCCGGACGCGGTTTTTGCGTGGGCGGTCGCCGCCGGGGCGTCGGTGGTTTGGCCGGTGGCCGATCAGTCCTATGGCTGGCGCGTGGGGCGAGTCGCTGACCCGTTCGGCCATCATTGGGAAATCGGCAAGCCCTTGTCGTAGAGACGTAACTTGCTACGTCTCTCTAACCACACCCCGGCCTGCCTCTGGCGGCGAGAGACGTTGCGAGCAACGTCTCTACGGCGAGCGTAGTAGAATTCTGCTCCGTTGATGCGAATACTCTCCATGGCAAGAAAGAGATCGCAACTCCGGGCTGAGCCTTCGCAGGCCGATGCCAAGCGCCAGCTCGATTCCTTCCTTGCTAAGTACGCGCCGGAAGTCCAATCCTTCGCCCGCCGTGCTCTGGCTAAGATGCGCAGGCTGGTTCCGGGCGCCGTCGAAATGGTCTACGACAACTACAACTGGCTAGTGATCGGCTTCAGCCCCAGCGAGCGTCCCTCGGAGGCCATCTTTTCCCTGGTGCTGCCTCCGGGCGCCGTGACCCTGTGTTTTCTGCAGGGAGCGGGACTGCCCGATCCCGCCGGACTTTTGCGAGGCAGCGGCAACGTAGTGCGGAACATCCGGCTCTATACCGCCGGAGTCAAGGATGCGAAAGTGCTCGATGATCCGGAAGTGCTCAGCCTGATCAATGTGGCGCTCAACCGCGCTAAGGTGCCGATGCCGGCCGGGGCGCGCCGCAAGTTGATCATTCGGGCCGTTTCGGCGCGACAACGCCCGCGACGGCCGGTGCGGTAACGGCGTCCTTTCGATCCCGATCGTTTTCTGGCAGTCTCTATCGATCACTCTCGGCC